>JAFEHB010000043.1_pt1 | contig 153798 bp, 139 predicted proteins | sample 9267121 | NCBI WGS metagenome assembly JAFEHB01 (sample SAMN17103336, study PRJNA684904) | human gut metagenome | isolation source: diarrhea sample from child under the age of five | host: Homo sapiens | place: South Africa: Mafikeng, Mafikeng Provincial Hospital | collected 2019-09 | reverse complement strand
CAAGGAGAACCTTGTGGTCTGCTGTTAAATATGGCTCACATTCGCATCCATTGAGGAGAATGGTATCAACTGGTTTGGCTGGTTTCAGTTTGACACAGGTCGGAAAACCTGCTCCACCCATACCAACGATTCCTGCTTCTTTTACAATCTCAATGATCTCATCTGGTGTAAGTTCATCTAAAGGTTTATGAGGCTGTACGGATTCGTGCAGAGTATTCTTTCCGTCTGATTCGATGACAACTGCCATCACTTCACTGCCTCTTGTACCATGCATACGAGGTTCAACAGCTACTACAGTTCCGCTTACGCTGGAATGTACCGGCGCACTGATAAATCCGGCTGCTTCAGCGATCTTCTGGCCGACTTTCACTGTGTCGCCTACCTGAACGATCGGGTTAGCCGGAGCTCCCAGATGCTGTGACATGGAGATCACAACGGTCTTCGGATCCGGGAATCTCTTCAGATCGATATGCTCACTGAATTCCTTGTGTTCTGATGGATGAACACCGCCATAGTATCCGTTCAGTCTGTTATCTCTGATAGATTTGACATAATCATTGATAACCTTGAAATTAACTTTGGAGAAATCACGAACCTGCACCGGCTGATTGAGGAATTCTTCCAGACGGCCCTGTTTTGCCAGTCTCTGGTAGATTTTTTCCCATGCACAGTCCTTGTTCGGATCCACTTCGCATTTTCCGTTCTTTGCTCCGCCGCACTGTCCATTTACAAGACTCTTAGAACAGTCGACGATAGGACAGACGCCTCCGGTAACGTTCAGATAACACTGTGCACATGCATCACAGCTCTTCTTCGTAAGTGCCATGCCATGATGGCCTCTGTAGTTAAGGGTATTGCTTGCGGCAATAACCGGCTTGCCAGCCAGATCCGCAACAGTCTGAATACCAAGACCACAGGAAATTACTACTACATTCTCTGTACCTTCTGGAATCAGATCCTGTAATTTTCTTTCTGTGTGCATCTTATTGCATAAGAAATCAAATTTTGCACTGCCTGTGACGGTTTTTCCCTGCTCCGCAGCAAATTCCAGGAACTCTCCGCAATCTGGTTCGTCAACGGTTTCAAATTCTTTGAAACACTTGTTGCAGGCAATCACAAACAGGTTGTCCCTGCCGTTCAGCACTGATGTAAGTTCATCACTGCTTTTCAGCTTGTACTTAGTATAGTTTTCCAATTGCTCACCTTCCTTATGAAATATTTGAACCTGCATACTTATCTTTTTTATCCTTTCTTTCCCCCTCTGCACTGTTAAGAAAAAAACAATAAAATTTCGATAATTTGGTTCTATAATTACTGTCTATATAAATGTAGCACAAATCATTTATTTTATCCAGCTATTATTGTATATTTTTATCAAAAAGAATGGCTTTTTTTATGAAATAAGGCTTTTTCACTAGAAATTTATCTGTTATTTTTTTATCATTATTGTTATTTTTTTATCATAAGTGATAACTTAGACTTTTTCTATTCATAACCTTATGCTATCAGCAGAACAATTGGGTAGTTTGTAGCTCTTCTGCTGTTTACGGCAGCTTACCTTTTTTTATAGAGAACCAGTTCGGGAGCAGCTCCTTTGGCATCGTATGTGCAGATCATGATAAAATCCATACTTGCCAGAACTCCGAAACATCTGTCTCCACCGAATTCACATTCAAGCTGATTTTCCAGATAGGTTGCCTGGTCGTCCAGGAACTTTACAGTTTTGCCATTTGGCAGTGGATACTCGAGGTTTACATACTTTCCGACAAGCGCATTTAATTTTTCGACTTTTGGCATGCCTTCTATGTGGAGATCATTGATCTCTTTTATCAGCTGTTTCTTGAACGCCTCGAACTGCCCATTATCGCTGAGTTCTTCATATCGTTTCCAGTAATCCAGCTTCGGGAGCAGTTCCTTCATGTATGAGCGCGCCTGTTCTTCTGTGAAATTTTTGCTTACCATATTTCTGACACAGACATCGATCAGTTTGTCCATATCGCTGTAGGTATAGGTACCGTCAGCGTAACACCATTTGCAGTAATCTTCATTCAGGCTGCCATCGCTGTCACGGCCTATGATCGAATCATCTTCAAGCGGCATTCCGCAGCACTGGCAGATAAGCTTTCTTGGCTCACCAAGCAGTGTGTTGATCGAAACATCAAATTCCTTGGATAAAAGTTTGAGAGTTTCTGTGTTTGGAACTGTCTCACCGTTTTCCCAGCGAGATACCGCCTGCCTCGTGACCATAACCTTCTCAGCCAGTTCGTCCTGGGATAAGCCTCTTTTTGTGCGCAGTTCTAAAATAACTTTTCTTGTTTCCATTGCATACACCTCCGTTATTGGTGTTTTAATCATAACAGAAAGGTGTTTTTGTGGAAAGCAACCTGCTGTTTCGTTTGCATGTTTACATTGCTTCAGCATCACTTCTTTATTTCGTTATATTGAAATAGTCTTTCATCTGACCCTGGAAAGAGGAATGTCTTGGAAATTTTTTCTTATACTGTTCGTAAATATCTCTTCCTGCCCCCTGCATTCCCATATCTTCTTTGATTTCTCCGACAATTGCCAGAAGTACTGCAACTTCGCCATAATGGCTTCTATGCTGTCCTGATACAATTGCGTCAGCTCTTTTATAAATGATATTTTCTGCCCATGCCAGATATTTCCTGCGTTTTTTTTCTTCCATTGGAAAATATTTTTTCCATCGCTGAAAATAATTCCAGAATTCGCTCACTTTATGCTCCTGACACTCATTTTGGATTTCCTTTTCGAACTTTAACAGATTCTTCGGATTCTTTTCGTCAGAGAACTCTATGTAAGAAACTATATTTTTTGCAGCTTTTGAAGGAAGGGGACGATCATATAAGTACAGCAGAAACAATCTGATTCCATCATCTATAAATGAACTGCTCCATCCCAAAGATCCTTCCGGATTTTTTGAAATATTCTTTACAGCATCAAAATACCCTGTATAAAACAGTAATCGATAATATTCATAATCCCCCATTATATTTCTGTTCAGTTCCGAATTTCTATACCTGAATTCCTGATTGCCTTTCAGTCTTTTGTCCAGGACCTCTCTTCCTCGTATACCATATGTATTTGCCATTTTTTCAGTTCCAAACAATCGCAGGTAATTTTTTACTGTAGAATCGGAAACAAAACTCTCCCAGCAAAACTGCATCATTTTTTCTTCATGATTCAGGCATGATGCTGCAAACGCTGTTTTTAACGCAATTTCACTTCGGATCGTCAGACCGACATCAATTTTGCTCAGTGCATTTTCACCGACTTTTTCTATTTCATTATATAAGTGCCCTCTCTCATACTGTTCCATTACAGATAAGTACAGGGACGGATGCACAGAAGCATTTTCTTCTGCCATTTCACACAATCCGTCTATTCCTTTGCAGTACAAAATGGCTTCTTTCAACAGTCTGGCTTCTGTATCTCCATTTTTCTTCTGTAAAAGATCAATCCAATCCTTCCAGAACTGTTCCGTATCCTCCAGTTCCTCTCTTCCGACATGGAACATTTCTTCCAGATGCAATTTGGTGAATGTACCGTAGGAGAAATAGAGATAGATATCTCTGGCACGCTCATTTGCCGGCAATGCCTGATAATCCGCATATAATGTCAGCAATGCCAGACGTTTCATGTCTGTATGTATCAGATTATTTTCTTCCAGTGTTTCCAAATCTACCGGATCTCCCTCATCATATTCACTTTCAGTCGAAACTTCCATTTCCCACAGCCATTCATATATCTCATTTGCTTCCTGATAACGTCTGTCATCTACACAGTCCTCAGCAAAACGAATCATATACTGAATCTTATCTCCGATGCCCTGATTGTCATAATACTCTGTAATCCAGTCTGATTCCCAGTATCCTCTCGAATAGTCTTCATATTCTTCTGTATCGAGGCAGAGTTCTCCCTCATCAATCTGATCTTTCCACTTCTGTATCTGTGCCATTTTTTCATTTACAAGATCATCTGACATTCTTACCTGCGACGCCTGTGATTTCTTGTTCTCTGGCTGATTTCTGTGCATTTCAACAATTTTCCGGAATTCCTTTTTCTGTTTGTCTGACAGTAATTTCTGCATCTTTAAAATTATGTCCTGCAAATCCTTTTTTGATAATTGTTCTATACCTTCCAGCATTTCAGCGTAATCTCCTTTACGAATTTCTCCCACAGCATTTTTTGTATTTCTTTCCACTTCCACATGGACAGGGATCGTTTGGATATACTTTTTTCTCTTTTACAATCGGCTGTTGGATTGGCAGAGAAAAATCGTCATACAAGTCATCATAAAGTTCTGCCTCATCCAGTGCGTTATAAAAATTTTCCAGTTGCAGCTCTATCCATTTCAGATCTTCTGTTCTTTCCAGATATCCCGCCAGCAGTCTCGCCCGTTCAAATAGTAAGTCATTTCCAACAGTACATACAATGCCTATAACTTCTCTGCGAATGATTTTGTAAGCTTGTTCTACTCCTTCTTCTGCCTGCACGCACCGGCTGAATGTGCTTAAAGCATACTGATCATGCGGTTCTTCTTTCAGCCAGTCTTCAAACCACTTGCAGCCCTGTACAACATTTCCTTCTGCATATAACTCTTCTCCAATTGCACATTTAAACTCACTTGTATCATCAAAACTCCAATCCAGGATTTCCAGGATACTTCTGCAAAATTCTACACGTTTTTCGTGTTCACCGGCATTTCCCAGTTCTATTTCCATATCTTGCAGCCACTCATCTATTGGATACTGATAATCCTGAGATTCCATAAGTCCACTGATACTTATTTTGTATTCTGCTTTTTCAACAATCTTCTGAAAAATCTCCCAGGCTTTCCACCATAACGAAATCATTTTCTCACAATCCTGGTCATCCTGAGCCTCATAGCCTTCCTGAACCAGCTCATCCCACTCGTCCCATTCTGTCAGAATTTCATGTGTGTCTTCGAAATCTACTTAATGACTCTGCGTAGCTTTTCTCGTCGTATGGCTGATTTTGTTTCATAACATCGTAGATTGCTTCTATTACAACAGCGCCTATTTTTTCTTTTGCTTCATTTACAGAATATCCTGCATCAATCAGCCTGTCATAAGCTTCCCTTGTTATAGGCGGATCATTATCTCTGAGTTGAGTATCAACAACTTCTAATATCTGTTTTTTAATCTTAAGCTGGCCATGTTTTCTCCTTTTCTGTTCTCAACTGATTCACTACACTTATTGTACCATTTTTCTTCTGACAGCAATTGTAAAAATTTTATATTTTCATATTTTAGGAAGACTTTGTGCTACGCACAGCTTTCCCCACCCCACCGCTTCATTCGGATACTCATTAAATCCGGGCAGGGGCTGCGCGCCTCGTCTTAAGTAGGCTTTGACTTTCTCGCCCCAGAGGAATGGGTCGTTTCGTTGTATGATGCCCCATTCCATCAGGAGGGCGGCGGAGCCGGTGACAAAGGGAGTGGAGAAAGAAGTTCCGGTGACAGTGGTATAGGCACCGCCGGGAGTGGGGGCGGTGATGTTTACGCCGGGGGCGACGAGATCCGGTTTGGGGAATGAGAGATTCGATCCGCCGCGGCCGGAGAAATCGGCGTAGGCGTTTAGTCTGGAGTCATAGGCTCCTACGGTGATCACTTTGGCTGCAGTGGATGGGATCGTGAGTGTTTCTGCAGCGATCGGACGGTAAAATCCGGTCACTGGGTTCAGGACATTTCCACCCGGAAGCCACAGGTTATAATTACCCTCCCGGATTCGTCTGCCATGCAGATGAATCTTCCAGATTCCACTGGTGAGGTATGTCTCTACAGGGATAAAATCAAAATAAATCTCCTGCGTTACCTGAAAAGGTCCCGGCTTTCCGTAGTAAATCAATAAATCTGTTTCCCCTGCACGGTATCTCTGTGTGCCGATTTTTTCCGAAAGTGTTGGCAGTCTTTCGCCAGATGGCGTTTCTATGGAAATCTCGATCTCATCTGCATAGGCTTTCCATAACTGCAGATTCAAAGTTGTCTCATAAGTCCCAATACTCATTTCCACAGTTTCTGTCTGTCCCTGTCGAAGCTGTCCCGCCGTATGGATCCGGTCATTTCCATTATTTCCGCTTCCTACACAGATGACAGAACGTCCTACATTCGCTGCGTTGCTGAGATATGTTTCCAGCAGAGAATCCCCTTGATGTGAACCGTAGTTATTCCCAAAGCTGATATTTATAGCAATCGGTCTTCCCATCTTCACCGCCTGCCGGATCAGATAATCAATCCCCTCCATCAGTTCCGTTGTCCGTGGAAAAAAATTTTCCCGTGCATTTCCCATTTTTACAACGAGTAGATCACTTTCATAGGCCACACCGCGATTTACTCCTCCTGATGCTCTCCCATTTCCCGCCGCGATTCCAAGAACTGCTGTCCCATGTCCACTGAAATCTCTGGATGGAACAAGGCGCCTGCCCTCAGTTTCTCCAAGTGCAAGCGCCTTATCTATTTCTTCTTTTGTATATTCAGTTCCTGTCACATAACCTTTTGGTGGATTTCCATCCAAACTCTGATCCCACAACCGCAGGATCCGGCTGCTGCCATCCTCATTTCTAAAATCCGGATGAAAATAATCCACTCCAGAATCAACAACACCAACCAGAATCCCCTCGCCGGTCAATCCGTTTGCACCGGTCTGTACCGGCAGGATGCAACTCGCCTCTCTCGCCTGAAGCGTTTCAAAATAAAGTCGCTTGGGCTTTTCTATAAACTCCACCTGCTGTCTGTCGGAGTACGCATCAATCTCTGTTTCCGGTAAAGTCACTACTGCATAACCTCCAAGCAACGGAACTGCCTGAATTCCATCACCGCCAAGGTCACTTTCCGGTCCGCTGTATTTCACGATCACGTCCCATAGTTTTACTGTGGAATCATATCCAACATTCAGATTTTCCGATTTTGCCCGTTCCTGTGGCGTTGCCTCCATTGCAAGATTAAGAAGATTATCTATTTTCTGATCCGACATAAAGATCTCATTTCAGATAGCACATTTACTTTATTATATGCTCCTCTTTTTCCAGTATATTCTAGCAGTTTTCCAATACATTGATTTCCATTTTCTACTTCACCCGTTTCTGCGTTATAACCTCCACAGCAAGATTTAATAGATTATCAATTCTCTGCGAATAATTGATCATATACAATCAGAGAAACAATGGTTATCCTGGATTTCTGCATCGAAAAATCTTTCTTCTCTTATATCCGATGCTAATAAACTAACCCGAGGTCTGCTTCACTGCTTACCTGATTTGATCAAAACCCATAATTTTACATAGATTTTGCATTACTCTGCATTTGCATTTTACAATTTCTCTTTATAATGAAAACAAATCAAAAAAACAACTGCTTTCATTAAGAAATGAGGGATTACAATGTATAAAACATTATGGGACTCTATTAAAAAACGCACAAATAAACATACTACCGCATCCGTTTTTCTCCCTGTTCTGGTGCTTGGATGGACAGTGATCGGGCTTCTTGCTAGTGCTCTGATCTGTCCGTTCCTCCAGGCGGCTGTGCTTGTCAAAGCAACAGTTGTTCTTTGCACCGGTGGATATGCGGGATTGATCTTCGGATTCTTCGGCGGTATCTTCTATATCTATCGCGGTACTGTAAAAAAATCTCACACTGCTGTCAATTCAGTACCGTCCATTTCCTTCAGATAAGACAACAAAACACACCTGCAAGCTGCCCTCTGTGGCAGCTTTTTTATTGCCCGCATGTCAAAAAGAAAAACCATCAGTGATTCCATTCTACGCTCATCCCAATGCCACATCCAGAACCATCATCAGTGAAAATCCCACCGCAAAGAAGATCGTTCCGATATTCGAATGCTCTCCCACAGACATTTCAGGGATCAGTTCCTCGACAACAACATAGAGCATGGCTCCTGCCGCAAAGCTCAGAAGATACGGCAGTGCCGGAACGATCAGCCCGGCTGCAAGAATTGTCAGCACTGCTCCGATCGGCTCCACGATTCCTGATAACACACCGCCGACAAAAGCTTTTGTTTTTCCCATTCCTTCAGAACGAAGCGGCATGGAGATGATCGCACCTTCCGGGAAGTTCTGGATCGCAATTCCAAGAGAAAGTGCCAGCGCTCCCATCATGGTGATCTGCGCTTTCCCTGTCAGATATCCGGCATAGACTACGCCCACCGCCATTCCTTCCGGGATATTGTGAAGCGTGACCGCAAGCACCAGCATGGTCGTCCTCTGCTGACAGCTTTTTGGTTCCTCTGCCTGGTCACTGTGCTGATGCAGATGCGGCACGATGTGATCCAGCATCAGCAGAAAAAGTACCCCTATCCAGAAACCGATCAGTGCCGGAACAAATGAAAATTTTCCCATTTCCACTGACTGATCGATCGCCGGGATTAAAAGGCTCCATATCGAAGCCGCTACCATCACCCCTGCTGCAAAACCGGTTAGACACCGCTGCACATAGGCGTTGAGATCTTTTTTCATAAAAAAGACGCAGGCGGCTCCCGCCGAGGTACCTATGAACGGGATCAGTATCCCGTAAAACGCATTCATATCCATCACTTAATTCCTCCTTATTTATATTTTAAGTTAGTTTTATTTAACTTTATTCATAAACAGTATAACCACATGCCATACTTTATGCAATTGCTTCTTTTTTATTGAAAAAATTTATTGACAACACACCGTGCATTTGTTATAGTAGGAAAAATCTGATTTTAAGCAAACTACGTGAGGGAGTAATTTGCACGAAGGAACGTGTGATTTGTCAACATACTGGTATTTTGTACCTGGCAAATCTTAATGAATGAGACTCATGTATGCAGCAAAACAATACATACAGCGCTTTTGTACGTCTGTACTGTTTTGCTGCATACGTGAGTCTTTTTGCGTGTTCAGATACTTTCTTAAGAAAAAAGGAAAAGGAGATTTTGTTATGGCACTCGTTATTGAACTATTTTTGTTAGGTGTTGGGCTTTCTATGGATGCTTTTGCAGTTTCTGTCTGTAAGGGGCTCGGTATGAGAAAGCTGAACAAGAAACAGGCACTCATCATCGGGCTTTACTTCGGCGGATTTCAGGCATTGATGCCGTTTGTCGGCTGGCTCCTCGGCAGCCAGTTCCAGAAATATATCACAAGCATTGACCACTGGATCGCATTCATCCTGCTTGGCTTCATCGGCGGCAAAATGATGATCGAAGCAGTCCGGGAATGGAACGAAGAGGAAGTTGTCGATGTCATGGACGCACCGATCGACCACAAAAACATGCTTGTTCTCGCTGTCGCAACCAGTATTGACGCACTCACTGTCGGAATCACATTTGCTTTCCTCGGAACTCCGATCGTAGAAGCGATCTCCATCATCGGGATCACAACCATGGTCATCTCCATCGCCGGAGTTGTTGTTGGAAACTTCTTCGGAAGCAGATACAAGAGCAAAGCTGAGTTTATCGGCGGCCTGATCCTTGTTCTCCTTGGGCTCAAGATCCTTCTGGAGCACCTCGGTATCCTGGTTTTCTGATGAAATAATAAAACATCTGCACTGTGCAGAACAGCCCTGCTTCACGCTGTCACACATGAAGCAGGGCTGTTCTTTTTTATATTGTGGAGGCACTCATTTTATTTTTCCAGTACAAGGGTCTCATACGGTTCCAGTATGATCTCGCCGCCATTCTCGATCTCATACTCTTTTTCATAATTTCCCAGAAGTTTATGGTAAGTTTTCCACTCCGGTTTCGCCTGGAGTACGATTTTTCCACCAGTCAGGTTGTTGAATACGACCAGTTCTTCCTCTTTGTAATTTCTCTTATATGCAAGCACATCTGCATTTTCTCTCTCAAAAAATTCAATCGTTCCCTCAGAGATCACTGCTTTCTCTTTGCGGAGTCCGACCAGTTTCTTATAGAAAGAGTAAATAGAATCCGGATCCTGCATTTCTTTTTCCGCATTGATTTCTTTATAATTATCAATTACAGAAATCCATGGTTCCGCTTCTGAAAAACCTGCATTTACATCTGCCGACCACTGCATTGGAGTTCTACTGTTGTCTCTGGATTTTGCTGCAAGGATTTCCAGTGCTTCCTCCCTTGACTTTCCTTCTGAGAGAAGGATCTCATAATAGTTCAGACTTTCCACATCACGATACTGGGAAATATCGCTGTAATGAGCATTTGTCATTCCAAGCTCTTCTCCCTGATAAATATAAGGAGTTCCGCGCATCATATGAACAGATGCAGCGAGCATTTTTGCAGACTCTTTCCAGTAGTTTTTCTCATCTCCAAATCTGGATACGACACGTGGCTGGTCATGATTGCACCAGAACAGGGAATTCCATCCATTTGCTTCCTGCATGCCCTCCTGCCATTCCTCAAACAGTTTCTTGAGTGCCATGCGATCCGGCTCCATGAGTGACCATTTGTCACCGTTTTTGTAGTCCACCTTGAGATGATGGAAATTGAAGCACATGGAGAGTTCTTTTTCCTCCGGATTGGAATAGCGGATGCAGTTATCCAGAGAAGTAGATGACATTTCACCAACTGTGATCATGTCCGCGATCTCTGTGTCCTCTGTCAGTTCTTTGATGTATTCATGGACATGAGGACCATCTGTATAAAATCTTCTTCCATCTCCCTGAAGATCATCCTCAAAAACCTCCGGTTTTGAGATCACATTTACAACATCGAAACGGAAACCTTTGACACCTTTGCTCTTCCAGAAACGGAACATATTCCCAGGCAAACCCGCCAAATTTGGACTGCTAGTTCGTTGGAACCTGATCCGGCGTTCCTTCTCTGAAAATATAGTAATCCTGATATTCCCGCTCTCCCGCAAGAGCTCTCTGAAACCACTCATGATCTGTAGATGTGTGATTGAATACCATGTCCATCATCAGTCCGATGCCGCGCTCATTGCATCCGGCGATCAGGTCATCCATATCTTCCATGGTGCCAAATTTCGGATTGATCCTGTAATAATCGGCAACATCATAGCCATTGTCATTCATCGGTGAGACAAAGACCGGTGTGATCCACAGATAATCAATGCCAAGAGCTCTAAGATAATCTAATTTCTGAATGATCCCGCGAAGATCACCGTGGCCATCGCCATTAGAATCTTTAAACGATTTCGGATAAACCTGATATACTACTTTGTTTCCTAATTCCAGCATGTTGTGCTCCATTCTCACTCAAATGATACGATTTCTGTCTTGTTTGCTTCTGCCTGAATGCCTGTTTTGAACTGAATGTTCTTTGCATTTCCCTCTTCTGTAATGATGCAGACGGTCACGTCCGGATGTCCTGCTGCTTTGATCTTGTCTCTGTCAAAACGGATCAGCGGTGTTCCTGCTTTTACTTTCTGATCCTGGGATACGAGATACTTGAATCCGTCTCCCTTCATATCTACAGTGTCAATTCCCACATGAAGCAGGACTTCCATTTCATTTGCCAGTGTCAGTCCGCAGGCATGTCCGGATTCCTCCATGATCATGGAAACTTCTGCGTCTGCCGGTGCGTACAGAATGTCGTTCTCCGGAATGATCGCAAGGCCATCGCCCATCACCCCTTCAGAAAATACGCCGTCGCCTACTTCTTTTAAGGAGATCACTTTTCCTGTAAGGAATGCTTTCAGTTCTGCTGCTTCTATAACTTTTTCTGTATTATCGCTATCCGCTGTATTCTGTCCTTCTGTTCCCTGTCCCATATCTGCCGGAGAAAGTTTCTTCTTTCCTACGATAAAAGTAAGTGCCAGCGGTACTGCAAATGCGATCAGCATGCAGACTGCAAAGCTTCCCATATATTTCGGCTGAATGGAAAGGATTCCCGGGATTCCGCCGACACCAACTGCATTTGCTGTTGTATTTGTTGCCACACATACGATTGCGGAGACCGCTGATCCGATCTTCCAGCCGATCGGTCCTACTACAAAATGTGCTGCCATAACTGCAAGTACCAGACTGCAGAATGGGACAACTACCATGGATATTACCTGAGGTGTGATCTTCCGGAAAAATTTCTCCAGATATGCCAGTACGAACGCTGCCAGGATTGCCGGCAGTACCTGTGCCTGATAACCGATCATATTGACCTTGACAAAACCGAAATCCCACTTCGGAATATCTGCTGCTGCGGTTCCTGCTACTGCATATGCGTTCAGGAGCTGTCCGGAAACCAGTGTCAGACCAAGAACGATTCCGAGCATCTGTGTGGTTCCCATCTTCTTGGTAACGGACCAGCAGATGCCTACTGGCAGCATATGGAAGATTGCCTCACCGATCAGCCACAGAAAACTGTCAAGTCCTGCCCAGAACTGACTGATATCACACAGTGTCTTGGTGCCGTTTTCAAAAAGGTACATACTGTCGATGCAGTTTCGAAAGCCCAGGATCAGACCACCTGTGATGATCGCCGGGATCAATGGTGCAAAGATCTCAAACTGAAAATAGAAAATAACACCTTTGCCTACCAGGAGCTTCTTCCCCCGGAAAATACTCTGATCCAGGTTTACAATTGTTCCAGAAACACTCTTCGCCGTGCAGTTGCACTTCTGGTCAGTGACGGCTATGTACAGACCATGCAGGGAAAGGGTGTCCGAAATATTTATCAGCCATCCGAACAGACAGCCTTTACGATTGGGGAAATTGAGACTTTTACAGAATCTGCCGCACGAAATGGTCAGGAGGCACACACACATGTCGCTCTGTTCACAGAACTGCATATGGCCAAGAAGCAGGCAGCTCTCACCGACTTTCCGGAAAATGCCGAAGTTTATTATATTCAGCGAATCCATTATCTCGACGATGTTCCGCTGATCATCAACCACAACTATTTTCTCAAAGAAGCTGTACCTGGACTGACAAAAGAGATCGCAGAGCATTCCATCTATAAATATCTGGAAGAAACGCTGCACATGACGATCGTCAACAGCAAAAGGATCATGACCGTCGAAAAAGTGACAGAGATCGATGAAAAATATCTCGACCTGAATATCCGGGACTACAACTGTGTCGCTGTCGTCAGCAGCCAGACGTATAACAGTGACGGCGTAATGTTTGAGTACACCCAGTCCCGCCACCGCCCGGATCACTTCCGTTTCTATGATAATGCGGTGAGAAAATAAAATATTGACGGAAAGTACATTGACATTTCCTGAAAAAGCGTTTATTATATATAACATATTTATTTAGTATGTTTATATGGTTTTTGTTTGATTAAGGAGTGTGATCTCATGAATATCTTATGCTTTGGCGATTCTAATACCTGGGGATACAAGCCGGATAAGACCGGACGCTTTGATGAAAATACAAGATGGACTGCTCTTCTTCAGAAGAAGCTTGGTCCAGAATATCATATTATAGAGGAAGGACTTTGCGGCAGGACTACTGTCTTTCAGGATGAGCTCCGCGAGAGCCGCCGGGGGCTGGATATGATCGGTGTCACTGTGGAAATGCACAATCCTCTCGATCTCGTAATCATCATGCTCGGAACGAACGACTGCAAGACCCGCTATGGTGCATCCGCCAGTGTAATCGCCCGAGGTCTGGATCAGGTGATCCGTAAAGCACGGCTCAATGCATCTCAGCACTTTGATCTGCTTGTCGTCTCTCCGATCCATCTTGGTCATGGTGTCGGAGAAGCGGATTTTGACCCGGAATTCGATGAGAGATCTGAGGTCGTTTCCAGAAATCTCGCAAATGAATACCGTAAAGTTGCACTCCAAAATCATGCTGCTTTTTTGAATGCCGCTGATTTTGCTTCTCCAAGCACTACGGACCGTGAACATATGGATGAAGTTGGACATGCTGCACTCGCTGATGCTATTTATGATAAGATCACTGCACTTGAGAAGGGACTTGCAAATGTGATCTGAGATTACTGTTCACCTGTAATATCCCGCAAATAAAAAAAGAAGAAGATCAATCTCTTACCAGAACCATTTCGGCAAAGTTTGATCTTCTTCTTTTTTCTTATAATATGTACTGCAAAAGCCAGCAGATAAACGGCAGTGTCACAATGCTGCATATCGTCGTCACGAACACACCGCCCAGTGCATAGTCTCCATCTGAGCCAGCGCTGTTTGCCATCATAACTACAGAAGTCATCGCCGGCATTCCTGCGATCAGAGCCATTGTCAGATGGATCTCTTCTGAAATCGGAAATAGATTCAAAACTCCATACATGATGACCGGGATCAGAAGCATCTTGACCAGTACGATTCCGTAAAGGGAAAGTTCTTTTATATATCTGCGGATATCGATGCACGCAAATACGCCGCCCACATAAATCATGGCAAGTGGAGATGCGGTCGCACCTATCTTCTGCAGTCCTGTATCCAGAAGCTGTGGAATCTTAATCCCTGTTACTACGAGAAAAAGTGCCGCAAAAATCGCCACCGTTGCCGGATTGACCAGTTTCCGCGGATCAAACTTCCCTTTTCCACATGGAGTGGTCAGTTTTACTCCCATTGTCCACAACATAAACTGGTCGATCACGGTAAATACTGAAACATAAAGAATTCCATTCTGTGGAAAAATACTCGTGATGATCGGGATTCCCATGAAACCGACATTTCCAAACAGAAACATCGCCTGGTAGATTCCCGCCTGGTCGCCTCCCAGGTGAAATATTTTTGTCATTCTCAGACTTATAATGAACGTGCAGATATAAAACACTGCTGCGATCACCAGAATAGATAAGGAATGCAAAAGTGTATCCCGCTCCACACCGTCTATGATATTGACAAAAATCATCACCGGCAGTGCCATCTTGATCACAAATCTTGAGATCGGATCAAGAGTTTCACTGTTCAGTACTTTTGTTTTTACCAGGATCATGCCTGCCAGAATGTAGATCACAAACAGACCGATCTGCTGAAGCAGGATCTCAAGCGTATTCATTTGTTTTCCTGCTTTCCTTGTACTTCGACAAAATCAGAATAACTGCGAAGGTGATCATTTCAGATGCCAGGAAGGACAGCCATACACCATTCATTCCCAGAATCCTGGAAAGTACGATCGCACAGATTCCGATCGCGATCGCACCTCGGAGCAGAGAGCCGATGATTGCCGGACGTGGGTTTGCTGTTGCGGAAAAATATGCAACGAGCATGATATTGACTCCTGCGAACAAAAATCCCAGGAAGTATAACCGAAGACCTGTGTGTGCATATTCCAGAAGAAGCTGGTTGTTTTCACTGTTGAATACTGCAATAAACGGATCTGTAAAGGTCCAGACCAGTGCGACCATGACGATTTCTATTGCTGCTGCGCAGGTCAGTGCCCAGCGGAGAAGTTTTTTTACATCGCCAGATGCACCTTTGCCGAAGCTTTCGCTGATCAGAGGCTGCGCGCCCTGTGCCATACCGTTCATGATCGCCATTCCCACAAGCGAGAGGTTTGCTACTACTCCATATGCAGCAACTCCGGTGCTTCCAGTAAGTCCAAGGATCAGCATATTAAATATGAACGTGATCACTGCGGAGGAAATTTCGCCCACAAACGCGGACACGCCAAGCTGACAACAGGAGATCAGATGCCGCACGGACAGTTTTTTCCATTTGAAACCGATGTTGCATTTTTTGCTGAAATAATGCGTGGAACATACCAGCATCGTAACACACGGACAAAAAGCAGTTGCCAGCGCCGCACCGGAAAATCCAAGCCCTGCCGGGAAAATAAAAATGTAATCAAACACGATATTGAAGGCACTGCCGGCAAGGGAACCTGCCATTACGGTTGAGGTTGCATAATCGTTTCGTGCAAATGCGGTAACGGAATAATTGCACATAAAAAACGGTGCAAAAACAAGAACGATCCGCAGATAAGTTTTGCCAAGCGCGATCAGCTCTGCATCTGCTCCAAGGAGCGCCAGAAATTTATCCGGGAAGAAAATCCCGATCAGCATAAATGGAATGCTGAAAAGTACCGCCCAGCTGATCGACTGTGTAAAATAATGATCCGCCTCTTCACCTTTGGCTCTGCGGATCCCGTATCTCGTCGCAGAACCAATCCCGATCATGGATCCTATTGCGAACATGATTCCAAAAACCGGCAGGATCAGGTTGAGGACTGCCAGTCCATTTGCTCCTGAGCTGACCGATATAAAAAAAGTGTCTGCAAGAATATACACGGATTGCCCCATCATACTTGCTACACTTTGGAAAACATATTTTGTAAATTTTTTTAGCATAATTTTTCTCCATTTCACAGACTGTCCTCTGCATTATAGTAAAAAGTTCTCGAAAAGACAATAGACTTTTCAAGAACTTTTTATATTCAGCGTTTCCTGCCAAGTTCCCAGAATGCTACGGCACTTGCGGCTGCTACATTCAGGGAATCGACGCCGTGTGACATTGGGATCTTTACTGTGTAGTCACAGTCTGCAATGGTCTGAGATGCCAGACCGTCTCCTTCTGTGCCGAGAACGATGGCAAGTTTTTCTTCCGCGAGGAGTTTCGGATCATCGATGCTGAAAGAATCGTCACGAAGTGCCATTGCCACGGTTTTGAAGCCAAGGTTCTGGATCGATTTCATTCCTTCTTCCGGCCAGGAGGATTTTTTGTCAAAATATGTCCACGGAATCTGGAATACCGTTCCCATGCTTACGCGGGCGGCTCTTCGATAGAGCGGGTCACTGCACCCGCTGGTCAGAAGGACCGCATCCATATGAAGTGCCGCTGCGCTGCGGAAAATGGCTCCGATATTTGTCGGATTCACGACATTCTCCAGGATTGCGATGCGGCTGGTATTCTGGCAGATTTCTTCTACAGACGGAAGACGGCGGCGTTTCATGGCACAGAGCATGCCGCGTGCCAGTGCGTAGCCGGTCATTCCCACAAGGACATCATATTCTGCTGTATAGACCGGAATTTCCGGATATCGCTCCAGGATCTGCTTCGCCTCACCCTCCAGGTCTTTATGCTCAACCAGAAAAGAAAGCGGCTCATACCCTGCATTTAATGCCCGCTCGATCACCTTCGGACTCTCCGCAATAAACAGCCCCGGCTCCGGCTCATAATACCGCAGAAGCTGCACTTCCGATGTCCGCGCGTATACGTCTAATTCCGGCGCGGTGATGTCGTTGATTTCGATTATGTTTTTCATTTTTGCTCCTGTTTTCACGTATTGCTACATATTTTTTACTGTTCAGTACTTACAAACTTGTATTTTCCCTTTCCCTGTCCCCTCACAGGTACTATTACATTTTTATCTGCCAATTCTTTTAAAATTTCAGATGTACGGGTTGGTTTCAATCCCGTAACCCGTTGTGCATCAGACCGTCCAAACACTACTTTCGTACGGAAGGAATCATACATACATTGAATATGCGGAAGCGTTTTTCTCGAAACATCTCTCAACTGATTCGGATAAATTTCCTGAACATTTGTTACTGTTTTTTTATGAATGTTCGCTTTTCCATCATGAATGTTCACTTTTTTGTCTTGAATGTTCGCTTTTTCATTGCGAATATTCACTTTTTCGCTCTCTGCAAACTTCCCACTGATATGCATAGCTCTGTTATGAAGTTTGTTCTTTTCGTCCAATAACAAATTTCTCAGAAATAATTCCAGAAATTCTGTTGTTTCATGAATTTCATTCCTGAGATCATTATAATTTGCCCGCACCAATGCATTTCTGAAATACCACGCATTTTCCGCAAAAATATCATTTGTTGCCTGAAATCCAAGTGTCCGAAGATATTTTATAAAAAATACCGCTGTTGTTCTTGTATTTCCCTCGCCGAAAATATGAATCTGCCATAAACGTGATACAAAAACGGCAAGATGATGAATGATTTCATCCATCGTCAATCCTTTATAACTGTAATTTTTTTCCTGACTAAAATCGTACTCCAGAGTTGCTTCAAGTTCTGATGCACTTCCATAAAGGACAGTTTCTCCATCCAGCACCCATTCTTTTTTTGTTATGTTATAGTCACGAATTTTCCCTGCATGATCATAGATCCCCGTAAACAGTTTCTTGTGAATTGAGATATATTCATTCGGTGTAAAACTGAGCGCATTTTCCGAAAGTAATTTTGCAATTCGGACAGAAACTTTATCTGCCTCTTCTGTCCTGTCCCTGGTGTTGTCTCTCTCATGACTTTCTTCATAATACGAATCCAACAATGCCTGCACTTCATCTATTGTAATTTTACCTTCAATATTCTGCACCGCTGTTTCAAGCAAATATTCCGAAGGTTTTAATCCATCTACTGCCTGCAGACCAACCGCAGTATGCCACGCATATCCTCTATACTGTTTTTCCGGCTCCGTCTGCCGTAAATATTCTTTGAATGGATCATCTTTCATAAAAACCTCCTGAACATACGAACTTTTTTATTTATCAAATGTAATATTCCTGATCATATTCCGGTTGATAAGCTGTGTGCCTTTCTTTGGCGTTTCCACCTTAATCCACTGGGCATCTGCCTCAGCAAATCTGCCCTTGATCGCACCAACTTCATTAAAAAGACTTACTACACAATCCTGTCCAACGTACTGATCTAACATAGAACCACTCATATCCTGATACTCCTTTTCACCATCAATTATTGTAATAAAATTCTGCGTCTGCTGCATCGCTGACATCATCGTCAACATATTTAGATTATTGATTGCAACCATCGTAGCTGCATCCATCGCCGTCACCTCACTTTGTTTTATCTTACCACAAAGCCATACCGGATTCTATGATTAGATTACAAACTTTTATCTCTCTGAAATTGCTTCGTTTTTCTCTATTTTTTAGCTCCATCTGCAATCTGAAGACCGTAAACATAATCCAACATCATTTTTTTCGGGAACATTGCCGTCATGGATACGAATGGTTTCTGATATGCTGGAAGTCCGCTGACTACATTTAGTCCCCTTTCATCATGCCATTGTAACCATCTTCTGCAACTTTATCCGGTTTTACAGTATGTGCAAATGCCTTTGTATCAGTCAGTCCTCCTGTTTTTGCAAAACCTGTATCCATTGCTCCAGGCATCAAAGTGGTCACTGTAACGCCCGTTCCCTTTAATTCTCTCCAGAGGGAATTCGACCAGCTTGTTACATAGGCTTTTGTTGCATAATAGACTGCCTGTAATGGGCCCGGCATAACCGCTGCTGTAGAACTTACATTTAAAACTTTTCCGCTGCCTCTCTTGATCATATCCGGGAGAAACAGTTTCAGAATTCTCGTCGGAGTCTCAATATTCACTGCGATCATGGAAAGATCCTGCTCCATAGAACGCTCCCTTGTAAAATCTCCCTGTCCACCAAAACCAGCATTGTTGAGCAAAATATCAATCTGCCAGCCATTCTTTTTACAGGTATCGTATATCATCTGTGCTGCTTCTTCCTACAAGAACCAGATCCCCGCCTTTTTTCGCATGGATATTGGTAAAACAGGTTCCCAAACCTCCGTAACTTCCTGTGATAAGTAAGTGCTGTATTTGCCATCTTATTTTCCTCCTCGTCTTAACCTTTTTCTGTACAAATCCACTATTTCTTTACTCAGTGATTTTATCCATCTTTCTTTTGATGAGGCTATTATATAAATTCATTCTTTTCATTTGAATATCAGTATGTGCCAATTTTCTATGCAATTTGTGCCACAAAAAAGCATATGCCATTTCTGGCACATGCTTCCTTTTACATTTCTTTTATTTTATCCCGCAGTTTCTCGGCGAAATCACAGTTGAGTTTCATAAAAAGTTTCTGTTCCTCAGGTGTCCAGGTATCGTAGATCGTGTTTTCGATCTGGATGACTTTGTAGACGGTGTCTTCCATCAGTTTACGGCCTTTTTCGGTGAGGAAGACCATTGTATTGCGGCCTTCTCCTGGGGTAAGGTAGAGGAGGTCTTTCTGCTCCATCTTACGGATTGCTGAATTTACAGTGGATTTTGTCAGGCAGGCTTCTTTGTAGAGAACGCTCTGGTTGCAGCCTTCCTGATGAAAATTAAAAACATACAAAATCCAGAATTCACTGTCTGAGAGATTCATCTTGAGTGCAGCCTCATGGTAGGCACTCTGCATCAGACCTTCAATATAAACCCATTCTTTAAATCTTGAATCCATGAACTACGCCTCCCATCAAATATATCCATATTTTTTCCTGTTGCGCATCAGGAAGAAGATCGACAGGATCAGTGCAAAAATTTCTGCCGCGATCACTGCATACCAGATCCCATATGGTCCGAACAGGATCGGAAGTACCAGAACACAGATCACTTCAAAAATCAGCGTTCTTCCAAAAGAAATCGTCGCGGAAGTAAATCCGTCGTTCAGTGCAGTGAAGAACGATGATGCATAAATATTATACCCTGAAACAAAGAAGGAAATGGAATATACGGCAAATGCATAGGTTGTCATTTCCAAAAGTTCCGTATCGTAGCTTACAAAGATCATCGACAGCGGTCTTGCCAGAAGTTCTGCCGCTATGGTCAGAACTATGCTCATGACCAGAATGATCCTGAGGCTTTTTTTGAAGAGATTCTTCAGTTCGTCTCTGTTTCCTGCGCCATAATGGTAGCCTACGATCGGTGCGCTTCCCATCGAATAGCCGATATAAATAGACAGAAAAATAAAGTTCACATACATGATCACGCCATATGCCGCAACACCATTTGTGCCGAGCATTCGCATCAGCTGCCAGTTATACAGCATATTTACGATTGACATAGACACATTTGTCATAAACTCGGAAGCACCGTTTGTACAGGCTTTTGTGATCGCACGCAGATCCATATGTGTTTTTCCAAGACGAAGTTTACTGCTCCTTGACATGATAAAAAAGGTCAGTGGTACAATGCCGCCGATCGTCTGGCTGAGTGCTGTAGCAGATGCGGCACCTGCCACTCCCCATCGAAATACTGCGATAAATAATGCATCCAGCACGATGTTTAACACACCGGATACCAATGTTGTAACAAGTCCAAGCTGCGGACGCTCCGCTGTGACAAGAAAACTCTGAAATACATTCTGAAGCATAAACGGAACAAGGGCAAGCATCAGGATCCTGCCGTAAGTCACACAATATGGGAGCATTTCGGCATCTGCACCCAGAAACTGCGAGATCGGTCCGACAAAGATCTCACCAATTACGGTAAACAGAAGTCCCAGACCGATCAGCAGATAAACAAGCAGAGAAAAGATCTCGTTCGCTTTCTTCTTATCGCCAACGCCCAGAGTGTAGGCAACGAGGGCACTGCCTCCGGTTCCGATCATAAATCCGACCGCACCGAAGATCATCAGGAACGGCATGACAATGTTGACCGCAGCAAAAGGCTCTGCGCCGATAAAGTTTGAGATAAAAAATCCATCTACAACACCATAGATGGAGGTCAGCACCATCATAATGATGGATGGGAATGTGAAGCGGAGCAGTTTGCTGTAAGTGAAGTGCTCCGATAATTCAATATGCATAAAAATCCTCCTGATATAAAAAATGTACGAAATCGTACTTGATAGCATAGTACGATTTCGTACATAAAGCAAGAAGAATTTTATACATTCACAAACAATTCCTATTTCGCCGTGCTTTCTGCATCCACTGATTCCGTGTTATCTGCGCTCCAGATCAGGTGACATTTCGCCGCCAGCTCTTCTTCTTTCTGCTGCGCTTTCTCTGGTTCATCCTGGTAATCCCAAAGTGCAAAAGTTTCTTTTACATTCTCCGGGTCAACATAATAGACATGTTCAATCCCTGTTGGAAACGAGGTTTCATCTGTAGATTCGTCCGCTCCGCGCTCATATGCTTCCTGAAAATCCTGCAGATTCCAAAGCTCATTTTCTGTATTCGGATCGGATGGGTATTCTTTGCGGGTCCACATGGTTTCTGACAGCATATAGAATATGTTTTTCTGATCCACGGACAGGATTGATCTCATCCGTCCCAGTGGATTGACTGTAGAATATACTTTCCCGTCTTTTACGGAAATATCTGCCTCGTCCCAGGAAATATAATTCTCTTTGTCATAGTACCAGTAATGTCCGATTCCGCCTGCTGCCACTACGAGAATGACCGCCAGAAGGACAGATGCAATCCGTTTCTTACGGATCTTTCGACGGATCTTTCGGAGTGGTTCTGCCTCTGTTTTGTTTGTCTGTGTCAAATTGTTTCCTTTCGCGGTGGCTGTCAGACGATTTTCTCTCATCATTTCTTCCTGCATCTTTCTGCAGGCGGGACACGTCTTGAGATGTTCTTCTACAAGCTGGCGGCTGTCTTCACTGACCATATCGTCCACATAAAGCGGAAGTAGGTCTTCTATGATATTACAGGTAATCTTCATGGTTTAATTCCTCCCTGATCTTCTTACATGCTCTGTGATAAGTGACTCTTGCCCAGCTTTCGCTTTTGCCAAACAGCGAGGAGATTGTGGTAAATGACAGTTCTCCGAACACACGAAGGGAAAAGACTTCTTTGTACGGCTCTGCAAGTCTGTGCAGTACTTTGTGAACCTGAAATGCCGTTTCTTTATCCGAAAAATTCTGAAGCAGATCCGGTACAAAAGTATCCTCTGTTTCTTCCTGAGATTCCGGTGCATACTTTTTATTTTTCTTCAGATAGTCATAATATGTGTTTTTGGAGATCTGACAAAGCCACACTCGCAGGTCACAGTCGCCTCTGAAATCGTCGACTTTTTTCAGGGCTTTGAAGAATGTTTCCTGTGTGAGTTCCTCTGCGATATGGGTATTATGCGAAAGCGAAAGCAGATAACGGTATACGATGGTGAAATATTGTTCGTATATCTCCTGAATATTCAGCATTGGTGTTTTCCTCCTTCACATATATGACGATGTATGTATCAGAAACGTTACAAAAAATCTCACAAAAGAAAAAGGCATTCCGATCTATGGAACACCTTTTTCTCTTTTATAAATTCCCAATCCACGTGCACGCAAGTTCTATCCATGACTGGCATTCTGGCTGGATGCAGCCGCCATCTTCGTGGCTGGTTTCTTCGTTTGCGAGACTGAGGCCGTGACCGCCTGACGGATATAGATGCAGTTCTACGGGTACTCTGTGTTTGCGCAATGCTTCAAAAAACAGCATGGAATTCTCAACCGGAACGGTATCATCTGTAACGGTATGCCACAGAAAAGTCGGCGGAGTATCCTCTGTTACCTGGAATTCCAGGGACTGTTTTTTTCTCTTTTCCGAATCATTACTGTTCTCTCCGAGCAGAGCTTCAAAAGAACCCATATGCGCAAATTTTCCAGATGTAATGACCGGATAACTGAGGATCATTCCATTTGGCTTCACCATTTCCGCATCTGTATGCAGAGCTTCTGAGATGAATTTTTCCCTCCAGAATACGCCAAGACTCGCTGCCAGATGACCTCCCGCAGAAAAGCCCTGGAGGATGATCTTGTCCGTATCAATATGGAATTCTCCTGCATGTTCTCTTAAATATGCGACCGTTTTTGCAAGCTGCATTAACGCCAGCGGATACCTCGCCGGAGCTACACTGTAGCGCAGGATCACCGCATGATATCCTCTTGCAAGATACTGCATGGCGATTGGTTCTGCCTCTCTGTCGGAGGTCATTTCATAACCACCACCCGGGCAGATCACAACGACCGGACGCTTCCTGTCCGGGTGCATTTCCACAGAATTATCCAGAATATAGGTATATAGATCCGCAGTCTCCTGGTATCCTTCTACTTTAATCTCTATCTTTTTGTAGATCATTTAAGCCTCCGTTTCCTTACACACATCCACCCATCCGTTTGCATCTGCGACCTGTTCAAGTTCCGGGATCGTGAGTTTTACTGCGCTGTGGTCGTTGCCTGCTGCCGGGTATACGGTGTCAAATTTCTTTAAGCTTTCGTCCAGATAAACCTCAATATCATCGTTGATTCCAAACGGGCACACGCCGCCCGGGGCATGTCCGATCACTTCCTCTACCTGATCGAACGGGATCATTTTTGCTTTGACATGAAAGGTATCTTTATACTTACGATTATCGACTCTTGCAGTGCCTTCTGTGAGGATCAGAACCGCATTTTCTCCCTGCAAAAAGGACATCGTCTTAGCGATCATTCCCGGCTCTACACCGAGTGCTTCTGCTGCCATCGCAACCGTTGCTGTGGATTCCTCAAGTTCGATCACATGATCCAGAAATCCCTTATTTTCCAGATATTCTTCTGCTCTTTTTAATGACATGATGTCCTCCTTTTACAGTACATAATAATGTGGAATGATATCCTCATAATGGCCATCTGGCAGACGGAACCCACCGGGGATCACGCCAAGTTTCTTAAAATCAAAAATAGAGTGACATCTGTATTTTATTCCAGCTTTTTTATTTATTCAGATTATCTGGACCAAATCCAAGCGGAAGAAGTTCTTTCAGCGTGAAAATCTCATACTGGTCCTTGCTGGTTGCGAGAATAATCTGGAATTCTTCAGGATTGCAGAATTCCATCATAACCTGGCGGCAAACACCACATGGAGCTGCGTATTCTTTCATAATTTTATTCATACCACCAACCACACAGATAGCGTCAAACTCCATTACGCCTTCACTGACTGCCTTAAAAAATGCAGTTCTCTCCGCACAGTTACTTGGTGTGTATCCCGCATTTTCGATGTTACAGCCGCCATAAACCTTGCCGTTCTTTGCCAGCAATGCCGCACCTACATGAAAATGTGAATACGGTACATAAGAATAATCCATCATACCGATCGCTTTTTCGATCAGTTCCTGAATCTGTTTCTGTTCCATTTTCTTCATATTTCTGCTCAACTCTTTCTTAATAGCCTGTAGCTTCTTCGTTTTTGATGATTTTGACAATACGGCTTGTGCCGAGGCGATCTGCTCCAAGGCTTAAGAATTTTTCTGCATCATCCAGAGAAGAGATTCCTCCGGCTGCTTTCATCTTTACATTCGGGCCGATGTGCTCGGAAAACAGTTTGATATCATCAAAAGTCGCACCTGCCTTGGAAAATCCGGTAGAGGTTTTGATATAATCTGCTCCTGCTTTGGTAACTGCCTCACACATTTTGATCTTTTCTTCATCGGTCAGAAGGCAGGTCTCGATGATCACTTTGAGGATCTTGGAACCGCAGACTTTTTTGAGAGTGCGGATCTCTTCTTCGATCGCGTCAAACTTGCCGTCTTTTGCCCAGCCGATGTTGATGACCATATCAATCTCATCTGCACCATTTGCCAGAGCATCTTTTGTTTCGAATTCTTTTGTTGCTGTAGTCATGTATCCGTTCGGGAAACCGATAACAGTGCAGACTGCCATTTTGTCCTGCACATATTCTTTGACCTGTTTTACATATGCAGGCGGAATGCAGACGGAGGCTGTTCCATATTTGATTGCGTCGTCACAGATCTGTTTGATCTCTTCCCATGTAGCAGTCTGTGTCAGTAAAGTATGATCTACGTGTTTTAAAATTTCTTTTACATCCATGTTTTTATTATTCTCCATTCTTATTAGTTACTGTTCACTCCGTTCACAGTAACTTGGTCAAAATCCATTCCACATCACCTACGGTGATGGAATTTTGCCCTGTATATCTCGGGATTTTGCCATATTCATGGCAAAACACCTCGCGGGATACTACCTGTGAACAGTAACTCTTATTATTCATTATGCCAGTTCCAGTGCAATTTCCATCATTTTGCCGAATCCAAGCTGACGGTCCTCGGCGCTTAAGGATTCTCCTGTATACAGATGATCCGAAATTGTCAGCATGCAGAGTGCTTTCTTTCCTGCTTTGGCAGCATTCATATATAATGCCGCTGCTTCCATCTCCACTGCCAGCACGCCCATATCGCGCCACAGGTCGTTTACATTGCTCATGGCATTGTAGAATACATCGGAAGACAGAACATTACCTACAACCACATTCGTGCCCTGACGTTTCGCAGTCTCTACAGCTCTGTTCAGCAGTTCGTAATCTGCGATCGGTGCGAAAGTTCCCGGCAGGCCATACTGATACGCATAATTGGAATCTGTGCAGGCACCCATACCGATCACCACATCCATCAGTTTGATGTTGTCCTGGAAAGCTCCGGCAGAACCGATACGGATGACCTGATCTACATCATAAAAATTGAACAGCTCGTAAGAATAGATTCCGATAGACGGCATCCCCATACCGCCTCCCATAACAGAAATTTCCTTTCCTTTATAGGTTCCTGTATATCCGAACATGTTTCTGACAGCATTCACCTGTCTTGGATTCTCCAGATATGTCTCTGCAATATATTTTGCACGGAGCGGATCTCCCGGCATCAGTACAGTTTTTGCAAAATCTCCTGCTTTGGCACTGTTGTGTGCAGTTGGAATATTTGTCATCTTACTCCTCCTTTATATTAATTTCGTTTTTGCTGTAATATCATTCCCCAGATTAGGCGGATATTTATAATCCGTCAGATCAGCGTAATGTGCTGAAATCCTTTTTCCCTTAATATATCAGCCAGGTAAGCCAGATACTCCTGGTTTGGAACCTGGTAATGCGAATACTGCTCCCTGACTCCCATCGGACGGTATGCAATGATCTTTACGCGGATATCGTTGATCTTGAGATATGGTGCAAGAAAATCTCCCATCTCACGGATACTTCTCTCTGTATCATAAAGATCCGGTACGATGACCGCTCTTACTTCATAAAGCTTGGAAGTTTTTGCCAGATATACAGCATTCTTCAACACCATTTCATTTGTAAAATCGGTGACCTTCCTGTGCTCGGCAGCTTCAAACGCTTTGATATCCAGCATTACGCCGTCTGATACTTCCATCAGTTCCGGATAATCCTCAAACGGGATCATGCCGTTGCTGTCGATCAGTGTCCCCAGTCCGTCCTTCTTTGCCAGGCGGAACAACTCTGTCAGGAACTCCGGCCAGAGCATGCACTCTCCCCCTGAAACACTAAGACCTCGGATGAACGGAATCTGCTTCTTAACTTTTGCATAGACTTCTTCCGGTGTCATCTCAAAGGTTCTCGGAGAACTGTCGTTGGGACAGACGTGGATGCAGGTATCACACTGTACACATTTCGATGGATCGAACGCCACTTTGCCATTCTCATCAAAAGACAGTGCACCTGCCGGGCACTGTTTCACACAGGTACCGCATTGTACACATAATTTCCTTGTTTCCGGATTGTGGCAGTATTTGCAGTTGATATTACATCCCTGCAGGAACACTGCCGTCCGGTTACCCGGACCATCCACACTGCTGAACGGGATGATCCGGTTCACTACTGCTTTCATTTAACGTACCTTTCTCTCCAGGATATGTCCGTTTCTTGCAGCACCAAGCCCCAGAGCTGTGGTATCCTGCAGAACAGCCTCTCCGTTTGCAAGTTTCTCAAGTTCAGAACGTTTTACAAGATATCCTGTGACACGGATCACATCGCTGTCGCTGGAATAGAAAGACAGGTAACGAAGATCCATCTTGAAGGAGCCCTTGATGATATCCAGTACATACTCCGGATTGCGATGAACAGTCATATCGATCGGGAAGATATCGCCGGTTCCTGAAGTAAAGTATTTGTGGAACTTTCTCAGCACGTTGAGCTGATCGATCAGTTCTTCCGGTTCCTCGCCGATCGGGATACGTGTTCCCGGAGTTACATTCTCATCCTCAGCAAGTCCTACCTGTGCATGAAGGAGGAAATGTCCGCCGGTTCCTTCACAATATTTATTCTTGTGGTTCAGATTAAATTCCTTGATGATCTCCATGATCTCCACACCCAGATCATTGGCTGCTTCATCATGTCCGAAACGTCCCTTGAGACCTTCTTTTTCGAAAAGGATATTGACACAGTCAGCAAGACCTACCAGACCATACATGCCGGAGAAACGATCTCTGTGGATAAATCCTTCTTTTGCCAGGAAGTTATTCTCAAAGAATCCGCTCTCTTCTACCTCGAACTTGATTCTTGCATCCATGTAACGAGCCATGATATCCAGTACATATGGAAGTTCACGTTCTTTGAAATCCTGGATGTTCTTTGCTCTCTTGGCAATGTTTCCAAGGACCAGACGGCAGAGGGTATACGCACCGCCGCCAAGCAGAAGGCCATTGTAGCAGCTGGCGATCACATAATTCTCACCAAGCTCGCTCTTGAACATCTTGTGGTTGGCAAAGCTTGGTTTTGCGCTGTGCATTGCACAGTCGATCGCTTTGAGAGCAAAATCATCCGGAGTAATGTCTTCGTCATATTTGAAGCTTAAGTTCGGAACTGCATTTTCCAGTTCTTTCTCAGCTTCCAGAAGCAGACGTCCTGCCTTGGTCTCTCTCGGTCCGATGTTTGCATGTGAGAAGGAATCGAGGATCGTGCGGTCCATCTGTGTCAGGAACAGCTTCAGCATCTTTTTTGCCTGAGCTTCATCGACGGTATCGATGTATGGCTCCAGTAATTCATCCAGCTGTCCTACGTAAACCGGGTAATTGGTAACACTCGGTACATGTTTATAAAAGATCATCAGGCTGTTCAGTGCCTCATAGAGATCGGTCGGCGGATCGAGCTGCAAGAATTTGCTTCCTTCTTTCAGGAATTTCGCATAATCCGGGATAATGTAACGCGGACGCATCGGCGCATGTCCTTCAGACAGGTCGCAGATACATTTGCGGTCGATCGGTACATTCAGAAGCTCATCCAGTCCTTCCGGAAGATCAAGTACTTCCATCAGAGAATCTGCCTGATTTGCAAGGCAGGTCAGCTTCTGTTCATGAGTCAGCGTTGCGCTCTCTATAATTTCCAGAATGTTTTTTCTTGTTTCATTGACTCTTTCCATAGAAATGTCACGCATAGTAATTCCTCCTAAAATACTATAAAAAACTATTATTTTCCCTCAGTTGTCTTATCTTATTTATACCATATTTCCTGTAAACAAAAAAGAACAAATGTCTTTTTTTGCTGTCAAAAAAAGTGCTGCAAAAACTGTTTTCAGTCTTTTACAGCACTCTTTGCTCCACTTGTACCGTTTATTTGGATTTTACAAAAATCTTTCCGTTGGCTGCCGGTGTGTGAGCCTTACCAACAAACAGTACCAGTGCAATGATCGTTACCACATATGGAATCATGGAAATCAGGTTCGGGGATACCACATTGCTCTGTGCTGCCAGAGATTTGATACCACTGCAGAGACCAAACAGAAGGCATGCCTTTGTTGCGCCCTCCGGTGAGAATTTACCAAAGATTACAGCTGCGATCGCAATAAATCCCTGTCCTACAATAACGCTTGGACGGAACTGGTTGATGGTTGCCAGAGTTACGAATGCGCCGCCAAGTCCTGCAAAAAATCCTGACAGGATCACACAGGTATAACGAACTTTGTAAACATCGATTCCCAGAGATTCACATGCTTCCGGATGTTCTCCGACTGCACGGAGGTGTGCTCCGAATTTTGTCTTGTAAAATACAAACCAGCACACAAATGCAAGAATGAATACCAGATACGCTACTGCGTAAACATTTAATACGTTGTTCCAGAATGAACCTGTCGGGAAGACACCCTCAAACAGCTTCGGAAGCTTGCAGCTTGGGTCCATAGCCGGTGTATCTGATGAGTTATTATACATTGCCTTGCAGAGAAACAGTGCAAGTCCAGGTCCCAGGAAGTTGATCGCTGTACCGGCGATCGTCTGGTCTGCGTGGCAGGAAATACATACAAATGCATGGATCAGGCCGAACAATGCGCCCGCCAGTCCTGCACATAAGAATGCGATCCAGCCGTTTCCGGTAGTCAGGCCCATTACCGCTCCGGTGAATGCACCAATTGTCATCATACCTTCGATACCAATGTTTACAACTCCACATCTCTCAGAAAAACAGGAGCCAAGTGCCGCCAGAAGAAGCGGCGGTGTTGCGATCAGAGTCGCATTGATCAGAAGACCAAGGTCTTTAATTAATCCGTTCATCTTATTTAGCCTCCTTCTTCTTTGCAGCATTCAGTACGAATACTTTGAATACGTGTGAGATGGCGATCAGGAGAACAACACATCCCATGATAATATCAACAACTTCAGACGGTGCCTTTACGATACTGAGCTTGGAACCGCCATATTTCATTGCACCATAGAAGATACCGGAAAAGATACATCCGATCGGGTTGGATCCTCCGATCAGGGCAACGGTGATACCTTCAAATCCAAATCCTTCCTGTCCTGCAAACTGGCTCAGACGACCTGCCATACCAAGTACCTGAACCGCGCCGCCGAGACCGGATAAAAGACCTGAGATTCCAAGTGCAGTCAGCACAGAACCATCTGCATTGATACCGCCATACTGTGCACAGTTTCTGTTAAATCCTACGGCTTTTAATTTGTATCCAAGTGTTGTCTTCTCGATGATGACCCAGATAACTACTGCTGCGATCACTGCGAACAGAATGCCCCAGTGTGCTGCATTACAGTCCAGAGCCTTACGGATACCCTCCGGAAGAAGAAGTCTCGCGTTTTCGGCGATATCCAGTGTCGCTTCACTGCTCTCTCTGTGGATTCCCGGAAGGTTTACCACATAGTTGGACAGATAAAATGCGATCCAGTTAAACATGATAAAGGACAATACTTCGTGAATACCTCGTTTTACTTTGAGGACACCTACGATCAGAGACCATATACAGCCGGCTGCTGCTGCCGCCACCAGGCATACAAGTGCATGAAGGACCGGCGGAAGCTTGAGGACAATACCAAGTACACAGGCTACCAGACTGCCGATTACGAACTGGCCTTCTGCTCCGATGTTAAATACACCTGTTCGGAAGGAGAAAGCCACACTCAGTCCGGTAAAGATCAGCGGGCTCGCATAAACCAGAGTCCACACCAGATATTTCGGTTTGCTGAAAATACTGTCAAACAGCTTGCCATATGCTACTGCAGGACTGATTCCGGCGATCAGAAGAAATATCGCACCTACCAGGAAACCTGCAATGATCGCAACGATGGTATAGAGTACATTGCTCTCAAGAATGCTTTTTTTCTTATTCATTTGTTTTTCCTCCTGCCATCATAAATCCAAGTTCTTTCTCATCTGCATCCTTACCCGGAACACTTCCGGTGATCTGGCCATCAAAGATAACCTCGATTCTGTCAGACAGACTCATGATCTCATCCAGTTCGAAGGATACCAGTAAGACCGCACGATTCTTGTTTCTCTGCTCTACCAGATATTTATGTACGAACTCTATCGCACCTACGTCAAGACCACGGGTCGGGTTTACTGCGATCAGCAGTTCCTTGTCGTTTGTCACCTCACGGGCAATGATAACCTTCTGCTGGTTTCCACCGGACAGTGTACCCGCCGGTGCTTCTGCACATCCTCTCGGACGGACATCAAACTTCTCGATCAGTTTCTCTGCATGTTTCTTGATCGCTTTTCGGTTCAGAATGCCGTGATTCGAAAACGGTTCTTCCTCAAAGTGCTGCAGAATCAGGTTGTCTTCATTGGAAAATTCCAGGATCAGACCATGTTTCTGACGGTCAGCAGGAATACTGGAAATTCCATTCGCAAAAGTTTCCTTAGGACTCTTATTGAATACGTCCTTACCAAGTACAGTAACCTTGCCGGATTCTGCCTTACGAAGACCTGTCAGGACTTCTACAAGCTCTGTCTGTCCGTTTCCATCTACGCCGGCAAGACCTACGATCTCACCTCTGCGGACATTCAGGTGGAATCCCTTGAGGATCTCTACGCCTCGGTAATCCTTGGCATGCAGATCATCGACCTCCAGAACGACTTCGCCTGGTTCCATGTCTTTCTTGTCAACTTTGAAGTTGACATCACGACCTACCATCATGGCTGCCAGATCATTCTCGTTTACATCTGATACCTTTACGGTACGAATATATTTACCCTGACGGATGATCGTACAATTGTCAGAGGAAGCAGTGATTTCTTTGAGCTTATGGGTGATCAGGATAATACTCTTGCCATCTGCGGTCAGGTTATCGATGATCTCCATAAGTCCCTCGATCTCCTGTGGTGTCAGGGAAGCAGTCGGCTCATCCAGAATCAGTGTCTCTGCACCACGATACAGAACCTTGAGGATTTCCACACGCTGCTGCATACCTACGGAAATATCCTCGATCTTTGCGTCAGGGTCTACTTTCATTCCGTAACGCTCGGACAGTTCCAGGACTTTCTTTCTTGCTGTTGCCTTGTCGACGGACAGGCCCTTGGTCGGCTCCATACCAAGAATGATATTTTCGGTCACAGTAAATGGCTGGATCAGCATAAAGTGCTGGTGTACCATACCGATTCCGATATCAATAGCATCCTTCGGACTGTTAAAATGTACTTCCTTTTCATTAATAAAAATCTGTCCGCTGGTCGGTTTGTAAAGTCCACAGAGTACGTTCATCATTGTACTCTTTCCGGCTCCGTTCTCTCCCAGGATCGCGTGGACCTCTCCTTTGTGTACGGTCAGATTGATGTGGTCATTCGCTGTAAAATCGCCAAACTTTTTTACGATGTCTTTCATCTGGATTACGACTTTGCTCTCATCCATATGGCTTGTTCTTCCCACGTATGCCGCCTCCTTTGTTTGTTGTTTTGCTCTTTTCACTGTCTCCAGTGGACAGGAAAATAAAATTGCTGTGCATTCCGTTCACAGTAACGAAAATGCAGGATATTTTCTTCTCCATTGAAGATAGAAAATCTGGAAATTTTTGTCTCTATATGCATCGACGGGGCTCTGCATACGCAGGCCCCGTACAGACGCAAATATTAGATTACCGGGTAAAACGGTCACTTCTTAGTCAAGAACATATACGTCGCCGTATTTTGCCTCGAAATCATCTTTGTTATCCGGAATAACAACATCACCGCTGATAATCTTTTCTTTTACTTCGTCAACTGCCTTGATTACATCATCTGAGATCAGATCCTGAGACGGAGCGATATCAACACCACCTGCTGCCAGGTCGAAAGTCTGAACGCCGCCCTCAAGCTTATCATCGATCAGTTCCTGTACTGCATCATATACAGCATTGTCAACACGTTTCATAGCAGAGGTAAGAACGGTCTTCGGAGCGATGCTGGACTGGTCAGAGTCAACACCGATCGCATATACACCAGCTTCCTGGCAGGCCTCGATAACACCAAGTCCTGTAGCACCAGCTGCCTGGAATACGATATCAGCGCCGTTGGTGATCGCTGTGTTTGCCATAGTCTTACCTGTAGCGGAATCTGCAAAAGAGTTTGCATTGAACTGCTGAACAGTGATATCCGGGTTCGCATCAATAGCACCTGCACAGTAACCATATCCAAACTGGTTCATGGTCTCGTTAGTCATACCTACTACAAATCCGATATTGTTGGTCTTGGTAGTTAAACCTGCAACATATCCTACCAGATAAGAAGCCTGCTCAGCTTTGAACATCAGGCTGGTAACATTTGGAAGATCGATGCTTGAATCATCAATGATAGCGAATTTGGTATCCGGGTTAGCTTCTGCTGCTTCTCTGGTAGCATCTGCCAGCATATAACCAACGCTGATGATCAGGTCATAATCCTCGTCTACGAAAGTTTCCATATTTGGCTGATAATCTGCATCTGTAGCAGACTCCAGATAGTTAACCTCTACTCCGAGTTCCTCTCCGGCTTTTTCAAGTCCCTCCCATGCTGACTGGTTGAAGGAACCATCGTTAACTCCACCTACGTCTGTGATCAGACCAATCTTAAACTCGTCGTCTGCTGCTGCAACCATCTGCGGCATAGCACTTACGGAAGCTACCATAGCAGCTGTTAATACTGCAGCCATTACTTTCTTTCGCATAAATTGCCCTCCTTTGTTTTTTGTCTAATAATACTATGATAACATCTTTTTTATGAAATGAAAAGACGAAATTTATTTATCTTTCATGATTTGTTTATGGTTATTTTATTTTCCAGTACCTGCGTGATCGTGGAAAACAGAGTGTCTATCTCGATCGGTTTCGCCACATAGGCATCCATTCCTGCTGCCAGCGCAGCTTTGTGGTCCTCTTCGAAAGCATTTGCAGTCATGGCTATGATTGGTGTTCTGGCACGGTCATCCGGCAGTTTCCGGATTGCCTCGGATGCCTGATATCCGTTCATATGCGGCATCTGGATATCCATAAGGATCACATCATAATATCCCACCGGTTTTGCCTGCAGCATGGAAAGTGCGATCTCACCGTCCCCGGCAGCCTCTACTTCTGCATGTGCATCCTGAAGGATCGTCACTGCGATCTCAGCATTTAATTCGTTATCTTCTGCGAGAAGGAGCCGTTTATTTTTCAGAGTTTCTTCCTGTACAGCATCCTCTTTCGAATCTTTTGAAAGTTCTTTTTCCTCAGAGATCCTGCATGGGAGAAGAACGGTAAAACAGGAACCTTTTCCTGGTTCACTCTCTACGGAGACACTGCCATTCATCAGGTCTGTGAAGGATTTTACGATACGGAGCCCCAGCCCGGTTCCCATGATGCCGTTTTCGGAAGAGCTTTTTTCACGGGTGAAAGCTTCGAATAATAAAAAGCAGCATTCTCCTGCATCATCTCGATGCTCTGCACTTCCTCATCAAAATAATATTCTCTGTCATTATCGGGACTGACCTGTCCTTCTTCATTATCAAGCGTAATCTCAATCTCCATGTCTTCGCTCAGCAATGGATATTCCCGACTTTTCTTCTCAATCAGATTCGTAACCATCTGCAGCATCTTCTGTGCATTATGACCTTTTTTACATATGATCTTCATTTACATTCCTCTTTTGCTCAAAACTTTCAGAAATATTTTTTGAATAACCGATATGTGTTATGTTATCACATTTTATGCTGCAATTCTATTTCTCAGGGGATTTTGCATTTTAATTTGTACTTATTTGCATTTTTACTCCTTCTCCAGAAGTTTCTTATACGACATATCCATGCCGAATGCGCCAAACGGGGCGGTGATGATGATGGCCATGACTGCTACGGAGAGGATGATCTTGCCGCAGCCAAGGCCTGCTGCCAGGGGGACGGAGCCAATGGCGGCCTGGACGGTTGCTTTTGGCAGGTAGGCGAGTACGCAGAAAAGTCTTTCTTTCGCATTGAGGTTTGTTTTTACCATGCATAGAAGGACTCCGCAGGCACGAAAAATAAGTGCGACCAGGATCATAAAGATTGCCGCAGCTCCGGCCTCCAGGGTGTATCGGATATCCACCGCCGCACCGACAAGAACAAACAAAATGACTTCTGCTGCAAGCCAGAGTTTGCCAAATTTCTCGGATAAACGTTTTGAAACAAAAGCAGTGCTTTTCATCTTGAGGACGCAGGCCATGCTGACAACTGCAAGAAGTCCGGATATGGCAATCTTTCCTTCCAGCCAGCCTTCGATCGCGATCAGCAGGAAGGAAACACCCAGTACAATGATGACCTTCATGCTGTTTCTGACATAATGTTTTTTGGCGTATGCTGTCTCAAAAAACAGATAGAGAAGATATCCGACAACCGCTCCCAGTGCAACTCCAAGTACGATTGATACCGGGATATTGAGGAAGGATTTTACATCTGCCTTATCTCCCTGCGCCATTCCAAGGAATGTTGTGAACAGCACGATCACAAAAATATCATCACAGGATGCACCCGCCAGAATCATCTGCGGGATTGCTTTGCCTGTACCATATTTTGTTTCTATCAGTTTTACCATGCGTGGGACCACCACCGCCGGCGATACTGCTCCGAGGACGGCTCCCATGACTGCCGCATCCACTCTTGAAATGCCCAGAATCGCAGGCGCACACAGAATATAACCAAGGATTTCAAACGATGCCGGCACAAACGACATCATAACGGCGGGGCGGCCTACTTTCTTAAGGTCTTCCAGATTCAGCGACAGTCCGGCTTTGAGAAGAATGATGATAAGTGCCATCTTTCGCAGATCTGCTGAGATCGACAGTATCGATGGATCCAGCAGGTCAAGCACATACGGTCCGAGAACGATTCCCGTAATCAGCATGCCAATGATCCGTGGCAGTTTCAGATATCCGCAGATGGCCCCCATTGCAAGGCCAACCAGAAAAATAAGTGACAATGATGTTAACATAAAAAATTTCCTCCTTTTCTTTCCCTCAGACGCAATCAGTAATACAACGCAAAAAGAGCTGACAACTTCTGCGACTGAATAATCGTAGAAGTCATCAGCTCTGAATAAGCAGTTTAGGTTTCCCATGGGAGAACTTCATTCCCAATTCGGGTAAATCATACTATTTTCGTAAAAGAAAGTCAAGAATTTTTGTTTTAACACTGTCCTCTTTTTCCATTCTTAAGATCCTCTACAATCTCATTGTAGCGTTTTTTATTTAAACGATAGAAGAACAGTACAATCGCAGTCACGATCCAGAGAATTCCAGGGATTGTTGAAAATGAGTGTTTCATGATACTGATGACAGCAGAATTCTGCGTCTGATTCGCAACATAACCATATTTACCAAGAAGCATTGCAAGCATCGCAGTTCCGATTGCCATTCCGATCTTATTTCCCAGTGAGACAAATGCATACTGGAATCCATCGTTCCGAAGACCCGTTTTCCATTCTCCATATTCCACACAGTCCGGGATGATTGCATAAATTGCAGTATTAAATCCAGAAAAGAAGAATTGTGTCACTCCTGCCAGTGCATAGAAAATGACTGCACTTTCTTTTACATTGAAGAAATACATGCTCAACATGGAAATACCGGTAAGCAGTGCAAAAACAGATGCAGTTCTTCCCTTGTTGTCAAGTTTACGGAATACTGGCTGAAAACATGCTGCTCCAATTATCGACGGGATAATAATGCACATGGAATATGTTGTATAATAAGCTGCATTTCCTTCCACATAAGTAAAATAATAGAGAACATCTGCATTTCTTCCATAAAGAGTAAATCCAAAAAGTACCTGTCCGATCAGTGCAAGTATATATGGCCGGTTCTGCATAACTGCTTTTAGCTGAACTTTAATAGAAATTTTTTCTTTCTCCGGCGTTGTCACGGCTTCCTTTGTTTTTGCAAAGCAGAAGAAATGACATGCTGCAAAAATACATCCATAAATGATCGCTACAAACAGATATCCATTTTTGGTGCTGTGGCTTCCGAGTTTACTGATCAATGGAACCGTGATGATATTGATGATTCCAATTGCGATCATCGCCGCTACAGAACGGGATGTGTTGATCTTGGCACGCTCATCGATATCCTGTGTCATTGCTCCACAGAGGGTTCCATATGGAATATTTACACAGGTGTATCCCAGAACCAGCAGACAGTAAGTAATGACCATATATATAATCTTTGCCTTGTCTGACCAGTCCGGATGTGCCCAGAAAGTCAGCATCAGAAGGATTGCTGTGACCGGTGCTGCAACCAGCAGCCACGGTCGGTATCTGCCCCATCTTGTCTTGGTCTTATCAGTCAGTCCTCCGACGATCGGATCGTTGATCGCATCCCAGAATCTTGAAAAAAGCATCAGCGCAGAAACCGCTGTCATACTGATTCCAAAAACATCCGTATAAAAGATCATCAGAAAATTACTCACAAACATCCAGCTGAAATTGCAGCCTACATCTCCAAATCCATACGCAATCTTGCTGATCAGCGGCACTTTTCCATCTTTAAATTCTTTTCCCATGGCTTCTCCTGCTTCCTTCGCTTTATTTTTCCTGTACGTTGATAATGACTTTCATTGTTGTTTCACGGTTGTCATCAATGTAGTGATATGCTTCCAGATAATCCTTGAATGCAAATGTTTTGGAGATCAGAGGTCTTAAATGAACTTTGCCTTCATTTACAAGTTTAATACCATCTACATAATCATCGTGGCGATACATCATAGTGCTCTTGATATCCAGCTCATGGTCATTTGCTACAGCCAGATCGATTTCTGCCATTCCTGCAAAAACTGCAACCAGTACGATCACGCTGCCCTTTCTTGCATATTTGATTGCCTGTCCCATTGTGATATTATTTCCGGCACAGTCATAGATCACATCTGCTTTGTCCGGTCCAAAAGCTTCTACCATCACTTCTCCAAAGTCTTTGTTCTTTGTATTGACGCAGACATCAATTCCACATTCCTGTGCTTTTTTGAGACGAAGATCACTGACATCTGTGATCATGACTTTGGCGGCTCCCATTCCTTTGGCAGCCTGTGCCACCAGGTTTCCGATCGGACCTGCTCCAAGGACTGCAATATTCATGCCTTTCACATCGCCCATCTGTTTTACTCCGTGAACTGCAACTGCCAGCGGCTCGATCATTGCACCTTCCTCATAGGACATTTCCTCTGGAAGTGGTGTTACCTTGGATGCATCTACTGCGAAGTATTCGGATGCCGTTCCGGTTGTCTGGAATCCCATAACCTTCAGTTCCTCGCAGAGATTATATTTTCCATGGCGGCATGGATAGCAGTGTCCACAATATACCTGTGGTTCAATGGTGATCTTCTGTCCTTTATAAAATCCTGTTACATTAGCTCCAAGTTCTACGATTTCTCCGGAAACTTCATGTCCCTGTGTAACCGGATATTTCGTAAAAGGATGTTTGCCGTGATATACATGGATATCTGATCCGCAGATTCCGATATTCATGATCTTTACAAGAACCTGATCGTCCTTTACTTCCGGAACCGGAACCTCTCTGAAAATAATTTCTCCTGGTTTTGTCATTACCTGCTGTAACATAATAGTTTCCTCCTTGTTTTCGTTATGTATTATCTTTTATTAAATGTTTTATTAAAGTAATTACATTATTATTCAGAAACTCTCTTTTGTCAAGAGTGGTTCTTATCACTTCTCTCTATTGCACAATATTAGAAATCAGTTTTTGTGCAGGTTTCATAGATACACTGTGCATCATCCCACAACAAAAAATCTCTGAGCAAAATCTGCCTTTTGACAGACCTTGTTCAGAGATTTCCGAAAATAAAAGTTCTCAGCTTCTATTCTATATTTTTGATAAAATCCTGTAAAAAATGTTTCGCAGCACCTACTGCGGATGCTTCTCTCTTGTAGGAGCAGTTTCTGAGATACCGGATATCATGATCGAAGCCATTGTATTCCATCACTTTTTCCCCCAGTGGAAGCATATGTTCTGCCAGATATCCACCAACTTCTCCACCAAGGATGATATCCATATCGTATGCCATACGCAGATTTGAGATCAGGACCGCCAGCATATCCAGATATTCGCTCCATTTTTCTTCCGCTGCTTCGTCACCGGATTTTAACTGTTCCATAAACGTTTCCAGAGAATTGATTTCATCTGTAAGTGCACTTGCTGCACAGTAGGCATCCGCACACCCTTTCTTGCCACAATAGCATTTACGTCCTCCCGGAACCAGAATCATATGTCCGAATTCTCCTGCCTTCTGATTTTCTCCCTGAAACAGCTTTCCACCAATACAGAATGCTCCGCCCAGCGTATTGTTCAGTGACAGGTAGATTGCATTTTTATATCTGTTCATATCCTCTGCCATCATTGCCGCATTTGCATCATTTTCGAAATAAACCGGAAGATCAAATGCCTGTTCCAAAAAACTCAGGCTGTAATTTTCCAGCTGCAATGCATGTGATTTTATAAGCAGATGGGCTTTCTGACTGATGATTCCCGGAATTGAAATACCAATTCCAAGAATCCGGTCCTGATACTCTGTGTCCTTCAGAAATTCTGATGTCAGTACAGAAAGATCCTGACAGTAAGATGCATCCGGTGAAAACTTCATACGGACACGCCTGAATTTCACGATTTCATATTTCAGGTTTACAAGTACTATCCCCACATGATTTGCTGTGATCACAATTCCTACAGAATATCTGTAGGACGGATTGATTCCTATGCTTTTTGCCTTGCGTCCACCAGTAGATTCATATTCTCCGGTTTCTATAATGATTCCTTTTGCGATCAGATCATTTATATTTGAAAGAACTGTGGGCATACTCAAGTTCAGATTTTTGGATACTTCTGCCTTGGATGTTATTTGATTGTTGATCACATAATTCAGGATTCTGGATCTTGTGATAGTTTTTTTATCTGTTCCAGCCATTTTTGCCGACCTCTTTTATCAATTATTTTATAAAAGAATCATAACTTTTCTTTTGACATTTGTAAAGCACAAAAATACCACCCGACAAATGTCAGATGGTACCTTATGTATTGTGTTTGAAATTATGATTTTCCCAGCACCTCGTCCAGCGTCGAGAAAAGTACATTTATACTGATCGGCTTCGCAATATGTCCGTCCATACCTGCTTCGAAAGCCCTCTGGCGGTCTTCTTCGAAGGCATTGGCGGTCATGGCTATGATCGGGATGCGGCTTCTTGGATCGTTAAGCGCCCGGATCACTTTGGTTGCCTCGTAACCATCCATGTGCGGCATCTGAATATCCATGAGGATCAGGTCATAGTAATCCTCCGGTTTCGCCTTCAGGGTTTCCACACATTTAACACCGTCTGTTATGTGTTCTGTCTCAAGACCTCTTTCTCCGAGAAGTTCCATCGCAATCTCTGCGTTCAGTTCATTATCCTCTGCCAGCAGGATACGTTTGCCTTTGAAATTCTGGAGTATCTGCCCGGACTGTTCTTCCTTCCTGGACTGGATCTGCTCTTCTGTCGCTGTCGGGAAGGACAGGACGATGGTTGTCTTGGTCCCCTTTCCGGCTTTACTCGAAACATTGATAGTTCCGCCCATCAGGTCAACCAGTGCTTTGACAATCGGAAGTCCAAGACCTGTACCGGTCACATGACTCTCTGTAGTCGTTCTTTCTCTCGTAAATTCCTCAAAAATATGAGGCAGATACTCCTCACTCATTCCAATTCCGGTATCGGCAACTACGATCCTGAATGAAGTGTGTCCCTCTTTGGAATAGTAGAATTCTGAAATATCAACTACAATACTGCCGCCATCCGGTGTGTACTTGATCGAATTGCTTACGATATTAAGCAGGATCTCTCTTACTTTGGTCCTGTCACAGATCACATACGGATGGTCTGAATTCAGTATACAGGTGTACTTAAGATTTTTCTTATGGAGTTCCGGCTCAAAAACCGCCTGGAGAGAATTCACAAGATCCTTAAAACATCCTACTTCCGGTTTCAGCTCCGCTTCACCACTTTCGATCCGTGCCATCTCAAGCACATAATTGAGCAATGAAAGTAAAAATGAACTCGATGACTTGATCTTGCCAACATACTCCACAACCTTCTCACGATCATCCGCATGTTTCTCCAGAAGGTCTGAGAAACCGATGATCGCATTCATCGGTGTACGGATATCGTGGCTCATATTAAAGAGGAAACGTGTCTTTGCTTCATTCGCGATTCTGGCTTCTTCGGCAGCTTTCTCCAGTTCTTTCTCATGAATATATTCACGATAACGCCGCATCTGAAACTGCATATATCCCTCTGCCAGCAATATCGCAATTGCTACTGCGATCAGTATTGTCAGTGCCTTCTGGATATTGCTGATCCATCCGTTCTCCGGTACAATATCAAAATACCAGGTATCGTTTGGTACAGAGCAGGCAACTTCCATTGAATTTTTCAGTGTTTCATTGTCACTTTCCGCAATGACAACTTTCTTCCCGGTATCTATGTCTTTCTTCCAGATCTGGTAATGGTATCCTGCATTCTCAAGTTTGTTCAGTTCTGTTTCCTGGATAAATTTATTCCAGTCGATGACCAAAATAGAAAATCCCCAGAACTGCTCTTTTCCCGATTCATCCGCTGTGTAAATCGGATCAAAAAGAAGTGCTCCGACTCCTCCCTGTACCAGATCAAATGGTCCTGCGATCGTGTATTCTCCACTGTCTTTCGCAAGGTTGGCTGCTGCTTTTCGCTCGGAATCTCTGAGCATGTCCAGACCGATTGCCTGTTCATTTCCCTCAAGAGGGTATACCTGTGAAACTGCGCCATCCTTTGCAAGCTCACGCGCTGATATCACGTAGTTCTCATCCTGCATCAGTTGAGACAGTTCTGAGAACTCTTCGTCCGTGATCTCATGCTTCTCTTCTATGAGCTTTTTCATGAGTTCTGACTCTGACAGGTATTTATTTAACTGTGCTTCTACCTTGCCGACAGTCGTCTCGGCAGTATAGGATGCCTTAAGTTTCTCTCTCTTTTCCTGATTCAGATTCACCAGATAGATACAGCCAATGGTAATTAAAAAAGTAATACAGAAAACAAGGAGTGCCCGGACTCTCATTATTTTGGTATCTTTCTTTGTTTGCATATCTTTCTTCTCATCATTTTCGTAAATTTCTGAGTAAGTAAAAACATTCTCACGCAGATTCATTCTTCGCTGCTTTTTATTATAATGGAATCCGGCGTATAAATCCAGTTCTTTCTGGCAAACACGCCAGCAAATACTAATCAGTGAAAGGCTCTTCGATATATATGCAAAAAAACTGACTCGCCAGGAAATCCGACGGGTCAGTTTTTGTATCATCTGCTATTTGAGTTATCTTTTTTGAAAGATCATCCTTCGAACGGAACAACGTCTTTGACGGCATCTGCCAGTGTGATCTCAGCATCATCATTGTCGATGTCGATCAGGTGATAGCGGTCATTTCCCATGCCCATTTCTTTCATGTAGGTAAGCTGGCGAAGTCCATGGCGGGTTGTGATTCTCTCTACCAGTGCTTTGCGGTCATCCTCTCCAAGTGCAAATACCAGGTCGACAGACGCCTGGTCGATTGCAAGTATATCTGTGGATGCAAGAATTCCGATATTCGGTGTAACGACCGGTTCTGCTCCGACACCTTCGCAGTCACAGGAAACAGACATGTTTCTCAGACAGTTGATGTATGCGATCTGTTTACCGAAATGATCTACCGTTGCTTTGGAAGATTCTGTGATGCGCTCCATCAGTTCTTCCTCTGCAATGCTCCACATATTAGAGGAACCTTCTACGGTGTGGATCATTCCTTTGCCGATACGTCCGTCTGCACAGCCGATACCAATGTTCTTGTTGGATCCGCCGAAACCACCCATGGTATGCCCTTTGAAATGTGTCAGGACAAGCATGGAATCATAAATAATTTTATTATAGACCCTGAAATCAGGTTGAGGTCAATATCTTTCTGCAAAAAAGTTAATTTCGGTGTACTTTCACCTTCAGAATTGTGCTTCCCAGTTTTGAGGCTTCTATTGGTTTCGGGATATGTCCGTCCATTCCTGCATTCAGACATTTGCGGACATTTTCCGAGGAAGCCTGTGCTGTCATGGCGAAAATTGGAATCGTTCCTGCATCTTCGCGGTCCAGCCCGCGGATTGCCTTGACTGCCTCGATCCCGTCCATGACCGGCATCATGATATCCATGAGAATGACATCGTAAGCATGCGGTTCTGAAGCTTCAAACTTCTCAAGAGCTTCTTTTCCATTCCATGCCTTGTCGATCTTTGCACCAAGTTCTGTGAGATAAAATTCTGCGATCTCCATATTGATCTCATTGTCCTCGACCAGCAGGATCTTCATACCTTCGAGATTTTTTTCCCCCGCACAGTTCTGTGACTCGCTTTGTTCTGAAGCATTCTTATCAATTTTGAATAGAAGCTGATATGTGATATCCGTTCCCTCGCCAAGAGTGCTCTCAACCTTGATCGTACCGCCAAGCCGGTCGATCAGTGCTTTTACGATAGACATTCCGAGACCGGTTCCACGGTACTGCGTCCGGGCATCGTTTTCTTCCTGGGTAAAAGGCTTGAACAGCTCATTCTCTATAAATTCCCGGCTCATTCCTATGCCGGAATCTACGATACGGAACTCATAAAGAGCTGTCTCTCCATCGTCCGAAATTTCTGTCGCATATGTGTCGATCGTTCCGTTTGGCTTGTTATACTTGACGGAATTACTCATAAGATTCAGCATGATCCGGCGAAGCTGCAGAGAACTTCCATACAATGCAGTATGCCTGATAGTTCCTCTGTGCTTTCTGTGGACAAGTCCCGTCTGCATGACCTGTGAATCCATCAGTGCTGCCACCTCATTCATCAGTTCAGCAAGGTCAAACGGTTCTTCTTTGATATCAAGTCTGCCTGCTTCCAGTTTGCTCATATCCAGAACATCATTTACCAGTTCCAGAAGATGTCTTGTTGAAAGCTGGATCTTGTCGAGACTGTCATCGACCTTTGTCTCATCCTGACGGTTTTTGTGGATAATGTCGAGCATTCCCATGATTCCGTTGATCGGCGTGCGGATATCGTGGCTCATGCGGTTCATAAATTCTGTCTTGGCACGATTTTCGGAATCAGCCTCCTCGATCGCGATCTTGAGACGTTCGTTTTCTTTTACTTCTTTTTCATGGAATTCTGAAGTGTTTTTGAACAGAATGATGCCATGAACTACTGTACTTTCTTTGTTGGTCTTTGAGTCATATACGGTGTCTCTGGACATCAGAACGGTTTTCTGGAGCCAGACAAGAGCGTTATCATCACTCTTTTCGCGGTATTCCACTGTTACCTGCCTGGAACCCGTCTCAAATCGCTGAAGAAGCTTGGAAGAAGAATCCACGATACGGTAATTTTCCATGGTGTCTTCTGTTATATAGGCTCTGCGCTCGCTGCAATAATCATCGTAAGAACATGGTGTCTGAACCTCAAAAGTAATTTTTTTTGATTTCGTATGATAAAAAACACTCTCCAGCCTGTCATTCGTCAGGTCTACTGTATAGACAGAATCTGCTGTCTGCAAAAGTGCCTCCGCGTAGTTTCCATTCTCCACGATCGACTGCCGAAGCTGCTCGTAATAACGTGCCAGACGGTGTTTTTCGTTCGCCTCGTTCTCATTTCGGTTCTGGAAAGTCTCAAATCCCAGGATAAAATGATGCAGCCGTCCATCCTCTGTCCCGTTGAGATACAGAATCGTCATTCTGCCACGGTACACATTTTCGCCGTACTGATACTGATAGGGAAGCTCAAATTCCCCGGAATCTTCTGTCAGATGCTCACTCAGGTATTCGATCTGAAGCTGAAGGCGGAGATCTTTCCTGTTCTCCTCTGTAGAAAGTTCCTGTATGATCTGCTCAACGGCGCCGGAGTAACTTCCGTCATCTGCAAGGAAAAACTTTGAACCGGATCTCAGCACATAATACTGATCCAGCAGAGCATCACAGTACATACAGCTTGAAAATTCATAGCCCTGTGCAGAGATGTTCTCAAGGATCTGAATGTTCATCTTCTGCTTCGCTGCCGCTTCTTCCATCTTTGCCCGGTTCTTGTCAATGTACATATTTTTGTCCGCAAAACGGAACAGTTCTCTCATGGTACAGCCGTCGAAATCACTCGACAATGCGTAACCTGCCGCATAACTGATCGGCATTTCCGGATTTTTGCGGGAGTATTCTGCCGCATGATCCCTGATATTCTGAAGACATTCCCGAACACCATTGTGGTCAAGTCCCTTAAGGACAGCGATAAACTCATCACCACCGTCACGCCCTGCAAAAAATTCCTCCGGAACAGCCTCGCGAAGCTGTATTGCAAAAGAACGGATGTATTCGTCACCTTTGTCATGGCCAAGATTATTGTTGATCGTTCGCAGATTATTCAAGTCAAATACGCACATCGCAACCAGTTCATCTGCCGGGATCGGATCTGGAGCATTAAGGATCTCTTCACATTTATTCTTATTCGGAAGCCCGGTCGCTTCATCGAGGTAGACTTTTTTCTGAAGGATCCTGTTCTGTGCGGCAAAACGGACTGCCTTGACAAGTTCCGTTCCAATGATCAGCACCAGGCCCAGGATATCTGCAAGAACCACCTTCTCAAGATGATCCAGGGCAGTTGCTTTTTTCTGGGAATACACTTCTGCGTAACTGACCGTTTCATCACAGATCTGGAAAAAATGCTCGCTCTTCGAAATAATATCGGTGTTCTCGTAGCCTTTTTCCCTGACAAGAAGAAGTTCACTTCTGAGTTCTTCCTCAAAATACTGTGCAAGCTCGTCCATCTTATTCTGGAAATCCTTGTCCGCAAGGCGCACAAAATTCAGCTTGTCACTTCCATAGCGCAGGCCTTCAATATAGGATGAGATCGTCTCATACATCTTATCCTGCGGCTCTCCGGAAATCTCCAGCTTGACCATACGCTGTGTGCCGCCGCGCACCAGCCCCGCATAGTTAATGACACGGGCCGTTCCCTGGATCTTGCCCACCATAGACATGATCATAAAAAATAATACGATCAGTATCGTCGTAAGGACCATCATTGCAATACGCAAAAAATGCGTCTGTTTTTTCTCTGTTTCTTTCATTAAATATCCGTCCTGTTAAACATCCAAAACATTTTTTAGTATTTGTCATTATTCTATCCGATTCCCTGCTTTTTGGCAACAAAAATGGGACCTGAGTTTCCCCAGATCCCGTGGTGTATTGCATTTTGTACAATTCATGATATGTGAATTTTACATAATTTTCATTCTATTTTAATGGTTTTTTATTGCTTTTTGCACAATATCAATTTATAATAAAAAATATCAATTGGAACGTAAAAACTATGACGGAGGGTGTATTTTATGAACGAAGAACTTTTTAACGAGGCGACGAAATCAAATGTTTTGTCAAAGAAACTGATCGATCAGCTTCAGGAAAGCATGAGCTACAGCAGTATTTCCTTTATCAACTGGACAATCGAGGTCCTGACACTGATCAAGAACCGTTTGGAGCGCGGGGACAGAATTACGGATGAAGTCAGTGGAGAGGTTTATACACTGCATTCTTTCCAGGCATTTGTAAAGAAAAATTTCTCCTCTTACATAACCAGCCAGGTCTTCACCGAGAGTACCAAACCAGAGAAGATCTACTTTTCTCTGAAACCATGTGAAGGCGGTTACAGTCTTCTCGCTGCTGATTCCGGTGATAACAAGACTTATACGTGGATTTCAAGCCTCAGCAAGAGATTTTCTCTCGTGCAGATGATCGCGACTGGTGTTGTTTATGTCAAGGACACACGTACAGATACCTATCAGCCGTTTATCTCTGAGCATGGCAAATACTGCCGTTATGATAAAGAACACGGAATCCTCGTAGAAATCTGATTGATCTCTGCAAGCATTCCGCTATCAATGATTCCATATCTGTTCATCCATATCTCAGTTGGAGCTCCGGCTCTGACTGAGATATTTTGTTACTATAAACAATTTATCTTCCTGTGATCCTTCCGATCCCATAAGAGACCAGAAATACTGCAATATCCACTGCCACGATCGTAGATCCGACCGGCGTTCCTGCCAAAATTGAAATCAGGATTCCGGCAGTTGCACTGATCACAGACAACACCGCCGCACTGATCGTTACAGAGCGGAAAGATTTGAATAATCTCATCGCAGAAAGTGCCGGGAAGATCACTAGGGCTGAGATCAAAAGTGATCCAACCAGATTCATTGCCAGAACAATGATCACTGCGATCACAACCGCGATCAGAAGATTATAGGCATTCGCCCTGGTTCCGGTCGCTTTTGCGAAGTTTTCGTCGAATGTTACTGCAAAGATCTTGTTATAAAATAAGATAAAAATCGCCACAACTACGATAGAGAGGATCGCGCACAGCCATACCTCGCCTTTTGTCAGGGTCAGGATGGAAGTGGAGCCAAACAGCGTACTGCACACATCCCCTGAAATATTCGGACTGGTAGAAAAAAGATTCATCAGAAGATAACCGATCGCCAGCGCACCGACGGAGATCATTGCGATCGCCGCATCTCCCTTGATCCTTGTGTTCTGTCCTGCACGGAGAAGCAGGATCGCACAGATCACAGTCACCGGAAGGATGAACAGCATATTGTTGGTGATGTTCAGTACGGACGCAATTGCCATGGCACCAAATGCCACATGGGAAAGTCCGTCGCCGATGAAAGAAAATCTCTTCAATACCAGTGTCACGCCCAGAAGGGAGGAGCACAGTGCGATCAGTACACCTACGATCAGTGCGTAACGCACGAACGGATACTGAAAATACATATGAAGTGTCTCAAACATCTTATTCCTCCCTTTCCTGTCCGGTGAATGCTTTGCCCAGACTGCTTTCGAGATATTGTTTCTTGGTACCGAAGAAGCAGTGCTCTCCGATATGCAGGATATGTGTTGCATATTTTACTGCCGCCGCAATGTCGTGCGAGATCATAATGATCGTAATTCCATCTTTCTTATTCAGATCCTTGATAAGCTGATACATCTCTGCGGTCACTCGTGGATCCAGACCGGAGACCGGCTCATCGAGAAGAAGAATCTTCTGTGCTGCACAGAGTGCTCTTGCGAGAAGGACTCTCTGCTGCTGCCCGCCGGAAAGCTCTCTGTAGCAATGATCGGCAAGATCCTGGATCATCATTTTTTCCATTGCTTTCTGCGCAACACGCTTTTCTTCTTTGTTATAAAATGGTCGCAGTCCGCAGCGGCTCTGGCATCCGGACAGAACGATCTCCCGCACTGATGCCGGGAAATCCCTCTGCACCAGGGTCTGCTGTGGGAGATATCCGATCTCGTTTTTCTTAAGTCCGTCTCCCAGTTCGATCGTGCCGCTGATCGGCGGCTGCAGATGGAGAAGTGTTTTCATCAATGTAGATTTACCGGAACCGTTTTCTCCTACGATGCAGAGGTAATCACCTGCGTCGATGGAGAAATTCAGATCTTCCTGGATCGCCCGGTTATCGTATCCAAGTGTAAGATTTTTGCATGTAAGCTGTGCCATTGTTGTCCCTCCTGTCATGGACAGTTTGTTATCTCAAGCAGATGGATCTGTTTGCCATCTGCGATCATCCATTAATTCAGTGCCTCTTTCAGCACATTCAGGTTATCTTCCATCACGGAAAGATACGTTACGCCATCTGCGATCTCATCAGAAGTGATCGACTGCATGGAGTTCAGTTCCAGTATCTTCTGATCTTTCGTCTCGGTGTTTTCGATCACAGTCTGTGCAATCCTGTCGTCGGATTTCTCAATCGTCAATACCGTTTTCAGTCCCAGCTCGTCCAGCTTGTCGGCAAGAAATGTCACTGTCTTGAAACTTGCCTCAGACTCTGCAGAGCAGCCGGAAAATGCCGCATAATAATTCAGTCCGTAATCATCCACCAGATAGCGGAATGCAAAACGGTCTGCAAAGAGAAGTGTATTCTGTTTCGCGCTGTCCACAGTATTCTGGTATTCTGTATCCAGATCAGAAAGTTTTTCCTGATAAGTCGCTGCGTTGGATGCATAGACATCTTTATTTTCAGGATCCATCTCTTCAAGTGTCTCCGCGATGATGCCACAGATCACTGACGCATTTCGGAGGGATGTCCAGACATGCTCATCGTATTCCTTCTCATCCTCGTCTTCATGTCCATGGTCACTTTCCTGCATGCCCTCAACGGTTTCTTCTTCCTTGATGGTATCGCCGAGAACTTCCATCAGATTGATTGTCTTCATATCCTTATTCTGAGCCGATTCCAGAGCATCCTCGATCCACTGGTCGGACTCGCCGCCCACGTAGATCAGAAGGTCGCAGCTTGATACTTTCATGATATCCTTCACTGCCGGCTGGAAACTGTGAAGGTCTGTTCCATTATCAAGAAGCATGGTCAGGTCGACATCCGCCTCCCGGTCTCCAAGAACTGCCCGTGTCCAGTCGTATTCCGGAAAAATGGTGGTCACGATCTTTAATTTTTTGCCTGAGTCCTCTGTTGTTCCTGCTTCCGCTGTACGCACTCCCGCCAGAGGAATGCTGATACTTAAAACTCCCAGCAGGATCGCCAACGAGCTCATAATCCATTTTTTCATTGGTCTGCTCCTTTTCTTCTATAATTATTATCTGCTTATTTTCCTTTGATATGAACTGCTTCGGATTTCCGGCAGTCCTCGCAGATTCCGTAAAAAACTGTCCTGCACGGGTCCATCTGGAATCCGTGGCTCTCCATCAGATGCTGTTCCAGTTTAACCACATCCTCACAGTGAAGATGGATCAGTTTTCCACATTTCTCACATTTGCAGTGGAAACAGGATGTCTTGTGGCAGTGTTCCTCTGCTCCGAGATATTCAAAACAGGCACTGCTCGTCCCGTCCACATTGTATTTGGCGACCAGCCCCTGCTCCACCATCTTCTCCAGATTGCGGTAAACTGTCGTTGTTCCGATCGTAATTCCCTGTTCTTTAAAATGCAGACAGACATCTGCGACCGTCACATGTGTTCCCTCCACGGTCCTGAGATATGATAAAAGCTGTGCCATCTGCTTTGTCTGATAAGGTGCTTTACTTCCCATAATATCTTCCTTCCGCCGGAATGCCCGGCAAACAAATCTATATCTGATATTCTTATACAAATTGAAAACCGTTTTCATATTATAGCACATTCTGATGATGTGTCAATATGAAAACGATTTTCATTTTCATTTTTTCTTATTTCGCAAACAAAAAAACTCCCGCCCGACACGCGAGGTGTTATCCACCTCGCCGTGTCAGACGAGAGTCTGTTTTCCACACTATTGATCAATCTTCCACTTTTTTCATCTCGCGGACGATCTTACGAAGTTTGAGGATCATGGACGGAGCTACGGAAAGCTCGTCTACGCCCATGCGTACAAACTGCTCGGTAAGGGTTGCATCTGCACCAAGTTCGCCGCAGATTCCTGCCCATTTGCCGCATTTGTGTGCGTTGTCTACGACCATCTGGATCATGCGGAGGATTGCTTCGTGATGAGGATTATAGAAGTCATCCAGTTTCGCATTCTGACGGTCAAGAGCAAGGGTGTACTGGGTCAGGTCGTTGGTTCCGATACTGAAGAAGTCAACCATCTCAGCAAGCTTGTCGCTGATGATCGCTGCTGCAGGAGTCTCGATCATGATTCCCTGTTCAGGAAGTTTGTACTGGATCTCCTGCTCTTTGAGCTCTGCTTCTACTTCTGCTACGATCTCATAGATCTTCTTTACTTCCTCTGTGGAAGTGATCATCGGATACATGATGGAAAGATTTCCATAAACAGCGGCACGGAGAAGTGCACGGAGCTGTGTCTTAAAGATATCCGGCTGTGTCAGGCAGATACGGATCGCACGATATCCCAGAGCCGGGTTATCTTCGTTTCCGAGGTTGAAATAATCTACCTGTTTGTCAGCACCGATATCAAGGGTACGGATGATAACTTTCTTGCCAGCCATCATCTGTACTGCCTGCTTGTAAGCCTGGAACTGCTCTTCCTCTGTCGGGAAGTCGTTTCTTCCAAGATAAAGGAATTCGCTTCGGAAAAGACCGATTCCGCCGGCATCATTCTCGAGGACATAACCGATGTCACCAACACTTCCGATGTTCGCATAGATGTTGATCTTGTGTCCATCTAAGGTTACATTTTCTTTGCCTTTTAATTCCTGAAGAAGTCTGAGTTTCTCTGCTTCTTCTTCCATTCTCTTCTCAGTCTGTGCTTTGATCTCCTCGTCCGGATCAAAGGTAACGGTTCCTTCGAAGCCATCTACGACTGCTGTCATACCGGTCTTAAGTTCATCAAGATCCATCGGAACACCGATCAGAGCCGGAATGTTCATCATACGGGCAAGGATCGCTGTATGAGAGTTGGTAGAACCATGAACAGTCACAAATGCAAGAATCTTATCCTTGTCCATCTGAACAGTTTCACTTGGGCTTAAGTCATCAGCTACGATCACAGACGGATCGATAGAGCTTAAATCTGTGTCCTCCTGTCCGCTTAAGTTACGTACAAGACGCTCGGAGATATCCTTGATATCTGCGGAACGCGCTTTCATGTAATCGTCATCCATAGATGCGAACATCTCTGCAAAATTGTCACCGGTTGTTGCTACGGCATACTCTGCATTGACCTGCTCTGTGCAGATGGTATTCTGGATCGCTTCCAGATAATCATCATCTTCAAGCATCATCTGATGTACTTCAAAAATGGCTGCGCTGGCCTCACCAACTTCTTTGACTGCCTTGTCATATAATTTCTGGAGCTGCTCTTTGGATTTCTCCAGTGCAGCATCCACACGCTTCACTTCTGCTTCCGGGTCTTCGATCCTGGTTCTTTTGACCTGATAATCATCTTTCTTGAGAACCACGATCGGTCCCATAGCTATTCCTTTATAAACAGATTTTCCCTGAAAACACTGCATCCTTACTTCCTCCTGCATTACTGTTATGTTACACCCATTCCAGGTTTTGGATCGGACTGATTACAGATTTGCTTCGAAGAATTCTTTGAGGCCTGCAATTGCAGCGTCTTCGTCAGCACCTTCAGCTGTTACAGTTACAGTTTCGCCCTGTTTTACACCGAGGGACATCAGCATCATAAGCTGTGTAAGTTTCTTTGTTTTGCCGTCTTTTGTGATTGTGCACTCGGACTCATACTTCTTTGCTTCTTTTACAAGAAGTCCTGCCGGTCTTGCGTGGATTCCCAGTTCGTCTTTGATTGTGTACTCGAATGTTTTCATGTTGTTTTTCTCCTCTTCTTTATATATTTTTATTAATAAACATTTTTATTCGGTCTCACTGTCCAGCATGCGCTCCAGATGCATTGCCAGGTAGCCGATCTCGATATCCGGCATCGGCAGTCCCAGACGCTTCTCCATCTCATGACAGATCCTCTCGGCTGCATCAAATGCCTCCGGGAACTTCACGGACATATATTCGTTCAGATTCATCTTGAGTTTCTCACCGTGAATCGTTCTTGCCACCATGTAACGTACATGGTTCATCAGACGGTTATATGCCAGTGACATCACATCGATGGAATTGCCTGTTTCTTTCTCAACAAGAGAAATACATTCCCGGACAGTCCGGGCGATCTCCATGGCCTGTGAAACCTTTTCATCTACAATGGCTGAGTGAACATGAAGGGCAATATAACCCGTCTCATGTTCATCAAGCTCTATCTGAAGTTTTTGCTTCAGAAGAGGTGCTATACAGCCAGCCACCTTGTATTCCTTGTAAAACAGGATACGGATGTCTTCCGTGAGAGGATTGCTGATCTGCTCTCCCTTCTGGATACGCCGGATCGCAAAATCAAGATGATCTGCCATCGGAAAAAGGATCGAACGGTCAACCTTGCCGAATTCCTTCTCTGCTTCTCTGAGCACTTCATTCGCAAGTTCCAGACATACCGGAGAAACTGAATTAATGATCTCTCTGGCATCCCCGCGCTCTGTCAGTTCTTTGAGTGAGTAGACTCTGGTATCCTGTGGCACTTCGATCGTCTGTCCCACTTTCTTGCCAAAAGCAACTCCCTTGCCCATGATCAGGCATTCCTGATTTGAATTTCCTTCAAGTCCGATAAAAGAATTGTGATTTAATAATTTTGCTATCCTGTACTTCATCCGTCTCTTCCCCATCCAGGGTCGTTCTTACTGAAGAACCTCGATCTCAAAGAGCGGTTCTCCGGCTTTGATCTGACCCTCCTGCAGCAGATGGATTCTCTGATTATCCTCCAGTTCTGTACAAAGAACCGGTGATGTGATAGAAGGTGCATTCGCTTTCAGGTATTCCAGATCCAGCTTGAGCATCGGATCACCCTTCTTGACTGTCTGACCGCTTTCTACCAGTGCTTCAAATCCCTCGCCGTTCAGTTTTACAGTATCGATTCCCACATGGATCAGCAGACTGATTCCTGAGTCTGTCACGAATCCAATGGCATGTTTTGTGTCAAAAACAAATGCAACTTCGCCGTCTTCCGGAGCACGTACAAACGGATCTTCCGGTGTTACAACGGCACCATCGCCCATCATTTTCTGAGCAAAAGCCTCATCCGGTGCAGTAGCAAGATCTGCTGCCAGTCCTGTGATCGGGCTGGAGATCACGATTCTCTCTACGACCTTCTGTTCTTTTGCTTCCTGCGTCTTGTCTGCTGTTTCCTGAACGCTCTCTGTAGTTTCTGCTTCCGCATAAGTATCCGGTGCAGTTTCCAGATAGTCTTCAAGGTTTGACTTAATTACTGTTACGTTTGGCCCATAGATGACCTGAACGCCCTGTCCTTTGTGTACCACGCCTGATGCTCCTGTTGCCTTGAGGATTCCGTCGTTTACTCTGGAAGCATCTTTGACTGTACAACGAAGTCTGGTTGCACAGCAGTCGACATCACTGATATTTTTCTTACCGCCAAGACCTCTTGTGATCGCTTCGCTGACAGCGTCTTCAGAAGCTGCTGCTCCTGCCTGTCCTGCTTCTCTGCGGGCATTTACATCGGCCTTTGTGTAAAGTTTTGTTTCTGTGTCATCATCTTCACGACCAGGAGTCTTGAAGTTGAACTTCTTGATCATGAATTTGAAAATAAAATAATATAAGAAGAAATAAATAATACCAACCGGGATTACTCTCATCCAGCTTGTCTTGGCATTTCCCTGAAGGATACCAAACAGGAAGAAGTCGAGCAGTCCGCCTGAGAATGTAAGTCCTACCGCAATGTTCAGTATATGTGCGATCATATATGCAGTTCCGGCAAGAACTACCTGTACTGCAAACAGTGCCGGAGCAACAAACAGGAAGGAGAATTCCAGAGGCTCGGTGATACCTGTTGCCATACATGCAAGTGCCGCGGAAAGAAGAAGACCGCCGGCAGCTTTTTTCTTCTCAGGTTTTGCACACTGATACATAGCCAGAGCTGCTCCCGGGAGACCAAAGATCATAAAGATAAACTCACCAGAGAAATACCTGGTTGCATCTGCGCTGAAATGTGCAATATTTGCAGAATCAGCAAGCTGTGCAAAGAAAATATTCTGTCCACCCTGAACCATCTGTCCGGCAACTTCCATCGTACCGCCTACGGCTGTCTGCCAGAAAGGCATGTAGAATACATGGTGCAGACCAAATGGGATCAGCGCTCTCTTAATAAGTCCAAAGATCAGAGTTCCTACATATCCGGAACCTGTTACCAGTCCGCCCAGTGCGTAAATTCCGTTCTGGACAACCGGCCATACAAAGTAAAGAAGAATTCCCACAAACATATATACAATTGTGGAAATGATCGGTACAAATCTTGTGCCTCCGAAGAATGACAGTGCATTCGGAAGCTGAATCCTGTAAAACTTATTGTGGAGTGCTGCCACACCAAGTCCTACGATAATACCGCCAAACACACCCATCTGTAAGGACTGGATGCCACATACAGAAGTGATGGTTCCCTCCAGTACAGACTCAGCGATCTCACCATTGTCAAGAATCTGTCCTGTGATAGTCAGCATTGCGTTGATCGCTGTATTCATTACGAAATACGCGATAACTGCTGATAAAGCGGATACTTCTTTTTCTTTTTTTGCCATACCGATCGCAACACCTACAGCAAAGATCAAGGGGAGGTTATCAAATACTGCACTTCCTACCTTGTTCATGATCATCAGGAGGGCGTTCAGAATCGTTCCCTCACCGAGAATACTTGTCAGGTGATACGTTTCGATCGTGGTTGCATTGGTAAATGAGCTTCCGATTCCGAGAAGAAGACCGGCTACCGGAAGGATTGCGATCGGGAGCATAAAGCTTCGTCCCACTCGCTGCAGAACACTGAAAATCTTGTCCTTCATTTCACATACTCCTTTTTCCTGTGCCTTTGGCACATCCCTAAATTTATTGTTAAGAAGTGAGTATGTGTATTATGTAGGTGTTTTTATACAAAAAAAAGGCACTAATACACATAAACACTCCTTGTTATGTATAGTTAATGCCTCCTAAATCGAGTTACACACTACAACCAAACAAAATATAACATGGTCATAAACGCTTTGTCAAGCTACTCTTTTTATTATTTTTTAATTTTATCTGAGGAAGGCGAAAGGCTCCTCGTCCTTCAGAAAATGCATCAGCATGTAAGCACACATGATGGCAACATTTTCTTCCTTAAGGATCCTTCTGACCTCGTCGCGGTCAGCGAGAACGACCTCGATCTCCTCAGTGTCCTCCTGGGCTGCCTTGCTGATCTCGCCGCTGACATAGCCATAAACAGTTGCACAGGATTCGTCTGTCATGCCGATCGTGGTAAAGTATGGCTTCTCATAAGCCGGGTCTACTTTGAGCGGTTCGAGTTTCAGTCCGGTCTCCTCGTGCATCTCGCGGACAGCCCCCTCGTGAAAGTCCTCGTTCGGCTCTACAAGCCCTGCCGGGAATTCATAGATGTAACCGCCCAGCGCATAGCGGTACTGGCGGATCAGAACAACCTTATCCTTCTTCTCGCCGTAAACACTGTAAATGATCACTCCGTCCGGATCATTGCGTCCGGTCTTCATCTTGAGGGATGGAATGTCCTTTGCTCTGGATGCCACGTAATAAGATACCAGTGTATTATGTACACTGGTCGCATCTACATGGTAGAGATTGACGAAACGGTTGTCTGTAAGTTTTTGTACATCATGAATTTTTCCCATATTATAGAGAACCTTCTTTCCTGCACGAATCTACCGTGCAATATTATACTGTGTGTTCTCCGGTGTGAATGAATCAGTCACCCTTGAGAACTACGCGGATTCGTTTGTAAATAAAGAACACGATCACTGACATCAGGATATATTTGAATAAGTTAAATGGAACAATGATCAGTGCAACGAAACCAAGAAGACTGTTTACGGAATGATTTACTGCTGCTCCCATTTCGATGAAAGCTTCGATTGGCATACCAAATGCTTTACCATATGCCGGAAGAAGAACAAATGCATTCATCAGGCAGGCTGCTGCTGTTGTCAGTACTGTACCTGCTGCCATTCCCATAACTGCATGCTTACGGCTCTTTACATTATGGAGTCTGTAGATCAGTCCTGCCGGTACTACAAATGTACATCCAAAAAGGAAGTTTGCAAAATCACCAACACCTGCTGTTACAGTTCCCATTGTTACCAGATGCACCAGAATCTTGACAAGCTCGATAAAAATACCTGCTACCGGTCCCATCGCAAAAGCTCCTACCAGTACCGGGATTTCTGAGAAATCCAGCTGATAGAAAGACGGCGCCAGGAACGGAATTGGAAATTCAAAATTCATCAGGATACCTGCAAGGGCTCCCAGCATCGCAACCTGTGTGATCGTCCGGGTACGGCTCCTCTGCATTACATTTCCATTTCTTAAAACCTGTTCACTCATACTTCTCTCTCCTTTGAATTATCTTTTTTTAAAAGAAAATTCTACGCTATGCTGTGGCAAACGACTCTTATTTGTAAAAAGAAATCGGTTTTGCAGCATAAAAAATCCCCGGAATCATCTTCCCGGGGTACTGAGCACGTATGAATTATTCGTGTTCTTCTCTCATCCAGACTTTACTGTCGGTTCCGGAATTCTGACTCTCTGTAAGCCAGTCACCAGATCAGCCGCATTACGCGGGTCGCGGACTATACCGCCGGTAGGGAATTCCGATCTTCTGTAAATCAGTCACCCTGCCCCGAAGAATTTTCTTTTATCTGAGAGATATTATACAACTAACTTTCTTACAATGCAATAGAAAATAATAAAGACACTGACAATTTTGAAAAACATTTTCAAAAATATATCAGTGTCTCTATGAATTTAATACTATATTCTTATCGTTCTTCGCGGAAATACGGAAGTCCCAGTGCAGCCGGCGGCTGATGTTCTTTCTTCTTTCGGAAGCTTGTGAATACCAGAACGATGATGGTTACGACATATGGAAGAGCCTTGAATACTTCCTGCATGCTTCTTCCGAGTCCCGGAATATACAGGTACAGGATGTAAAGTGCCCCAAAGAGGAATGCTCCCCAGATCGCATTGAGCGGTTTCCACAGTGCAAAGATAACCAGTGCGACTGCAAGCCATCCACGGTCACCAAAACCGTTATCTGTCCAGGTTCCACCGGAGTATTCCATTACGAAATACAGACCGCCAAGTCCTGCCAGACCTGCACCGATACAGGTTGACAGATATTTGTATTTGATAACGTTGATACCGGCTGCATCTGCAGTTCCCGGGTTCTCACCGATCGCACGGAGGTTCAGTCCCATTCTCGTTTTAAATAAGAAGAATGACAGTGCGATCGCTGCGATCACACAGAGATAAGTCATAAATCCGTAGTTAAATAAGATCGGTCCGATCACAGGGATCTTGGATAAGCCAGGGATTTTTGCCGTATAGGCACTTCCTGTTACCTTAACAGAAATCTGTCCGACACCACCGGCAAGTTTGGAGATGGAACCACCGAAGAAGTTACCAAATCCAGTACCAAAGATGGTAAGGGCAAGACCTGTTACGTTCTGGTTTACACGAAGTGTGATCGTCAGGATACTGTAGATCAGTCCACCGATCATTGCACATGCAAATGCACATACAAACGATATCAGAACTCCGACAAAAGCATTCGGGTTCGGATTGTCTTTTTCATAAAGGAAGGCTCCCATCAGTCCGGCGATACCTCCCATGTACATGATTCCCGGGATACCAAGGTTCAGGTTACCGGATTTTTCCGTCATGATCTCTCCAAGCGCACCATACAGAATACAGATGCCCTGGACAATTGCTTTTTGAATAAAAATGGTCAGTACACTCATTGCATCTTCCTCCTATTTCTTTGCACGCTTTACTCTGTAATTGATAAAAAATTCTGCTCCGATCAGGAAAAACAGAATGATTCCAAGGATTACATCAGATGCATTCTCGTTCAGTCCATACTGTGTCGCGATCTGAACAGCACCCTGATCCATGAATACGATACCAAAAGAAACAGCTACCATAATAAAGGTATTGAATTTGGAAAGCCACGCAACGATGATCGCTGTAAATCCGCGGCCACCTGCTGTCGCGGTAGAGATCGTATGGCTCGCGCCGCTGACAATTACAAATCCTGCGATACCGCAGATCGCACCGGAAATTGCCATGGTACGGATGATGACTTTCTTTACATGGATACCTGCATATCTGGCGGTATTTTCACTCTCACCGACTACAGCGATCTCATAACCCTGTTTGCAGTATTTCAGGTAGATGAACATACCGACTGTCAGGATCAGGACGATCAGCACATTCCATCCATATTTCTGTCCAAAGAGTTCTGGCAGCCATCCTGCCTGTGTTGCCTGATTGATGATACCGACTGTATTGGATCCTTTTGGATTTTCCCAGAAAACAATGCAGTAGGTAACGACCTGCATCGCAACGTAGTTCAGCATCAGTGTGAACAGTGTCTCATTGGTATTCCAGTATGCCTTGAATACTGCCGGGATCATTCCCCAGATCATGCCGCCAATGGCACTTGCAATAAACATTACGATCAGAAGCAGAATCGGTGACATTTTGTCCCCTGCATAGATCATTACTGCTGCAGAGCATGCTCCACCGATCAGGATCTGGCCTTCTGCACCGATGTTCCAGAATTTCATCTTGAATGCCGGTGCAAGACCGATCGCGATACACAGAAGGATCATCGTATCACGGATCGTCTGCCAGATACGGCGCTCGGAGCCCATGGCTCCATCCCAGATTGCCTTGTATACATCTACCGGATTCATTTTGACAAGTGCCACGATCACTGCACCACACACGATCAGTGCAAGGATCAGTGCGATAAAACGGATCAGAAGTCTTTCCTGCCATCCGGCTTTGTTTCTTCGTTTACTTACCTGTAAGAAAGGTTCTTTATTCATTGACAGCCCCTCCTTTTTCGTGCTTCGTCATGAGAAGACCGATTCCTTCTTTGGTCGCTGTTCTTCCGTCAACCACTCCGCTGATCCTGCCGCCACAGAGAACTGCGATACGGTCACAGAGTTCCAGTACAACGTCCAGATCCTCAATGACGCAGACAACTGCAACGCCTTTTTTCTTCTGTTCGTTCAGAAGCTGATAGATAACATGAGAAGTGTTGATATCCACGCCTCGTGTCGGGAAAGCGACAAGGAGAACTTTCGGGTTCTGTGCGATCTCACGTCCAACCAGAACTTTCTGGACATTTCCACCGGACATCTGGCGGACCGGAGCGGAAATACTCGGTGTCATGACTTCAAGCTGATCTTTGATCTTCTGTGCAAGGGCTCTCGGACCTTTACGGTCGAGGAAAGGACTTTTGCCGTTGCGGTAGCTTCTAAGCATCATATTATCGGTCATATCCATGTCTCCGACGAGTCCCATACCGATACGGTCCTCAGGAACGAAAGCAAGACTGATTCCTGCTTCATTGATAGAAATGGAATCCATTCCGGAAAGTTCCATTCCGCTTCCATTGTCATCCAGAAGTCGGATGGAACCACTTTCTACATCCTGCAGACCGGCGATTGCCTCCAGAAGTTCCTTCTGGCCGCTTCCTGAAATACCGGCAATACCAAGGATCTCACCTGTGTTTACTGTCAGATCTACATCATCCAGAGTTTTGACATCGTCTTTGTCCTTACAGTTTACGCCTTCAATGACCAGGCGCGGCTTTATATTCTCCGGCTTCGGACGCTCGATATTCAGGTCAACTCTTGCGCCAACCATCATTTCAGAAAGGCTCTGCACATTTGCCTGGGCAGTTTCCACAGTGTCAATATACTGGCCTTTACGAAGGATCGCCACGCGGTCAGACAGTGCAAGAACCTCCTGCAGTTTATGCGTGATAATGATGATCGCACATCCGTCATCTCTCATGTTACGAAGGATATCAAATAATCGGTCGGCTTCCTGCGGTGTCAGCACGGCTGTCGGCTCATCCAGTATCAGGATCCTGGCACCACGATAAAGCATCTTTACGATTTCGACGGTCTGTTTCTCGGAAACGGACATTTCGTAGATTTTCTTTGAAAGATCCAGGTCAAATCCGTACTTGTTGACCAGTTTCTGGATATCCTCTGTGATCTTTTTCATATTGAGTCTTGCCTTGCCCGGCAGACCCAGGACGATATTTTCGGCTGCTGTCAGTACATCTACCAGTTTGAAATGCTGATGTACCATACCGATTCCAAGTTCGTAGGAATCCTTCGGCGAACAGATTGTTACCTCCTTGCCATTTACAAAAATATGTCCTTCATCCGGATAATAAATTCCGTAGATCATATTCATGAGAGTTGTCTTGCCGCTTCCGTTTTCACCCAGGATCGCAAGAATCTCTGATTTTCTCAGCGTGAGATTTACATGGTCATTCGCCTGGACGGATCCAAAACGCTTGGAAATATCCTTAAGTTCAAGTGCATAAGTTTCTCCCACTGTCATTCCCTCCTTTTTTCTGTCTATAGACAAGAAAAAAGCAGAGCTGCTGACGAGCAGCCCTGCCTGTTTCAATTCTTATTCTGTAATAGAAGTGATTCCGTCGATCGCTACATCGAATGCCGGTGCAGAACCATATTCGGATTCATGGAAGTATCCGTCAGAAACGTATTCTGTGTCGCTGCCGTCTTTCTTATAGGTAGTAAGTTCTTTGCCATCTACTGTGAATGTAGAGGTATCAAATACATGAAGAGATCCGTCTGCAAGTGCGTCTTCTACTTCTTTTACTTTCTCATCTGTTCCTTCTGCTACAACGTTCTCGTTGAGTGGTGTGATCTTGTCTGCACCATCGGAGAAGCCTTTGCACCAGTCAGTATCGATTGCTGTGCCATCAAGCATGCACTGTACTGCATATGTGTAATATACACCCCAGTCCATGGATGCGGATGTAAGTGCTGTGTTAGGAGCAACGGATGTCATATCAATGTTGTATCCAACGCAAGGAACGCCTGCTGCTTCACATGCTGTAGGAGCACCTGTTGTATCTGCATGCTGGCTGATCAGAACACATCCGTCAGAGATCAGGGCATCTGCACATTCTTTCTCAAGGTCGAAGCTTGCCCAGCTGTTTGTGTATTTAACTTCCATTGTTACGGACGGGCATACGCTCTTAGCTCCAAGGTAGAAGGAAGTGTATCCGGAAATAACCTCTGCGTACGGGAATGCACCTACATAACCCATTTTGCAGTTATCCTCTGTAATAGTGCCGTCCTCGATCATCTGATTCAGTTTCAGACCTGCTACTACACCGGATACATAACGTGCTTCATAAATATTTGTGAAGTAGTTGTGCATGTTGGAAAGTCCGCTTGATGCTGCCTGAGTTCCTGTTGCATGACAGAACTGAACGTCCGGATATTCTCCTGCTGCTTCAAGGATATAAGTTTCATGTCCAAAGCTGTTTGCAAAGATGATCTGACATCCCTGGTCTGCAAGGTCTGCTGCTGCATCGTAGCATCCTTCGTCTTCACCGATCAGAGTTTTCTCGATGACCTGTGAATCATCCAGTCCAAGGTTCTCTACCATTTCGTCGATACCAGCCATATGAGCTGCTGTATAGCCTTCGTTCTCATCTCCGATATAGATCGCACCGATCTTGATGTCTTCCTTTGCGATTCCTGCGCCACTTTCGCTGTCATCACTTGCATATACAGGTGCTGTCATAGAAACTGCCATTGCTGCTGCAAGTCCGATTGCCAATGCTTTTTTCATTCTTCTTTCCTCCATTTTCTCTTTTTACTCCTCTACCTACAGTTCACCGAACAAAAGAGGCACAACACTTTCTGTTACGCCTCTTTGCAAGTGCTTTTACTATACATTCCGATCTGCAAATTGTCAATAAATTCGAACAAAAACGCATTATTTATTTGACACCCTAATTTTTTTTGTATTTTATTTCGCATAATCTTAAATAGGAAATCTTTGGCGGTTTTGTCCGAAGTCTCAGCATTTCTCCTTGACTTTTTCGCGTTAAAGCGTTATACTTTAAAAAGTTAATTCGATTCAAGTGTGAATCAACAAAACAGGAGGACTTGAAATATGAAAAAGCAGATTTTAGCAGGTGTTCTTTCTGCAACAATGGTAGTTGGCATGGGCGGTGTCAGCGTATTCGCAGCAGATAACGCAGATGATAAAACTTACAACATCGGTATTTGCCAGCTTGTACAGCATGAGGCACTTGACGCAGCAACACAGGGATTCAAGGATGCCATCACAGAAGAACTTGGCGACAAAGTTACATTTGATGAGCAGAACGCACAGGGTGATTCCAATACCTGTTCTACTATCATCACAGACTTCGTTTCTGACGGTGTAGACCTGATCCTTGCAAACGCAACTCCTGCACTTCAGGCAGCTTCAGCTGGTACAGCAGATATCCCGATCCTTGGTACTGCAGTTACCGAATATGGTGTTGCACTTGACCTTGACGATTTCGACGGAACTGTTGGAACCAACATTTCCGGTACATCTGACCTTGCTCCACTGGATCAGCAGGCAGCAATGCTCAACGAACTGTTCCCGGATGCAAAGAACGTCGGACTTGTTTACTGCTCCGCAGAAGCAAACTCCCAGTATCAGGTAGATACAGTAAAGGATGCCCTTGAAAAATTAGGATACACCTGCACTTACTACGCATTCTCAGATTCCAACGACCTTTCTTCCGTAGCTACTACAGCTGCTACAGAAAGCGATGTGATCTACGTACCAACAGATAACACAGTTGCTTCCAACACAGAGATCATCAACAACATCTGCCTTCCGGAGAAAGTTCCGGTAATCGCCGGTGAAGAAGGTATCTGCCAGGGATGCGGTGTTGCTACTCTTTCCATCAGCTACTATGACCTTGGTGTTGCTACAGGTAAAATGGCACTCAAAGTTCTCGTTGACGGAGAAGACATTTCCACAATGCCAATCGAATATGCTCCACAGTTCACCAAAGAATACAACCCGGAGATCTGTGACGAACTTGGAATCACAGTTCCGGATGACTATGTAGCAATCGGTGCTGACGATGCAGCAGACGAAGAAGAAACATCCGAGGATGCTGATGCAGAAGCAGCAGACGACACAGCAGAGGAAGATACTGCTGAAGAAGCTGAATAATTCTGACAATTAATCTAAAATCACAAATTCACACTGACAGCGGGAGAGGAATAACCTTTCTCGCTTTCTGTGTCATCAGGAGGAACTATAAAAATGAACATTATGAGCTTAATCAATGCACTTCCGGGTGCTTCTGCCCAGGGTCTGATATGGGGGATCATGGCAATCGGTGTCTATCTTACTTTCCGTATTCTGGACGTAGCCGACCTTACTGTTGATGGTACCATGTGTACCGGAGGTGCTGTCTGCGTTATGATGCTTATGAGCGGTCATAACATCTGGGTATCCATGCTTGCTGCAACCGGCGCAGGAATGCTTGCCGGTCTTGCAACAGGAATCTTCCACACTTTCATGGGAATCCCGGCGATCCTTGCCGGAATCCTGACACAGCTTGGTCTTTACTCTGCCAACCTCAAGATCATGGGCAAAGCAAACCAGGCAGTCAACGGAAACAAATACAACCTTCTTGTTTCCCTTCGAAATGTCAAAAATGTTCCATTTTATCAGAATACAATTCTGATCGTTGCAATCTTTATCGTTGTTCTGATCGCGATCCTGTACTGGTTCTTCGGTACTGAACTCGGATGTTCTCTCCGTGCTACCGGATGTAACCCGAATATGTCCCGTGCACAGGGTATCAACACAGATGTATGCAAGGTACTCGGACTTATGATCTCCAACGGACTGGTTGCTCTTTCCAGTGCACTTCTTGCACAGTATCAGGGATTCGCTGATGTCAACATGGGACGTGGTGCGATCGTTATCGGTCTTGCTGCTGTTATCATCGGCGAGGCGATCTTCGGAAAGATCTTCCGCAACTTTGCTCTTCGTCTTCTGAGCGTTGCATTTGGTTCTATCCTCTACTATCTGGTACTCCAGACTGTTATCTGGCTCGGAATCGATACAGACCTTCTGAAGATGCTGTCTGCACTTGTAGTAGCGATCTTCCTTGCTGTACCTTACTGGAAAGCAAAATATTTTTCAAAACCTACGAAACGTGGAGGTAACAACTGATGCTTGAGCTGAAAAACATTTACAAAACTTTTAATCCTGGAACTATCAATGAAAAAGTGGCTCTGAACGGTCTGAACCTCACTCTGAATGAAGGAGATTTTGTTACAGTTATCGGTGGAAATGGTGCCGGTAAATCTACCATGCTGAATGCAGTTGCGGGTACATGGATGGTCGATGAAGGACAGATCATCATTGATGGTGTTGATGTTACGAAATTATCAGAACATAAGAGAGCAACCTACCTGGGACGTGTTTTCCAGGACCCTATGACTGGTACTGCTGCTACAATGGGTATCGAAGAAAATCTTGCACTGGCGAAACGTCGTGGAAAACTTCGTCTGCTGAAACCCGGTATCACAAAGGCAGAACGTGCAGAATATAAAGAATTACTTAAGATCCTTGGTCTGGGACTTGAGGACCGTCTTACTTCCAAGGTCGGACTTCTTTCCGGTGGACAGAGACAGGCGCTGACACTGCTTATGGCTACGCTTCAGAAGCCGAAGCTGCTTCTGCTGGACGAACATACCGCAGCACTCGACCCAAAGACAGCGGCGAAGGTACTTGAGATCACAGAAATGATCGTAAACCGGGATCACTTGACTACAATGATGATCACTCATAATATGCAGGACGCGATCATCCATGGAAATCGTCTGATCATGATGATGGAAGGCAAGATCATCCTGGATATCCAGGGTGAAGAAAAAAAGAAACTGACCGTACGCGACCTCCTCGACCAATTCGAAAAAGCCAGCGGCCAGGAATTCAGTAATGACTCCGCTCTGCTGAGTTGAAAATTCCCACCATCACCTCCATACTCCAAACATCCCAGCGGTACACAACGGCCTACGACCGTTCGCGTACCGCGTCCCCCTTGCTCCCCATTCCGGTATTATGGGGAGTCTTGAGGAGCGGAGGGGCTGGGTGTTTGAGATGGGGAACAGCTTCGTCACACGACCACGCATATACCGTCTCCTACTTCGTTCCCTTCATAGAAAGACTGATTCTTTTTTTCTTGAGATCTACACCGATCACGCGCACATCCACAACATCTCCAACAGACACTGCCTCAAGCGGATGTTTGATATATTTCTCACTCATCTCAGAAATATGCACCAGTCCATCCTGATGCACTCCGATATCTACGAAAGCTCCAAAATCAATCACATTTCGCACTGTACCCTTAAGGATCATACCCTCTTTCAGATCCTTCATATCAAGTACATCCGTCCTCAGAACCGGTTTCGGCATCTCATCTCGTGGGTCTCTTGCCGGTTTTTCCAGCTCTTTAACGATGTCACGAAGTGTCGGCTCTCCTACGCCAAGCTCCTCTGCGAGCTTCTTGTAATTTTTGATCTGCTTTGAGATTCCGCTCAGCTTGCCAACCGTGATATCCTCCGGTGCATAGCCAAGTTTTTCCAGAAGCTTCTGCGCTGCCTCATAACTCTCCGGATGCACACTCGTTGCATCCAGTGGATTCTTGCCGCCTGTGATACGCGCGAATCCTGCACACTGCTCAAACGCCTTCGGTCCGAGCTTCGCAACCTTGAGAAGCTCACGACGGCTCTCAAACCTGCCGTTCTCCTCACGATATGCAACGATATTTTTCGCGATCGCCTTGCTGATACCGGAAATATACTCCAGAAGCGATGCAGACGCCGTATTCAGATCCACACCAACCTTATTTACACAGTCCTCAACAACTCCACTCAGTGCCTCACCAAGCTTCTTCTGGTTCATATCATGCTGATACTGTCCGACACCGATCGACTGCGGTGTGATCTTAACGAGCTCTGCAAGCGGATCCTGAAGACGTCTTGCGATGGAAGCCGCACTTCTCTGTCCCACATCAAAATTCGGAAACTCCTCTGTTGCCAGCTTGCTCGCGGAATATACAGAAGCACCAGCCTCATTCGTGATCACATACTGAACTTTCTCCGGGATTTCCTTAAGCAGTTCCACAATGATCTGCTCAGACTCCCTGGACGCTGTTCCATTTCCAAGAGAAATAAGAGAAACATTGTATTTCCTGATCAGTTTCTTAAGTGTATCTTTTGCCGCCTGGATCTTCTTCTCATTAGTCGGTGCTGTCGGATAGATCACAGTCGTATCCAGCACTTTTCCGGTAGGATCTACGACTGCCAGCTTGCATCCTGTACGGAATGCCGGGTCCCAGCCGAGGACAACTTTGCCTACGATCGGAGGCTGCATCAGAAGCTGCTCAAGGTTTTTTCCAAAGACATGAATCGCACCGTCCTCAGCGTTTTCTGTCAGGCTGCTGCGGATCTCCCTCTCGATCGCCGGGGCGATCAGACGCTTGTAGCTGTCCTCCACTACTTCACGGAGAACCGGTGTTGTGATCGGATTATCCTTTGCCAGGACCTGCTTCTGCAGCCAGCCAAGGATTTCTTCCTCCGGTGCATTTACCTTGACTGTGAGGATTTTTTCCTTCTCACCACGGTTCAGGGCGAGCACACGATGTCCGGCAAGCTTCTTGATCGGCTCCTCAAATTCATAGTACATCTCATATACAGAAGACTCTTCCGGTTTCTTCGCTGCAGATGCAACAGAACCTTTTTTCATGGTAAGGTCACGGATATAGATTCGATAATCTGCCTCATCAGAAATCGTCTCTGCCAGAATATCCTTCGCTCCGTTCAGCGCGTCCTCTACGGTCTCTACGCCTTTTTCCTCAGAAAGAAAAGCTTTAGCTTCCTCTTCCAGCGGTTTCTTTGTCATCTGAAGCATGATGATATTCGCCAGCGGCTCAAGTCCTTTTTCCTTCGCAATGATCGCTCTTGTACGTCTCTTCGGACGGTATGGACGATAAAGGTCCTCTACTACTACGAGGGTCTTGGCATCCAGAATCTGCTTCTTCAGTTCCGGTGTCAGTTTGCCCTGCTCTTCAATGCTTGTAAGTACCTGATTTTTCTTATCTTCCAAATTTCTCAGGTAAAGAAGTCTTTCGTGCAGGGTACGGAGCTGCTCATCGTTCAGAGAGCCTGTCGCTTCTTTACGATAACGGGAAATAAACGGGATCGTACATCCCTCATCGATCAGCTTTACAGCAGCCTCTACCTGCCATTTCTGTACTTTAAGTTCGTCGGTTATCACCTGAATAATATCCATAAATAAAAATCTCCTTTTGTGCCCGTAAATAAATCTGCTTAATAACTATGCTTCTGCATTATAATCGTCTGATGCCGTATTTTTGTAAAAAGACTCTTCCTTCTTCTCCGGCTCATCAAACTCTCCCAGAATATCTCTGTAAAAAGCCGTTTCAGACGCTTCCATATACGGAAGTACCCACAGAAGCGGAATCCCCATGAATAGAAGCGACACGATCAGCAGCGGTGCAAAGCTTAGTTGCAGCATAAGATACTGCCAGATATGTCCCTTCATCAAACGCATGCTCTGTTTCAGGGACTCTACTCCTCCCATCTCCGGATTATCTGCCAGAAGATAAAAACTGAGCGCAAGCGGTACTGTGATAAGTACATTCAGTACTACACTCAGGATCATGATTCCCATGATCATCTGCATCCAGTTCATCTGCGCTTCGATCGTGCTTCCTGGATCGGTCAGATATACCGCAAAATAGATCGGAAGCTGTGAGACTGTGTTCAGAAGTGCCATTACAAATGCCGCGATCAGCACTCTGTCCGGCTGATTATGAAACATATACAGAAGATTTCCAAGGCTGAACTCCCTGCCTCTGCTCATATTCAACATCATATAGCTGTATCCTGTACCGAATACCATCGCGATCAGCGACACAACAAATACAAAAATCTGCCCGGCTGCGATCTCCAGCATAGAATTTCCCGGAAAAAGCTCCAGCGAAAGGACATTTCCCAGAAAGTTCACCGCCATATAAGCCAGCATTCCCGCGATCGCGATGATCCAGTTTCCTCTGAGAGCTGCCTTGGCACTTGTTTTCCAGTATTTTCGGTTTCTTTTCATTTTTGACTCCTGTTTTCTGTAAACAACGAAGGAATTCCACCCCTGAAACCACAGAGATGAAATTCCTTCCATTTTATTTAATCTGCCAGGTTAAATGCGTCATGTACTGCGTTCATCGCTCTTACACCGTCTTTTTCGTTGATAAGAACTGTCACGCGGATCTCTGATGTGGAGATCATGTTAATGTTGACGCCCTCATTATAAAGACTCTCAAACATCTTTGCCGCAACACCAGGATTACTCATCATTCCGGCTCCGACAATAGAAAGTTTGGCAATATTTCTCTCAGAATGAAGTTCCTGGTATCCAAGTCTTGCTTTGTTTTCATCAAGGACTGCCATTGCATCATCCAGATCCTTGTCATCTACGGTGAAGGAAATATCCTTGGTTCCCGCACGTCCGATAGACTGAAGGATCACATCTACGTTGATGTTTTTCTTTGCCAGTACATCAAATAATCTGAACGCCACGCCCGGGGTATCCTTCAGACCGATCACGGCGATTCTTACTGCATCTGTATCAAGCGCAACTCCGCTGATCAGCATTCTTTCCACTGTTACTTCCTCCTTTACAACAGTTCCTTCGCTTGTATTCAAACTGGAACGTACCACGAGCGGTACGCCGTATTTCTTTGCCATTTCCACAGAACGATTGTGGAGCACTCCGGCACCAAGTGTTGCCAGATCCAGCATCTCATCATAAGTGATCTCCTTGAGCTTGCGGGCTGTCGGAACTTTACGCGGATCTGCTGTATATACGCCGTCTACGTCAGTGTAGATCTCGCAGGCATCTGCATGAAGTGCCGCTGCCAGAGCAACTGCTGTCGTATCGGAGCCGCCTCTTCCAAGCGTTGTATAATCATCGTATTTATTGACTCCCTGGAAACCTGTCACAACAACGATCTTGTGGTTTTCCAGTTCTCTCTTGATTCTTTCGGTATCAATCCTCTTGAGTCTTGCATTTCCGTGAACGCTTGTAGTATGCATTGCGACCTGGAATGCGTTCAGAGAAACAGACGGAACGCCCAGTTTATCGAATGCCATGGACATCAGTGCCACGGACATCTGCTCTCCGATCGTAAAAAGCATATCCATCTCACGCTTCGGCGGTTTCTCATTGATATCCTTTGCCATAGTGATGAGTTCATCTGTGTATTTACCCATTGCAGAAAGAACTACCACCACATCATTGCCTTTTTTGTATTCTTCTATGCATCTTCCGGCGACATTAAAGATACGCTCTTTGTTTGCAACTGAAGTGCCGCCGAATTTTTTTACTATTAACATAGTTTCTCCCCCGAAAAAAATGTCAGTCTTTGACACGGATCATAGTGACCACACTGCCATTTAATTTCTGAACTTTTTCTTTATATTCTCCCTGTTTCATCTTAGTGGTGATAAATCCAAATTCACCCGGGAGGTTCTTGAGATTTACGATCTCAACGTCGTCAAAAACAGCTTCTACCTGGTCTACGGTTGTGCCTTCGACTCTTACAAAAAATCTTCCCTCAACTTCATCCATCGGAATCAGTTCAAGCGGTTTGCTGGACCAGTTTGTCATAATGTTCTTGTGGAGGTGCTTTGCTTCGTCTACTACGTCAGCAACTACTGCGCTTGCTGTCGGAAGTTTGCCTGCGCCGCTTCCATAGAACATTGCATCACCAAGGACATTGCCATGGACAAATACTGCATTGAATACGTCATTTACGCTGTAAAGCGGGCTGCTCTTACCTACCAGGAACGGTGCTACCATTGCGTAGAAAGAATCGTCTCCGATCTTGCGGCTGGTACCGAGAAGTTTGATCGTCATGTCAAGTTCTTCTGCGTACTGCATATCCTCTGGTGTGATCTTGGTGATTCCTTCGGTATAAATATCCTCGTAATTCAGGAATTTACCGTATGCCAGAGAAGAAAGGATCGCGATCTTACGGCATGCATCATATCCCTCTACATCGGCTGTCGGGTCTGCCTCGGCGTATCCCTTTGCCTGAGCTTCCTTGAGAACTGTATCAAATTCGCAGCCTTCTGTGCTCATCTTGTACATCATGTAGTTGGTGGTTCCGTTGAGGATACCTGTGATCTCATCGATCTCATCTGCTGTCAGAGAAGAGTTCAGTGCACGGATGATCGGGATTCCACCACCGCAGCTTGCTTCAAACAGGAAGTTGATGTTTTTCTCGCGTGCGATCTCCATAAGTTCCGGGCCGTGTTTGGCTACCAGGGCTTTGTTGGAGGTGCAGACGCTTTTGCCGGATTCGAGGGCACGTTTTACAAAGGTGTATGCCGGCTCGATTCCTCCCATAACTTCTACTACGATGTCTACCTCCGGATCGTTTGCGATCACGTCATAGTCGTGAACAAGGACTTTCTCTACCGGATCTCCCGGGAAATCTCTCAGATCCAGTACATATTTGATGTTGATCTCTGCGCCGGCTCTCTTATTGATGCTGTTATGGTTGGTGTTGATAACCTCTACCACACCGCTTCCTACTGTACCGTATCCTAATACTGCAATATTTACCATAGCTTGGTTTCCTCCTGCGTTCTTTCTTATAGTTATTCTCTTCCGAGGATCTTCAGATAATGGATTCCATCTCTCTGTTCGATCTCATCCACCATAGCCTCTGCGTCTCCCTCACCCGGCAGGATATCCACGCTGAGTGTGAGGGTTGCCACTCCATTGATCGGAATACTCTGATGGATCGTCAGGATATTTCCATGGAAACGTGCAATGGTCTGAAGCACAACAGACAAGATTCCCGGTTCATCATCCATCTGAATGATGAAAGTGATCGTCTTTCCTCTGGCTTCTTCGTGAAAAGGAAAAATATCATCCTTATATTTATAAAAGGAGCTTCTGCTGATACCGGTCTGCTCTGCTGCTTCCTGCACAGTGCTCACTTTCTCTGAATCGAGTAATTTCTTTGCCTGTACCACTTTCAACAAAACTTCCGGAACCGCTCGCTCCCTGACTACAAAATACTTCTTTTTTTCTGTTGTTTTTCCCATTATGACCTTCCTGTCTCTGCTGACTTTATCGTTACTGTTCACAGCAACTCTTTATCCATTTGATGAAACACATATCCCTCTCAGGAGATGTCCGTTTTCAAAAGACAACTGTTTTCCCATGAGGGATATGTTATCACACCTCTGCAAAGTCTGCAAGGCTTTTTTGCCTTATGATTCAGCCGGTTTCTTGGCTAATGCGATCCATTTCAGGTAGGCGTTGATGAACGGATCGATGTCTCCGTCAAGAACTGCGTCTACATTTCCGGTTTCTTCGCTTGTTCTGTGATCCTTGACCATGGTGTATGGCTGCATAACATAGGATCTGATCTGATTTCCCCAGCCGATATCGGTTACTTCACCACGGATACCGGAAAGTTTCGCTTCTGCTTCCTGCTGCTTGAGGAGGAAAAGTTTGGCTTTCAGCATCTGCATGGCTTTGTCCTTGTTCATGTGCTGAGAACGTTCATTCTGACACTGTACTACGATTCCTGTCGGGAAATGTGTAATACGGATCGCGGATGATGTCTTGTTGATATGCTGTCCACCGGCACCGCTGCTTCGGTAGGTATCGATACGGATGTCGTCATCGTTGATCTCTACATCCAGGTCTTTCTTGATATCCGGCATAACATCGCAGGATACGAAGGAAGTCTGGCGTTTGCCTGCTGCATTGAACGGAGAAATACGGACAAGACGGTGTACACCTTTCTCGGATTTGAGATAGCCGTAAGCATTCTCTCCGTTGACCTGGAAGGTTACGGATTTGACACCGGCTTCATCGCCGTCGAGGTAATCAAGCACTTCCATACTGAATCCCTTGCGGTCTACCCAGCGGCTGTACATACGATAAAGCATTCCACACCAGTCACAGGCTTCTGTTCCACCTGCTCCGGCATTGAGCTTGATGATCGCATTTTCGCTGTCATATTCTCCTGACAGTAATGTTTTAACACGGATGCTGTCGAAATCCTTCTGGAATTCGTCGAGCATCTCCTGAATCTCCGGAATGATCTCCGGATCATTTTCTTCATAGCCCATCTCGATCATGGTTTCCATATCTTCCAACTGGGTCTCCAGATTGTGGTATGTCTCCATGTCGTCCTTCATGCTCTTGAGCTCTTTCATCTTCTGCTGTGAAACCTCTGCATCATCCCAGAAGTCCGGTGCTTCCATTTCACGCTCTAATTCTTCAACCCTCTGCTCTTTGTTAGCGAGGTCAAAGTGAATCCCTCACTTCCACTAATGGTTCTGTGTATGTTGCAAGAATACTCTTGAACTGATCTAATTCAACCACAGCTTCACCTTCTTTCTATATATTCATATACTGTAATACCATACCATAGATTGGGTGAAACTGCAAGATTTGCAGTGTGAAAAGCCACGAATCCATTTTTTATTTTTGTATTTTTAACTCATCATTTTTATTGACATTGTATATAATATTACACACAATATAAGTATCAAAATTTGTATAAAGGAGGGAATTTCAATGGCTCAGACAAATATAAATATCCGTATGGATGCAGAACTTAAGAAACAGTTTGAAGCCTTTTGTTCTGACATTGGCATGAGTATGACAACAGCATTCTGTGTCTTCGCCAAAAAAGCAGTTCGTGAACGCAGAATCCCATTCGAGATCACCGCTGACAGCGATCCATTCTACAGTCCTGCAAATATTGCACGACTTAAGAAGTCAATAGAACAACTTGAAACAACCGGTGGTACAATACATGAGGTAAATATGGATGATAAAAGCATGGTCTGATGAAGCATGGCAGGATTTTGAATAAATAATCTAATTTTGATTGCTCAGTGTGGTTCGCATTATAGAGATAAATAAAGCAAGTCCCCATCATACATGAAACTTTCCAATGTTTATATGCATGATGGGGATTTATATGTACTATAATTAACAGATTATAATTCTATTCTCTCCAGATCCTCCGGGACGAAGAGATTTCCGTGGAAGTATTTCTTTCCTTCTTCTGTGTAGAGTTCTTTGCGGCGGGCGATGTTCTTGTCCTCGGTGTGGTAGAGGATCAGGTTCTGTACGCCGAGCTGCTCTGCCAGTTCGCTGGCGTCTTTGGCTGTGGAGTGATGTTTCTCGTATGGGTGGAATCTGTCTGCCTGGTCGAAGAGACAGAATGCTTCGTGAAGGAGCCATTTGCTGTTTTCGGCGTATTTTTTCTCGCAATCGTTGTATGGCTCATCGCCACAACAGGTGAATTTGTCGCCATTGCCCATGTCCATGCAGAAGCCAAACTGTTTCGCTTTGGTGGACTGGATGTCGAAGAAAGTCGTCTTATGTCCCATGATGGTTCTTTCTTCTCCGTCTTCTACGACTACCAGATGCAGGCGGTCTCCAATATAGCAGGTCTGTTTCTTAGGATAAAGCATCTCTGCCATTTGCTTGAGGATGCGTATGACCTCTTCGTGTCCGTAAATTGTTGCCTCACCTTCGTACTGTCCCTGTTTCATATGCTGGCAGATCATACGGATCATCCAGACAACACCCATGATGTGATCTACGTGTTTGTGTGTCACGAAGATCTCGCGCATATCCATCCAGTCAAATCCGGCATGTTTAAGCTGTGCAAGCAGTGTATTTCCACCACCGCCGTCAACCAGCAGATGCTTATCCCCATCTCTCAGCACAAAACATGTATTGTAACACTCAGTTACCATTGCATTTCCTGTTCCCAGCATTGTAATATCCATAAAAGCGTGAACCTCTCTTTCGTATCGGTGAATATTTTTCGGATATATCTTATCATAAGTGCAAAAGAAAGGAAACAGCATTTGCCGTTTCCTTTCGTGATTTGTTTATGAGAAAAAGCTCTCCGCCACGCTCATATCCGCAACGTATCCCACACTTCCGGTCATGTAGATGGTGCCGTCTTTGTGGATGTCAATCTGGATCATGCCGCCTGGCTGGTTGATGTTGATGCGGTTTTCGGTGAAACCGAGTTTGTATGCAGCCATTGCTGCGGCGCAGCTTCCTGTACCGGAAGCTTTGGTGTAGCCGGAGCCGCGTTCCCAGATCTCGATGTCGAGATTGCCGGTGTCAATCTTACGGCAGATCTGGAGGTTCATCCTCTCCGGAAATTCATCGGCGTTTTCCACATATGGTCCAAGTTCTCTGGCTGCTTTTTCACTTACCTCATCCATAAAGATGATACAATGTGGATTACCGATCGTCAGACAGGTTGCCTTGTAATCTTTGTTGTTGAAGGTAAAGTCCTCATTGATAACCTCACGCACCTCGCCAGTCACTGGAATCTCTCTTGAAAGGAAGGATGCCTTTCCCATGTTTACACGAAATTCTGTGGCACGGCTGTTCAGGCACTCCACTTCAATAGAACCGGACAAAGTTTCGATCTCAAATTTTTTCTCTTTGACATATTCATGGTCAAGAAGGTATTTTGCAAAAATACAGACACCATTTCCGCTGATCGCCGCTTCGCTTCCGTCAGAGTTGTAGATATGCACGCCCATTTTTCCATTGATGTCCACCGGTCCGTACAGAACGCCGTCTGCACCGAGTCCAAAACCTCTCTGACACATCAGAGCAATCTTTTTGCCCTGAAGCTGTACACGGTTCTTGTTCGGATCCAGTACCAGATAATCATTTCCAAGTCCCTGATATTTTATCATTGTAATGCAGTCTGTCATTGCTATGCCCTCCCGCTTGATTTGCTTATATTATGGATTTATCGTTACCCGCAATTCATTTAACCATTCGATAGTTCCAGTATATAAGCTATTTTTTACAATGTATATAGAATAAACTGCTCTATACCTTGCAAAAAATGCGGTCATGCTATTGTTTGACCCGTTCACAGCCTCCTGATCATGCCCATTTAATTGTTCCATAACTGGATTTCATTGTACACACCCTATCACATCTCAGGCGAAATGGATACTGTTTTCTCGTGACCAGGCATAAATTCTTGTTTGTGTGTACCCGCTGCATACTACAGTCAAGCATTTTCCATGCATTTCCATATTTTGCCTCGCACCATCCATGTGGAGACAATGCGGCATATGGTCCTCTTGCAGTAACTGCACCACACGCCACACGCGCATCATAGCCCAGAACTCTTGCAATATATGCCATTGTAGAGGCATAATAATAGCAGTCACCTCTTCTGTAAGTAAACATGTAACCTGCACAGGAAGCAATCTGATTTGCCCGTGGTGCGTGATCTGTCATATTATAATAAGGATAATTAAGCAGTGTACGGAAACAGGTTCTAAGACGTTTAGAAGGCAGATCTGTTGCCTTTGAGTATCTCATGACAAAAGCAACTGCCTGACGGATTTCTTTCGTTGTAACCCTTACACCCGTTTTGTCCACATAAAAGTATCCAGTCGTTTTTGAGCCGACAATGTGATTCGTGATAAGCCTGCTGTTTCGGTCAAAATAATAATATTTATTCGAAATTTTCTTCCATCCCTTTGCTCTTATTCCTTTTACAGAATAATACTTTCCATTATTCTGGCTGAACCATCCGGTATACACTTTATTATTCTGATATACTTTGCCTTGTCGAATCGTAATCCCGGATGCGGCAGATACATTTATACCTCCTGCCATAAGTGCCAGTGCTATTATCAATACAGCTATTACATTTTTCCATGCTTTCTCCTTCATTGTTCTCTCCCTGTGTAAAATGATATTTTTTATTATACACCACTTCTTTTCCAGTGAATACTTCTTTATAATAGAAAGCAAACAAATCAGGAGGGCTTCCCATGGACTATTCGCAGTATTCCCTTGCAAAAACCGGCTATCTCAAGGAGGATTTCCGGCTGTTTCATATCAATGACCGTACAGACCGGGAGTTTGAGTGGCATTATCATGATTTTCACAAGATCATCGTCTTTGTCTCTGGCAAAGTTACTTATCATATAGAGGGAAAAGCTTACCACCTCAAACCTCAGGACATTCTTCTGGTCAGCCAGGGTGCGATCCACAAGCCGGAGATCGACCCGGCGGTGCCATATGAACGCTATATTTTCTGGCTTCGTGAAGATCTGTCACGTCCAGAGCTCAACACCTGTTTCCAGAAAGCCAACGACCGCAGCTTCAACCTTGTCCGTCTGGATTCTGCCCTCCAGGAACGCCTCAAAGACCTGCTGCCCGAGATCGAGCAGTCCCTGCGTGGTGACCAGTTTGGGGATAATTTCTTAAGTGAGGCACTTTTTACACAGTTTATGGTCTACATCAACCGGATTTTCCTCAAAAGCAGTACTGCTCCAGACCGGAAATCCTACTCTTCGGACTCCCAGGTGGAGCAGCTTCTGAAATATATTAATCGAAATCTGGCAGAAGACCTCTCGATCGACAGTCTCGCCGGGAAGTTTTTCTTCAGCAAATATCATATGATGCGGAAATTCAAAGAAGAAACAGGCTACACGATCCACAACTACATCGTCAGCAAACGCCTGCTTCACGCCCGCTCCCTGATCTCCCAGGGAATGCCCATAATGAAAGCCGCCCAGATGAGCGGCTTTCGGGATTACACTACGTTTGTCCGTGCTTACAAAAAGCAGTTCGGAACAGTGCCAACACAGCGATGATCATTTTTCTTTTTCATAGAGGAATTCTTCTGGCAGGCTTACGTGGAAGTCTTTTGCCAGAGCACGGAAGTTATCCGGTGTGATAGTCTGGAGCTTGTTTGGTGACATGGAGAGGATCTTGACCAGGATCTCTGCAGATTTCTCTACTGTGTGGAGCAGACCGAATGTCAGGTCAAAATCTTCTCCGGAACAGAACATTCCGTGATGTGCCCAGATGACAACATCGTATTTTTTCATCAGTTCTGCTGTTTTGATAGCAATTTCTCTTCCGCCCGGAACCATCCAGCCGATCACTCCGACACCATCAGGGAATACAACCGGACACTCTGTTGCGGATTCCCACAGTTCTCTTGTGAATACCTTGTCTTCCAGTGGAAGTACGAAAGTCAGCGCGATCGTATTTGTGGTATGTGCATGGTAGATAACACGATGTCTTCCGTTTGTCAGTTTCTTCTTCACTTCATGGTTCATCAGATGAGTCGGAAGCTCACTGGTCGGTCTGCCGCCCTCGACAAGTCCCCAGCGGATCCTGTACTTCGTTCCTGTCTCATCCAGCTCGATGATCGCAAGACATACTTCCGGGTCCACGATGATGTTTCGGAAATATTTACCGCTTCCTGTCACAAGGAAAAACTCTCCTGCCAGACCCGGAACTTCCACTCCGATCTCTTCCCATTCTCCCGGTGCATTCAGTCGCGGTTTGATCATCTCTACTTCTTCCGGTTTCAGACGATAGCTTAAGTTTCCACCGTTTCTCTCATGCCATCCCTGCTGATAACCGTCATCTGCCATTTTGATAAAGCCTTTTACGAATTTAGATTCAAGAATTTTCATTTTAATACTCTCCTGTCTGTTTTTGTTGTTTTGTATCTTTGTGGTTTTGTGTCTGTTTTATTTTAATTTTATGTGGTTTCTTTTTGTTTATGTCTGCATTATATATTGTTTTATGTGGTTTGTAAAGAGGTTTTTTCAAAAAATAGTCACAAATCACATGTGGTTTTCACAGTTCTTTCTGCAATACTACACAAAGCCACAAAAACAAAGCACCAAATTCATCAAGAAACATCACTTCAAAAGAAATGTTTCTTGATAGATTCAGTGCTTTTGTTTACAAGCATTTTATAACGTCAGGATCCTGTTTTTTGGTTTATTTCTGCGCCCATGGCTGTGTCTGAGTCTCTACTACAGTCACCGGATGTTCCAGAGCTTCATCCATCTTGAGGCAGATATACATATCCTGCAGTGCATCTGCCATTCCATAAAATTCTTCACCGCCGTTGATATACTCATGCATTTTTACCATACAGGAAGCAACTGCGATCTCGTCATCGTTGAATCTCGCATTGATAAACGGTGTACGGAACAAAAATTCCTCGCCCAGCATAACCGCATAATGTGACCATTCCTGATTTCCATATACGCCAAGATCAATCCTCCGAAGATCCTGTGTGACCGGAATATTCTGCGCATTCAGATAGCGAATAGTAAGATCATCGATCTCACCTCGTGTTCCCTGCACGGTAAGCTGTCTGGTGCGGATAAAAGAGTGATACTGCGCCGGGTCAGAAAAGTCGAAATATGCCACTTTGCCATTGTCGAATTCCATCGTCAGACGATCTCTGGAGCATTTGACAACCTCTCCATCAAAAACCATGCCCTCTCTTCCATATGTTTCCGTCACATCAAACCAGTAACGTTTTCCGTAAATCCTGCAGTTCTCAAATCCTGTTCTAAGGAACTGCCGGATGATACTCGCACCGTGATAACCGTGGAGTGAAGAAATATTGATATTTTCTACCTCACCAAGCTTTCCATCACAGATTGCCTTGTACCAGGATGCATAGAGCGGCTGCAGGAAATACTGTTCTGCCACCTGCACTTTTGGCTGATATTTCTGATAAGCATCCCAGAGCTGATGCAGTGCTTCCACGTCTTCTCCCGGAGGTGTTTCCGTCAGCACCGGGATCCCTCTCTCAAATAAAGTGATCAGATTTTCTGTGACGATTCCTCTTTTGATTGCCATTACGACAAACTCCGGCTCTTTTTCCACAAGTTCATCCAGTGTATTGACTACTTTTACACTGAATTTTGCAGAAAAAGCCTCACCTTTTTCTTTACTTCTTATCATCACTGCTGCCAGATCAAACATTTCCGGCAGGGCTTTGGCAATGCGAATATAAAATTCTGCTCTCCAGCCGGAACCGATCAGTCCAAAACGAATTTTACTCACGTTTCTGTCCTCCCAAGATCATTTATGTCAACTAATTTTCATCACGGTACAGCGTATCCTCTGGATGCTTCCAGAATCTGATACCACTCATCATAAGAAAGTTCCAGTTCTGTCGCATCCACGGCTTTCTGGATTCTGTCTGCATTCATAGTTCCTGTGATCGCCGCAATTCTTACCGGATGAACAAACAGCCATGCGTAGATCACTGCGTCGATCGTAGTCTTATGCTCTTCTGCGATTGCCGTAAGTACAGTACGCAGACGTACAAATTTTTCATCGGTACTCTTAAATACATCACCACCTCCAAGCGGAGACCATGCCATCAGAGGGATTCTTCTTGTAAATGCATCGTCAACTACTCCATTAAAGAAGTTCTCAGTGTTTTTGACAGAAAGCTCCATCTGGTTCGTCACAAGCGGAATGTTCAGATAACTCTGAAGCATCGTCATCTGGGACGGCAAAAAGTTTGAAACACCAACATTCAGGGCTTTTCCCTGCTTTACAACAGTTTCCAATGCATCTGCAGTTTCTGCCGGATCAGCCAGCGGGTCAGGTCTGTGGATCAGTAGAAGATCTACATGATCTGTTCCCAGTTTTTCCAGAGATTCGTCCATTTCTTTCAGAATCTCTTCTTTTGTACTTTTATAGTAAATGGTCTTGTTTCCATAATGTCCCGGGCATACGATACCAGCTTTTGTGATAAGCTGCATCTTGTCCCTCAGTTCCGGACGTTTCCGAAGTACCGCATCTCCAAAGATTTTTTCACAGGTATAGCCGCCGTATACCGGTGCATGGTCAATGGAGGTCACTCCCATATCCAGACATTTTTCTACAAGATCCAAAAGTTCATTTTCGGTAAGATTGGAATCTGCGATTCTCATGCATCCCATAACTACCTGAGATAATTCCAGATTTTCTGATAATTTGATTTTTTTCATAATGCTCACTCCTGATGTTTATTATTTGTAACTGTTCAGTACCCTCACAGCTACTATTATTCTTTTACACCGCCGGTGGTCAGACCTGCGATGATCTTTTTCTGGAAAATAAGTACCAGAATGATAAGCGGAACGGTTACTACAACAGTCGCTGCCGCAATGTCGCCCCACGGAAGCTCGTAATTGCTCGGGAAAAGTGCAATACCTACCGGTACTGTCCTCATATTGTCATTTGTCATAAAAGTCAGTGCATACAGATACTCATTCCATGCATTGATAAAGACGATCAGTGCCACAGAAAAAGTTGCCGGTTTGATCAGAGGAAGCATGATCGTGAAGAAAATCTTACCTCTGGAACAGCCATCGATCGCTGCAGCCTCCTCAAATCCCTTCGGAAGCTGTGCAAAAAAGTTCGTCAGAAGCCAGATCGACAGGGGCAGGGCAAAGGTGATGTACGGAATGATCAGACCTGCATATGTATTGAGAAGCTTCAGGTTTTTCAGAAGAAGATAGATCGGGCTTAAGGTTGCGATCGTCGGGAACATGGAAATACTTAAGATCGCCATGAGCATGATCTTTTTACCTTTAAAGCGAAGTCTCGCAAGTGCATATGCTGCGGAAGCACCGATTAGAATGCTGAGTACCGTTGTGGAAAGTGCCACGATAAAACTGTTCAGCAGATATCTTCCAAATGGATGTTTCGTAAATACATTTTTGTAAAAGTCCCAGTGGACCTTGCTCGGGATCCACTTCGCCGGAATTGCTGAGATCTCCGACAGAGGTTTGATCGAAGTCATAAACTGCCAGAAGAAAGGAAGGACAATGATTCCGACAAAAACGATCACAAACACTGCGAATAAGATTTTTCCTGCTATGCTCTTTGATTTCTGCACAATGTCCACCTCCTACATCTCTGTCAGACGGTTTCCCATAAATTTCATATAGATCACGCTGATCAGGAATACAACTACAAAGATCAGCACTGCCAGGGAAGAACCATATCCAAAATCAAGGAATTTCATCAGGTTATTGTATGCGTACACAGACACACTCTCCGTTCCGTTCGCGCCTCCTGTCATAACGGAGATCAGGTCAAATACCCGGAAAGCATCCAGGGTACGGAACAGCATTGCCACGAGGACAGTCGTTTTGACGTTTGGAAGCGTGACATAAATGAAACGCTGAATTACATTTGCACCGTCAATCTTTGCCGCTTCATAGAGATCATCCGGAACCATCTGCAGCCCTGCAAGGATCAGAAGTGCCATATACGGCGCTGTTTTCCAGATATCCGTGATGACCAGCGCCATAAAGGAACCACTTGAAGTACTGAGCCATGCTTTGTAACCATCGATCACCCCAAGGCGGCACAATACATCATTAAAAAGTCCATACTGATCGTTGTAGATAAATTTCCACATCATTGCAGAAACAGAGGTCGGAATCGCCCACGGAATCAGGATTGCTGCCCGGACGAAGCCTTTTGCCTTGAATCCCTGATTCATGATCATCGCAGAAATAAAGCCGAGAATCGTCTCAAAAAATACTGTCACAACAGTAAATTTCAGTGTAAATACAAGTGCCGTCAATGCTCTGGAATCCTGAAAAATCTTTATATAATTTCCCAGTCCGACGAACGGATACCCGCTCGTCGGATCAGTCAGGACCATCTCATGGAGACTCAGCCAGAATGTACGAAGTATCGGATAAACCGCCACGATCGTCAGAACAATAAGAGCCGGTGTCATCATAATCCATGCATCCCTGGATTCTGTTTTTTCCAGTGAACCACGTCCCTTTTTCATTGTGCTCATTCCTCTCCCTTAAAATTTTATTATTTTGTAAGCTCTTCCAGTTCGCTCTGGAGTGTATCAAGTGCATCTTTGACTTCCATCTCGCCGGTGAGTGCCTGGTGTACATTTCTCTGGATCGCATCGGAAACTTTTGCATATTTTGGTGTCTGCGGTCTGGATTTTCCTGTTGCGATGATGTCTGCAAAATCAGAGTAGAATGGGATTGCTTCCAGGATATCAGCATCTTCATAAACAGATTTTACAACTGGCGGCTGAGAAGAGATCAGAGTCATTTCTTTCTGTGTATCTGCACTTGCCATGTAGGAAATGAAATCAGCTGCTGCCTCTTTGTGTGCATCGTCAACGTTGTTGTTGATCACAAGATCAAGTCCACCGAGACAGGTGTGAGAATCTTCACCACTTGGTCCGACCGGAAGTGTAGTTGCGCCAATTTTTCCTGTCACCTTGGAACCTTCATCCTGTCCGCTTGACCAGAATCCTGACCAGTCACGTATGAAGAGGCATTTGCCTTCTTTGAATACCTGCTCACTCTCTGTTTCGGAATAAGTTGTGATTCCTTCCGGTGCATAATCATCAACAAGTTTCTTCATGATCTCTGTTGCTTCTACATTATTGTCGGAGTTTGCAACAGGAGTTCCGTTCTCGTCCAGAATATCTCCGCCATTGCCCCATACATATTCCACCCAGTTGCATACAAGAGATTCGGACTGTGCTGCCTGGAAATCAGCTCCATATTCCACGCCATCTACACCTTTTGCCTTGTCTGCCAGCTCCATCCAGCCTTCCCAGGTATCCGGAGCTTCTGCACCCAGATCTTCAAGGACATCCGTACGATAGAAAAGGACACTTGAGTTTGTGAACCATGGCATTGCTACAAGTTTGCCATCAATCGTTGCACCTTCTACCGGACCTGTGAGCATTCCCTCTGTCAGAGAAGGATCTACCAGATCAGAGAGATCTGCCAGCCATCCTGCAGAACCAAACTCGCTGATATAAGTTACATCAAGTCCCATTACATCTACACTGGTATCTCCGGAAGCAAGCTTGTTTACAAAATCATCGTGAACTGTGTTTGCATCCTGCGGGAGAATGACAGTCTGTACTTCCACTTTGTCCTGGCTTTCGTTGTAGGCATCTACCATCTTCTGGGTTGCCTCGCCAACGCCCTGGTCAAAGGAAAATGAAATCGTTACCTTATCGTCTGCCTTTACTGCCAATGGTGCCGCAAAGATAGATGCGGTCATTGCTCCTGCTGACATAAGTGCTGCTGCTTTTTTCCACTGTTTTGTTTTCATGTTGTTTCCTCCTTCATGAATGAAAATATATATTGTGTTTTTTATAGATCTCTTAATTTAAGAATGTCTCTGAACTGTCGGAATGATATTTATACTTTTAGGAAAACGTTTACATTTAGTTGTAAAAAAATAATGTTTCATCGTTTTTCCGTTTGTTATAATCACTAATATTTGTGATTTTCTTTTGTATAATCTGCATAATCTTTAGGGAAATCGCTTTCCTATTCGTTCAAAAGTAAGAGCTGCTCCTATACAGCTCTTCTTTCCTGTATTCAGTTCAGATTCTTTGTCGTGCTCCTTCGGATAATCTTGTGGGGCACATACTCCTTCATTGGTGCTTCTGTGCTGCCATCCATCAGTTCCCTGAGCATCTCCGCCGCCTTGACTCCCTCATCATAGTAAGAGATCCGCACGGTTGACAGCTCCGGCTTGATGTAAGTTGCAAATTCAGAATCATCAAATCCCATGATGGAAATATCATCTGGAATCTTCACTCTCATGTTGTCAAGATACTGGATTGCTCCTACTGCGATCACATCACTTCCGGTGACTACTGCCGTCGGGAGCTTACTGTTCTCCTCATAGAGCTTCTTCATTCCCTGATATCCCGCTTCAAAAGAAAAATCTCCCTGGGCAATGTAGGAATCCTTCACTTCTATTCCTGCTTCTTCCAGTGCTTTCTTATAGCCAATGACACGCTTCTTGCCAGATGAAAAGTCATTCTTCGGTCCGCCGAGATAGGCGATCCGCTCATGGCCATTGTCCAGAAGGAACTTCACCGCATCGTACATCGCCTCCACATTATTGTGGATCACAGTGTGCACTGCTTCCTCATCCTCCGAAGCTTCCTGTGTCACCAGGACTACCGGATAATTTCTCTTGCGCATGCGCTCTACCAGAGTGTGGTTTACATCAACTCCGGCAAAAAGCAGGCCTTCGATCTGCTTCTCCTCCAGAATTCCCAGTAATTTCAGTTCTTTCTCAAGTTCACCCTGTGATTCACAGAGGACAACAGTATAGCCTTCCTGTGCAAAAACACTGTTGATTCCCTTGGTGAGTTTACCAAAAACTGCATTGGAAATGTCCGGTACGATAATACCGATCGTATTGGTCTTCTTTGTGATCAATCCCTGTGCAAGGCTGTTGGGCTTGAAATGATTCTTCTCGATCACTTCGTAGACTCTGTCACGGAGTTCTGCACTTACCGGCTTCGTCTTATTGATCACCCTGGATACAGTCGCAATCGATACACCGGCTTCCCGGGCAATATCTTCTATCGTAACTGCCATTCTGATTCTCCTTGCTGGTTTGTTAGGAAAAGGTTTTCCTTACATGTGTCATAGTAGCACTCTCTTAAGTGAACGTCAATTGCTTTTTGGAAAAAAACACAACTTTGTATAGATTATATAAGTTATTCTTTTGGTTTTTGTGAATTGTGCATACATAAACTTCTCATTGAATCCCCTTTATCGCTATGTTAAAATGACGTTGTATAAAGTTATCACATCAAGGAGGACTCACCATGGAATTTCAGAAATTAATAGAAACCAGAAGAACTGTCCGCAAATATGCGGCTGACAGTAAAGTGACCAGAGAACAGATGGAAGCTCTGATCCGTGCCGCGCAGGAGGCTCCGTCCTGGAAAAACTCTCAGACAGGACGTTACTACTGTGTTCTTTCCAGAGAAATAGTCGACAAGATCCGTGCAACCTGCCTTCCGGGTGCGGGAAATGCGGGTAAATCCGAGAATGCTGCGCTGATCGTAACAACCTTCGTACATGACCGCGCCGGTTTCCAGAAAGATGGTACCGCCGACAATGAACTTGGAAACGGATGGGGATGCTATGATCTTGGTCTGCAGAATGAAAACCTGATCCTCAAAGCGGCAGATCTGGGACTTTCTACTCTGATCATGGGACTCCGTGAATCTGATAAACTCCGCGAACTCCTTGATATTCCAGAGACAGAAACTGTTGTGTCTGTTATTGCAGTCGGCAAGGCAGCCGAATCTCCGGCACGTCCGCCGCGCAAGGAACTGGATACGATCGCGAAGTTCTTCTAATTCGTTGTCATAGACAACAAATACAAATTTAGCCAATTTTTGACTCTGTATTGTATCTTTTTTGTACATATGATACAATGAATTGTCAGGTGATGGCGATGAAGGCATTGCGTTTATTTGCGATGCCTTTTTTTATACCCGAAACCTGTACAAAAGGGAAAGAAAGAGAGGAACTATTAATGAAAGAAAAGAAAAAAATGTCCCTGGCCATGCAGATTTTTATTGCACTGGTCCTGGCGATCATTGCTGGTCTTCTGATGCAGAGTCATGCCAGCTTCGCCGAATCTTACATCAAACCATTTGGAACGATTTTCCTGAACCTGATCAAGTTTATCGTCGTTCCGATCGTACTGTTTTCCATCATGTGCGGTATCATTTCCATGAGTGATATCAAGAAAGTTGGATCTATCGGTCTCAAAACAGTTATTTTTTATCTGTGCACAACTGCTTTTGCCGTTACAATCGGTCTAACCGGTGGAAACCTGTTCAAAGGACTGTTTCCTGTAGTTGCTACCACAGACCTGACCTATGAGGCTGCTGAGGCAACTTCCTTCATGGATACGCTGGTAAATATTTTTCCATCCAACTTCGTTTCACCGATGGTAGAAGCAAACATGCTGCAGGTTATCGTAATGGCGATCATCCTTGGTTTCGCAATCATCCTCGTCGGTGAGAAAAACGTCCGCGTTGTAAACGCATTCAATGATCTGAATGAGATCTTTATGAAATGTATGGAAATGATCCTGAAACTGTCCCCGATCGGTGTCTTCTGCCTGCTGTGTCCGGTTATCGCAGCCAACGGTCCGGCAATCATCGGTTCCCTGGCTATGGTACTTCTCGCAGCTTATATCTGCTATGTTGTACATGCTGTAGTTGTTTATTCACTGACTGTCGGAACACTCGGTGGAATGAGCCCGCTGAAATTCTTCAAGGGCATGCTTCCGGCGATCATGTTTGCATTCTCCAGTGCTTCTTCCGTAGGAACCCTGCCGATCAACCTGGAATGTACTGAGAAACTTGGTGCCAAACGTGAGATCGCATCCTTCGTACTTCCACTCGGTGCTACCATCAATATGGACGGTACTGCGATCTATCAGGGCGTCTGTGCGATCTTTATCGCATCCTGCTACGGAATCCATTTGACACTTTCTCAGATGCTGACTATCGTGCTCACAGCAACTCTCGCTTCTATCGGAACTGCTGGTGTGCCTGGTGCCGGTATGGTCATGCTTGCGATGGTGCTTACTTCTGTAGGTCTTCCGGTCGACGGTATCGCACTTGTTGCCGGTGTTGACCGTATCTTTGATATGGGACGTACCACTGTCAACATCACCGGTGATGCTGCCTGCACTATGGTCGTTTCCAACCTGGAATCAAAGAAAGATACCCGCAGAGCAAAAGCTGGGAAATAAACTCTCTGATATTAAAAAATCAAATATCACCTATGCAAAAAGCTGCATCCTCATCGGAATCACTCCAACGGGGATGCAGCTTCTTTATTATCTGCTCTATTATGCTTTCATTAATTTACGTCCGCAGCACTGTTTGTATTTCTTGCCGCTTCCGCACGGGCATGGATCGTTCGGATAAATCTTGTCTTCTTTACGCTGAACAGGAGCTTTTGCGGAGGAATCATCCTTGTTGGTTCCTGTAACTTTAGCAACCTGCTCACGCTCTGCCTTCTGCTCTACATTTACATGATACAGCATACGGACAGTATCTTCCTGGATCGCACTGATCATGTTGTTGAACATCTCGTAAGCGCTCATCTTGTACTCAACAACCGGATCTCTCTGGCCATATCCTACAAGGCCGATTCCCTGACGGAGAATCTCCATGTCGTCGATGTGATCCATCCACTTGCTGTCGATGCATTTCAGGAGAACGACACGTTCCAGCTCACGAAGCTGCTCTGCTTCCGGGAACTCTGCTTCTTTGGCTTCGTAGAGTTTGACAGCCTTTTCTTTGATCTCGTGCTTGATCTCGTCTTTCTTCTTGCCTTTGACATCTTCCTTAGTTAAAGCCTTGATCGGGATGATCGGGAGCAGTGCTGTGTTGAACTCATCCAGATCCCACTCTTCGGAATCTACATCATCGGAGAAGCACATATCTACAGTACTGTCTACGATATCTGTGATCATCTTGTAGATGGCATCGCGCATGTTCTCTCCATCCAGTACCTGACGGCGCTCTGCATAAATGATCTCACGCTGCTCGTTATTTACCTGGTCGTAATCGAGAAGGTTTTTACGGATACCGAAGTTGTTGAACTCGATCTTCTCCTGTGCCTTCTGGATCGCGTTGGAAAGCATCTTGTGTTCGATCTGCTCATTCTCTGCAACACCGAGGGATGTAAATACTTTCATCAGTCGCTCAGAACCGAACAGACGCATCAGGTCATCCTCAAGAGAGATATAGAAACGAGATTCACCCGGATCTCCCTGACGACCGGAACGTCCACGGAGCTGGTTATCAATACGTCTGGATTCATGACGCTCTGTACCGATGATCTTGAGACCGCCGGCTTCTCTTGCAACGTCATCGAGCTTGATATCGGTACCACGACCTGCCATGTTGGTCGCGATGGTAACAGCACCGGACTGACCTGCCTGTGCAACGATCTCTGCCTCAAGTTCATGGAACTTCGCATTCAGGACTTTATGCGGGATTCCCTCGCGGCGGAGCATCTTGCTGATGAGCTCGGAAGTCTCGATGGTGATCGTACCAACCAGTACCGGCTGTTTCTTTGCATATGCTTCCTTAACAGCCTCTACGACTGCGTTGAATTTCTCTTTCTTGGTCATGTATACGGCATCTTCGAGGTCTTTACGCTGTACCGGTCTGTTGGTCGGGATCTCTACAACGTCCATTCCGTAGATATCACGGAATTCTTTCTCCTCGGTAAGTGCTGTACCGGTCATACCGCCCTTCTTGTCATATTTGTTGAAGAAGTTCTGGAATGTGATAGTAGCAAGAGTCTTGCTCTCTCTCTTGACCTTGACATGCTCTTTTGCTTCGATCGCCTGATGAAGTCCGTCAGAATAACGGCGACCCGGCATGATACGTCCGGTAAACTCATCTACGATCAGGATCTCGTCATCCTTAACTACGTAATCCTGGTCCTTATGCATCAGGTTGTGTGCACGGAGTGCAAGGATGATATTGTGCTGGATCTCCAGGTTCTCCGGATCTGCCAGGTTCTCGATATTGAAGAATTTCTCAACCTTCTTGACACCCTGCTCGGTGAGGTTGACGATCTTGTCCTTCTCATTGACAACGAAATCACCAGTCTCGACAACTTCCTCGCCCATGATAGCTGCCATCTTGGTCATCTCATGGCTGGCTTCACCACGCTCAAGCTGCTGTGCCAGGATATCGCATACTTCGTAAAGTTTGGTGGATTTGCCGCTCTGTCCGGAAATGATAAGAGGTGTACGTGCCTCGTCGATCAGGACGGAGTCGATCTCATCGATGATGCAATAGTGCAGATCTCTCTGTACAAGCTGCTCTTTGTAGATAACCATGTTGTCACGAAGATAATCGAATCCAAGTTCGTTGTTTGTTACATAAGTAATGTCGCATCCGTATGCTGCACGGCGCTCTTCCGGTTTCATGTCGTTGAGGACAACGCCTACAGTCAGTCCGAGGAATTCATGGACTTTACCCATCCACTCAGCATCTCGTTTTGCCAGGTAGTCGTTGACAGTTACGATATGGACACCCTTGCCTTCGAGAGCATTCAGGTATGCAGGAAGGGTAGACACGAGGGTCTTACCTTCACCAGTCTTCATCTCAGCGATACGACCCTGATGGAGAATGACACCACCGATGATCTGTACACGGTAATGCTCCATGCCAAGAACTCGTTTCGCACCTTCACGAACAACTGCAAAAGCCTCCGGAAGAAGATCATCCAGTGTCTCTCCCTCGTCCAGACGTTTACGGAATTCTCTGGTCTTGTCTCTCAGCTGTTCATCTGTTAATTTCTGCATTTCCGGGCGAAGAGATTCTGTTTTCTCTACCAGTGGCATGATTCTCTTTACCTCATGCTCACTACGTGTCCCGAATACTTTTGAAAATATATTCATACTTTACTCCTGTTTGTCTTTATTCTTGTTTGTTCTTCTTATTTCCCATTCTACAACTCCTGCCCACGGTTTCATGACCGCCCGGCAGTTACTCGTTATGGCTTACTTAACACCTTAACGTCACATCTTCTCTATTTTACCACTTTCATAGAGGGAAAACAATGAATTTTTAATAAACAAAATGTGTCCAGATTTTTGGTAAATCCGCTCCTGTTCGTTATTGCTAACTTTTTCTTGTCATACACAGACAGATATGCTATGATTGATTCTATATGGGAACCTGTAAACCGTAACAAACTAACATTTATCTAAGACAGAGGTTTATTTATTTGAAGAAAAAAGAACTGACATTTATCATTGGTATCGTAGTTTTTGCCCTGATCCTGTGGGGCGGGATGTATCTGGTGCGTCAGGGACATTACGGTTCGATCCGGATCACGGTAGATGGTGAAGAATATGGCACGTATTCTCTTTCAAAGGATCAGGTGATCTCCATCGGAGATACCAATGTATGCGAAATAAAAAACGGCGAGGTCAAAATGATCGAGGCCGACTGTCCGGACCATCTCTGCCTGAAACAGAAAGCCGTTGACAGCACCGGCGGAACGATCGTCTGCCTGCCGAACAAAGTTGTGATCGAGGGGGAAAAGGGTTCCGGTTCCGATGAAACCTCACCGGAATTTGACACTGTTGTCTGACCCTTATTCTACTTTACAAAGGAAAACATTATGAACCAGAAAAAAATCGCCAATCTAGGACTGTTTGCCGCAGTTGCGATCATCTTTGGCTATGTAGAATCGCTGATCCCGTTTTTTGCGGGGATTCCGGGAATGAAACTTGGACTTGCAAACCTTGCGGTACTTTTTATCCTTGAGAAATATACATGGAAGGAAGCAGCACTTGTCTCCGCTGTGAGGATTGTTGTGATCGGGTTTATGTTTGGAAATCTGTTCAGTATCCTCTACAGCCTCGCCGGGGCTGCGCTCAGTCTTACCGTTATGACTCTTATGAAGAAAAAATCTGGCTTCAGCATTCTTGGAATCAGCGTCGCCGGGGGCGTGTCACATAATATCGGGCAGCTTATTATTGCGAGTCTGATCACGATGACGTCCGGGCTGATTTATTATGCGCCGGCGCTGTTGATCTCCGGGGTGATCACCGGATTGCTGATCGGGACTCTGACAAGTGAGGTTTTGAAACGTATTCGGTTCTAGGAAAAACCAAAGGGGACGGGTACAATGGCACTAAATCGCCACTGTACCCGTCCCCTTGGTCTTATGCATCGTTTTTAAAGTATAATTCATTTCTCGATGCCTGAAATTATTGCACAGCCTTTACGGTGTAGGTGTTCTTCATTAACTCAAATCGTTCTTTCATCCCGTCCGTCAAATAGATATTCTTGTCTTCATCCACAAACATTGCATCTGCATCATATTTCTCCAGCAGTTCCATTGCATCATCCATTCCAAGAACGAAACATGCGGTGGAGAGTCCGTCTGCCAGAAGTCCATTGTCGCAGACGATCGTCACGGAATCTAATCCGTTCCATACCGGATAGCCCGTCTTCGGGTCCAGGATGTGGTGGTAGCGTTTGCCGTCTTCCATGAAATATTTCTCGTAATCACCGGAGGTAGAAAGGAACTCGCCGCCTTTGATCGTGATCGCGCCGAGATAATCACCTTCTGTGTCTCTAGGGTCTGTGACTGCTACTTTCCATGGGGAATCGTCTGGTTTCTGTCCATAAGCCATGACACTGCTGCCGCCCAGGTTCAGGATCATTCCCTCGACTTCTTTCTGGTCTTTGAGAAATTCTGAGATCACATCGCAACCAATCCCCTTGCCGGTCGCACCCAGATCCAGAGTGGTATCCTCTGCCAGAGTGACTTTGTTCCCATCCAGAGTCACGTTCTGATAGCCAACATCCTTAAGAAGTGCTTCAAGCTCGGACTGCTCCGGCACATGCGGGTCCTCGCCGTCGATATCCCACAGACGGATCACCTTGCCAAGTGTCGGATCGAAAGCTCCACCTGAATCATCAGCAAGCTGCTCGATCTGTGCAAGATACCCGGCAAGCTCATCGGAAACTTCTGTCGTCTCCCCCGCTGCCGCATTCAGCTTCGAAATCTGTGAGTCCTCGTCCGTCCAGGACAGAAGTCCGCTTTCGATCTCCCGGAGCTTGTTTCCAATCTCTGCGTTCAGGTCATCTCCTGTTGTATACAGCGTCTCAGAAACTACCGTATCCATCGCAAAATCTGTATTTGTATATTTCTCCGCATCTTTCGCCAGAACCGACACTGCTCCCATAAGCGTGCCACAAAGCATCACACCTGTCAGTGTACAGGCGATTTTTTTATGAAAATTACGCATATATTTCTCCTTTATAACCGAAATACGCATCCGCTGTGACATACAACGAATGCGTTTTAATTTTTCGGTTATATCTTACCACAGTTTTGTTTTTGCGGCAAGTTATATATTATTAACTTGTTACTATTCGCAGTAACTTCACCATTATTTTGAAACAGCTGCACTTTTCTCTCGCTTCACTGGTGTTTTTGAAACTGCTGCTTCTTCTTTCAGTTCCTCCACTTCCTGTCCGATCTGGATATTCTTACGCGGGCAGGTTGCCTCGCACGCATGACAGCAGATACATTCACCGGAAAGAGGGGTATCTCCGTCAATATCAAGATGTGCAGGGCAGCGTTTTTTGCAGAGACCGCATTTGGCAGGGCATTTGGAACGGTCTCTTTTGAATAACGCTGACGGTAGGATCGGCATCAGCGCAAAAACAGCTCCCATCGGGCACAGGAACTGGCAGAAGAAACGCTCCTGTGTACACATGCCGATCAGGATCAGGACAAGTAAGATGATTCCGATCTTGTAAGAGGCATTTGGAAGTTTCCGCGCTGTCAGCATGGAAAATACATCCCACGGGCTCATTCCCTGGAGGTTTGCATACCATCCGGTGAAAATGGAAAGGAGGATAAATGCCAGAAGGATATATTTCACTTTCTGCAGACAGCGAACCACTTTTTCCGGATATCCATGTCTGCCTTTCTTATGAAAAACTTTCTGGCGGATAAATAAGGTCAGCTCGTACATGGCATCTCCCAGAGAACCAAAGGCACACGCATATCCGCAGAAATGTCTTCCGAACAGTACCGTGATCAGAAGCAGTGCGCCTGTAACATCGAGGAAGGAATTCCATGTCACCGGCTGTCCTGCCGCGATCGCCTGAAAGATCGACTTAACTCCCGCAAACGCGGTGGAAAAAAGTGCCGGTGCCACAATGAAAAATACAAGCTGTATGGCAGCCCGGATCAGACGGACTTTTCTCTGCCTTTTTTTCATCAGTTTTCCGCCTTTCCTAATGCATCTACAACTGCATTGATGATTCCGGTAGAACTGAAGGTTGCTCCGGAAATGGTATCAACATCTGTACTCTGTGCGGAGAGAATGGAGCTGATAACGCCCTCTCCTTGTGAGAGATAAGCAGAATCCTCGCCCGGTGCGCTTGTCACCTGGATGTCGGTGATCTCATCGCTGGCAAGTGTTACCTGAACCTGAATGGTTCCACCAAATCCCTGTGCTTCACCTGTGTAGGTTCCGTCTTTGTATACATTATCAGCATCAGATGTGTCTGCATTGCTGCTGTCCGCAGCTGTGATATCACCTGCTGTCTCCTTTAAAGAAGCGTTTGCGGCTGCAGCCTTGGCTTCTTCCTGCGCTTTTGCCGCATCTTCGAGGGCAGTCAGCATTTCCTGCTGCTGTTCTTCCAGCGCACTCACGCGGTCTGTAAGCTCTGTGATCTCCTGTGCCTGTGTATCATTTTTCTGCATAAAATTATAGCCCAGGACTGCGCCGATGATCAGGATCAGGCACAGAACTCGCATATAAAAACTATGGTATTTCATTTTTTCTCGTTACTCCTGTTGATTATTTTTTAATATGTGTTAATTCTGAGCCTGACTCAGTGCATTCTGAAATGCCTGAATAATGCCCTGTGAGGAAAAAGTTGCCCCAGATACAGCATCCAGACCGTCAGCTGACTGACTTCCCATTACCTGATTATAAATAGAATTCCATGCTTCATCAAAATACTCATCATCATCAAGTGTACTGTAGGATGCTTCAACAATCTGTCCTCCAGAGATAGTAACTGTTACTGTTACGCTTCCTGCTCCATAATTTCCGGCTCCGCTTCCCGTGTAAGTTCCATCTCTGTATCTTCCTGCCGGTTCTTCAGTCGGTTCCGGTGTTGGAGTCTCTGTCGGAACAGCAGTCGGTTCCGGTGTTGGAGTTGCTTCTGGTATTACCGTTGGAGTTGGTGTAACAGTAATTTCCGGTGTCACTGTTGGAACTGGGGTTTCTGTTGGGGTTGGCGTAATTTTTGCACCTTCCAGTGCTTTCTGGGTTCCACCAAGAATTCCATTCGAAGAATACGTTGCTCCGCTTACGGTATCAATTCCATCTACAGACTGTTTTTCCAGAATTGCAGGCTGTAATACTTTCCATGCTTTCTTAAAGAAAGAATCTGTGTCTGTGTTCGTATTCGTCAGTTCTATAATTTTTCCATCCTTAATAGTTACTGTAATATAGACAAATCCAGAATACCCTCTTGCTCTCCCTGTGTAAGTACCATCCTGATATTCAGAAGTCGGTGTATCTGGTTCTGGGATATCTGGTTCTGCTGTCGGAGTAGGCGTAGCTGTTGGTTTCACAGTCGGTTTGGCAGTTGTTGTCTCTGCTTTCGCCAGTGCTTTCTGAGCAGCTTCCAGAATACCATTGGATGAGAAAGTTGCTCCACTTACGGTATCTACGCCATATACGCCCTGCTTCTTGAGAATTGCAGGCTGAATCTTAGACCATGCTTTGCTGAAATATTCCTTCGTATCTGTATTTGTATTTGTGATTTTTGTGATTTTTCCGTTTTTGATGGTAATTGTCATTTTAACCGGTCCGTCAAAGCCTTCTGCTTCTGCGCTGTATGTTCCGTCTTTATAGGTCACATTTTCTGCCGGTTTCGGAATAGATGTCGGTTTTGGTGTTGGTTTTGCTGTTACGACCGGCTTCACGGTTGGTGTCGGTGTTGTCTTTGCATCTGTATTCGCTGCTTTTGACAGAGCATCCTGTACTGCCTGAATGATTCCATTGGAGGAATAGGTTGCTCCACTGACAGCATCAACATTCGGAGTCTGACCGGAGATCATCCTGCTGATCACCCCCTGTGCAGAGGCAAAATAAGAAGGAGTTTCGCCGGAGGCACTCAGAACATCAATTGAAGTAATTTTTCCACCGGAAATCGTTACCTGAACACTGACCGTGCCTCCAAATCCTGTGCCGCTTCCCTGATAAGTACCATCCTTATATCCGCCTTCCGGAACGGATACAGTCGGAGTAGATGTAGTTCCCTGTCCTGTCGCAGAAGTTTTCTGAGATTCATCCGGAAGTGTTTTTGCCGTTCCTTTTTTGATTCCGGCTTTTGCCTTTTTGGAAGCAATTTTGCCTGTTTTTGCTGAAGAAGAAGTTCCATCTGAAAAATCCTCATAGGAATATGCTGTTGTAATCAGCCCGGTCAGTTCTTCTGCATCCTTAACATCGGCACTCTCTGACTGTACTTTCTGCGTACTTCCGGCCTTTCCCTGAACACCAGTCACCGCCACTGCCGCGATCACTGCCGCTGCCGGAAGAAGCTTGATATAATTTTTTCTGTCCGGAAAATCCTTTTTGTCCTGTTTTTTCATAGTGTCTCCTGTATTATCTCAAAACGTACAAAAGCAGGGGCTGTTAAAAAACGGCCCCCGTCTTTTGTGCTGACTTTATAACTTTTTATTTTACAGTTACTTTAAATTTTGCTGTCATGCCGCTGCATTTCACAGTGATAACTACTGTACCTTTCTTAACGCCTTTTACAACGCCCTTGGAAGTTACAGTTGCAACGCCTTTGTTGCTGCTTGTGTAAGTAACTTTTCCAGTTGGAACTGCACTTACTTTGATGGTAGTTGTTTTGCCTCTGTTGATTGTTGCTGCTGTTCTTGAAAGTTTCAGAGATGCATTTTTAACAGATACCGTTACTACCTTTTTCAGCTTTCCTACCTGAACTGTGATCTTAACGGTTCCGGCTTTTTTCGCTCTTACAACACCTTTGGAATCTACGGTTGCAATGTTCTTATTGCTGCTTGTAAATTTCGCAGTTCCGGAAACACCGCTCTTGGTCACTGCGATTTTTGTAGCAGTCTGACCTTTTGTATAAATAGTTGTTTTTGCTGCTTTTGCTGCAATGCTCGGATTCTTGACAGTTACTTTGCAGGTGATCTTTGCTTTTCCGGCTGTAGCTGTGATTACTGCTGTACCTGCTTTCTTTGCTGTTACAACACCTTTGGAGCTTACAGTTGCAACGCTCTTGTTGCTTGTTGCATATTTTACTGTTCCACCGATTGCAGATGTTGCTTTCAGTGTATAGGAAGCAGGTGTTCCTCCAACATAAACTGTGACAGCTGTTTTGTTGATGGACATTGCATTCTTGACAGTTACTTTGTAAGTTGCTGTTTTTCCATTCAGAGTAGCAGTGATGTTTGCTGTACCTGCTGCTTTGGCTGTTACAACACCCTTGGAATCTACAGTTGCAACTTTTGTATTGCTGGATTTCCATGTTACAGTTCCTGCCAGGTTGGTTGTTACCTTGAGGGTTGTAGATGTTTTATCCTGAGTATAAAGTGTTCCTGAAGCAACGTTAAGTTTGAACTCAGCTTTTACAAGTGAATCAATTGCTTCTCTCAGATGTGTAATCTGCTCATCAACGCCATTCTGTGTCTGTTTGTCAATATTTGCAAGCATTTCTTCACACTCTTCAAGTTCGTTTGCAACATTTACCCAGCTTGCCGGAGTATAGTCGCTTTCTTTCAGCGCTTTTGCTTCTGCAATCACTGCCTCAAGTGCAGTTGTATCCACTTTTTCTTTTGCTGGTTTTACAATATTTGCATCTGTTGCCTGGAACTGTACAGTAAAGTCTTCGTATCCAAGAGCATATACGGTCAGTGTCCAGTATCCTGTTCCGTCGTATCCTTCTGGAAGCTGGCAGCGCAGGGATTTTGTAAGGCCAAGCTGAATACCCATAGATTTGTGCATCCAGTTATCTGCTGCAAATTTTGTTCCGTAAGTCTGAAGTGCATTTGTGCAAGTGCTGTCGTTTCCATAGTATGTCCATTTAACAGCCTGCATTGCAGCACCAAGATCTCCGTATCCATCTCCTGTAAGGTCAACTCTCAGGAACTCACCATAATTGCCACTTGCTTCTTTTACAGTTGTGGTAATATTTTCTGCTTTTTTGAGGGCTGCATCTTTAACACCTGAATCTGTTCCATTTGCTCTTGCGCTGAAGCTGAATGTACCATCTTCATTCTTTGTAGCTGTCTTAAGACCATTTGTATTTGCCGTAACATCTGCTGTCAGATTATAAGACCGAAGATTAACTTCTCCGTATCCACCAACCAGTGTTCCATCATTTTCTACTACTGTATAAGCCTTTTTGAAATCTTCATAATCCGAAGTTTTTACTTTAACCGGTACATATTTCAGACCGCTTACTTCATAGTCAAGCATTTCATCTGTTGTACCATCTTCAAATGTAAGAGTTCCCCTGCTATATGTAGCTTTTGTTCCGTCTGTGAATACAACTGTTGTCTGTCCTTCCCAGTAAGAAACGGCATAAGAACCTTTCTCACCTTTAATAATTGCAGTTGTCTGGAAGCTTCCTCTGTGAAGACCGTGGTTTGTAGTTGCTCTTGTTACAGTATCAAACGCTCCAAGGTCTGCCTCACCTCTTGTATCTTTGTCTGCTGAAGCAGTTGCATCACCTGCTGCATATACACCTTCTGCTGCCCAGTACTGAGCCCAGGTAAGTCCTGCATATACATATTTATATTCTGCAACTTCATAATCGAACGCAAAATCATCATATCCGCTGGAAGTTACAACAAATTTAGTTCCGTTTGTTACTTCAATACCTGTAAGATCCAGTGTTCCGTCTTCTTTGACGATCACTTTTGAACCTTTTCCGGTGGCCTGATAAGTCTTATCTCCTACTGTTACAGCAGTGATTGTCTTGATGTAAGCTGTCAGCTGCTCTTCTGTAGAGCCTTCTGCCGGTACAAGTTTACTGTTTTCAGCATCGTAAGCTGCCGGTACAGCTGCCTCTTTTGCATAGAAAGAAGCCTGGATCGGTGCATATTCGCCATTTTCATCGCTGATAACCAGAGTATGGGAACCTGCTGCCAGTGTTCCGGTTGTGATCTTGCCATCTGCATATGCAACTTCTGTTCCGTCAACAGTATATTTTGCTGCAAAACCTTCCGGAAGAGTGCCATCCAGAGTGACTGCTGCTTCTGTATCTGTTGTATGAATGTTTGCAACTGTTGCTTTTACGCCTGTTTTTGTCAGAACCTTTTCATCATTAACATCAAATGTGATGATTCCCTTGTCAGTGTAATAAGTAACACTGTCAATGGTTTTTCCCATCATGGATTTATAATGTTCAGATGATGTCGGGCATCCATGAACACTTGTAGTAAAACCTGTGCACCATGCCAGTTCATAGCCTTTCCAGATATTTTCCAGATGACGCATACCGTACTCTGTACCATCTGTTGTATTAACCGTTGCACCATAGATTTTATCCGTGCTTGTACTGATCAGGGAAGAAAAGGTTTCATTATTGATCTTCAGCTGATAATCTCCATATTTGCTCTGTGTTTTCAGTTCTGCTGTTGCTTCAACTGTTTTCTCCTGTGCACCCTTAACATCACTGAAGGTAAAGCTTCCATCTTCATTTACTGTCAGTTCTTTATAATAACCCGGAACTTCTGACAGTACATAATAAGAGTAGGAAGCATTCTCGATCAGAGAATCTTTTCCTGTATAAGTATTGCTTGCTGTCTGTCCTTTGTTTGTGACTGTGATCGTTACGGAATCATCGTCTGTCACCTTTTTCTGATCCTTCAGAAGTGCAAGATCACTTACTTTAACAGGGAAGGTGACACCTGCCAGATTTGTTCCTTCTACATCTGTATGATAAGCTGAATTTCCATTCATCATACCCGCTGTTCTGGATTTGTTCAATGTGGCAGAGGTAAATGCATCGACTTTGACATCGTTATTCTTTAATTCTGCCTTATAGAAATCGTCATAAGGAATGTTCATGAGAACGTATGCTTCGCCTGTTGTCTGGTCATCGCCTGCCTGATCAGAAAACTCGTCCTCTGTTACCTCGGAGCTGAACAGATTTTCCTCAGAATCAGTTTCTGCTGTGTCTGCATCCTCATCTTCTACCACATCTACATCTGCAGTATCATCAGCAACTTCTTCTGTATCTACCTCTACTTGTGTCTCAGTCTCCGCATCCGGTGTTTCTTCTACTTCTACAGCATCTGAAACTACATCACTGTCTGAAAAATCAGCCGCCATTGCAACTGTCGGCATACTTGTCATTGCCATAGCTGCACTGAGCACTACCGGAGCTACTTTCTTTAACAATTTCTGATTTGCCATCTTCTTCCTCCTCTTTCTTTCCGTTAGGTATTTCTAACTATTATTTTATACCACAAACCTATATTCCTGTCTATATTTCAGTTAGAATTTTCTAACCTGTGAATTGACTTTTTTTCTCATTTAACATCTTATTGATAATTCTTTTTCAATAAAAATATAACAAAATACACCTGTTATACCAGGTAAACATTCCCGATACAGCAGGTGCATATTATTTGTCATTTATTCAGTTTTACTTTTGTGGTCCCTTCTGCCGAACTGTCTCTCAGTCTCTCAAAAGCTTCTTTGCTTTCTTTCCACGCTTTCGGTGTGCCGCCGATGATCGAGCAGCCTTCGTGGAGTGTGATCGGACTTCCGTCGATCTGTGTGATCACGCCGCCGGCTTCTTCCAGGATCACGGATGCCGCCGCATAATCGTATGGCTGGAGTTTCAGTTCCAGATAAACCGTATTGCTTCCAGATGCCGCACGGCAGAGTCCCAATGCCGCTGAACCGCCACAACGGATGGAAAGACTGTTCTGGAACATATCTTTGACCACACGGAACAGCCAGTCGATTCCGGCTTCGTTGTATCTTGCACAGCCGAACTCCACAATTCCCTCCGTGACGGATTTATCCGCAAGCTGGATCCGTTTGCCATTAAGGTAACTGCCCTTGCCGCGGATCGCAATATACATATCATTAATGTACGGATGATAGACAAAACCAGCGATCATCTGATCCTTATGTGCAAGCCCGACAGAAATACAGCTGTGATGATAATCAAACATAAAATTCGTCGTGCCATCGATTGGATCAATATAAAAGGTAAACTCGCCATCTGCCTGTGCACCGGCATTTCCCTCGGTATCTTCTTCTCCGAAGAAAGCTGCTCCCGGAAGGATCTCGCTGAATCCTTTGATCAGGATGCTCTGGATCTCCATATCGTAATCGGTGCAGAAGTTCGCAAGCCCCTCTTTCTGATGGATCATTGCATCGGATGGTCTGGCCTTGACCATCTTTTTGCCGGCTTCGCGGATCAGACGCTCGATCGCACGGTATCTGGAATCCATTCGTTCCTTCGGATCTTCTTTGATCTCAGGTGTGGCATTTTCTCCCATTGCTTCTGAAACAGAGCGGTCCATGGATGGATTCTCCGTCATTGCATATGTACCGGAAGATTTCTGCTCCTCATCCGCGGATCTCCATGGTGTCACATCCCAGCCGCCAAATCTGCGAATCGCACTCTCAATCTTTCTGCGGCTTCTGTCAAATCCCCAGTACCAGATTCCACCGAGAAGTCCGCCCACTGTATTAAAGAACAGGTCTGCAAGCTGGAAGGTTCCCAGTTTGAAAAACAACTGACAGAACTCGATGCCGAGCGAAAACAGGAAACTGATCTTGAAACTTAAGATCAGGACATCCTGAATACTTTTTTCCTTATAATGGTCTCTTTCTTCCTGTGCCCAGAACAAAAGGACGATGAACGGAAGAAACAGGATCAGGTTTTCAAAATTCTCTGTGTAAAGCTCTCCATTATTATGTAAACTCCAGATGCCGAGCACATGATCCAGAGGATTTCCCCAGATTGTCCGGCACAAAAGTGTCCGAAACAGCATCATACTTACATAAAATACCAGGAAAAAATGTTTCCTGAACCAGCCGCTTGTGCGGAACTGACGGATCCATGCCCGAACCACTGGACCGGCTCCCTGTTTCCTGCCAAGCATATAGACGCACATGACAAGTGCCGCCAGCAGAAGGGATGCTCCCGCTGTCTGGTAGAACGCTGCCAGAACATCTGCGATGATTTTTACAACATATTCCATAGTCTGTCTCCTCATTTCGTGCGGTGAATATCCGCCGCACCAGTCAGTTCATAATAAAAAATATACTGCTGCATGATTCCCCGAAGTCCGTGATATCTGCGGTTCGGGAATCCTCTTTTGTAGTGTATGTCCAGAACCTGGCGGATATGTGTGTCGATCGGGAATGCATCCATGTGGTGAAGTGCAAACAGACAGATGCAGTCAGCAACCTTCTCTCCCACGCCGCTGAGTTTCATCAATTCCTGTCTTGCCCTGCGATAATAACACATGCGGTAAAGTTTCTCCAGCGAGACCTCTCCGCTCAGAATACTTCGTGTCGTTTCCACCAGATATTTCGCGCGATAGCCCATTCCGAGTGCCCGGAGTTCTTCCTCCGTCGCCGTTCCCAGCTGTTCCGCTGTCGGGAAAGTCCAGTATTCCACGCCTTCCTCGGAATATTTCTGCTCACCGTATCGTTTACATAATCTGTCAATGCATCCACGGATCCTGGAAATATTATTCTGCTGTGAGATCAGAAACGTAATGATCATCTCCCACAGATCCTGACGCAAGATCCGGATGCCGCTCCCGCACTCTGCCGCCGCACTCAGGTAATGGTCACGTGGATTGATCTTCTCGATATAGCCTGCATAATCCGCATCAATATCAAAGTACGGAACCCAGTAACAGAGAAATTCCACATCACTGCAATGAAAAGTTACGATCGTCCCTTCCTGTGTAAGCTTGAGATACTGATCTCCTGCGATCAGTTCATACGTGTTTTCTTCTGTCTCTCTCATCCGGAAACACTGACCGGACTGACAGATCTGTTTCAGGCTGAAATTATCCAGCTCTACTGTAATCATATTTTTCTCCGTCCCCTACATCTGATGCCGAACTACTCTGTATTCATCTCCATTGCGATAATACGGGCATTCTTTATATTCTGTGCTGATAAAACGGTAATACTCGTCCTCGTCCAGATTTACATCGCAGTAATAACTTTCACTTTCTTCGTCATATACATAATTCGCGCAGTAATCGCAGCTTGTTGCTTTCATCTGTTATTTCCTCTTTTCTATTCCCAGATCTTCCACGGTGCATTTCCGCTCTGCCAGAGACTTTCCAGGAGATTTTTTTCACGAAGGGTGTCCATGCACTGCCAGAAGCCCTTGTGGCGGTAGGCATTTAACTGTCCCATGCGGGCAGCCTCTGCCAGAGGATATTTCTCAAACACAGTATCATCCCCTTCGATCAGATCCATGATCGAAGGCTCCAGGACCATGAATCCGGCATTGATCCAACCGCCGTCTTCTTTTTTCTTTTCTTTGAAGTTGGTGATCGTTCCATCGTTTTCAATATCAAGGATACCGAAACGTCCTCCCGGCTGTGCCGCTGTGATCGTCGCCATTTTGCCGTGGGAGCGGTGATACTCAAGAAGTTCTTTGATGTTGACATCAGCCACGCCATCCCCGTAGGTCAGCATGAACGTATCTCCATCGAGATATTCCTTCACACGTTTGATACGTCCGCCGGTCATGGTATTGAGTCCTGTATCGACCAGGGTGACTTTCCACGGTTCCAGGACATTGTTGTGCACGATCATCTTATTTTCCTGGGTAAAATCAAAAGTGATGTTGCTGTTGTGAAGATAATAGTCTGCAAACCATTCTTTGATCACATGCTGTTTGTATCCACAGCAAATCACGAATTCGTTAAATCCATAAGCGGAATACATTTTCATAATATGCCAGAGGATCGGCTTCTCCCCGATCTCGATCATCGGCTTCGGCTTCAGATGGCTCTCCTCACTGATACGGGTACCAAAACCGCCTGCTAAAATTACAACTTTCATATTTATTCTCCAATCCGTTTTATCTGTTTTGCGTATGATATCCTATATTCTAATACAATCCCTGCAAAAAAGAAAGCATTCCTCCTGACATTTATAAGTAAAAAACCGCCTTCTCACATCCCTGGTCTCAGGAATACAAGAAGACGGTTTGAGGATTTTTATTTTATCGAGGTGCAGATTATTTTGCTGCGGCTTTCGCTGCCTTTGCTGCTTTTTCTTCCTCCCACAGTTTGTCTGCTACAGGAGCCCATTCTTCTGCATAATGTACGCATTTGCTGCAGAGATGTTCCGATGTTTCCTGGGACTGGAGGTCTGTGGAATGTGCACCGGATTCCTTGACGATACGCTGCAGGATCTCCGGATTCTCCAGCATCGGGCATGGGCGGAGCATGTTGTCATTGAATGGCTGGTTGTCATGGTAAGCCATGAACAGCGGCTGTTTCAGGATCTCGAGAATTGTATTCTCGTGAATATTTCCATTAGAGTAATGAATAAATACGCATGGTTCTGCATCACCGTTTGCATTAATATGGAAGTAGTTTCTTCCACCTGCGATACATCCTCCTACGAATTCACCATCGTTCTGGAAGTCCATGGTAAAGATTCCAGGGCCGTGTTCCATATTACGGATCTCTCTTACACGATTCTTCACATAAACACGCTGTTCCGGATTCAGAAGCAGATCAACGGAAGCTGCGTTTCCAACCGGCATATAGTGGAAATACAGAGCGTAACGGCATCCTTTGTCGATGAGCATCTGGATGAACTCTTCACTGGTAACGCTCTTGTAGTTTGCGCTTGTGTAGCAGATGGAAGTACCAAATACAAGTCCGTGCTCTTTGAGCAGATCCATCGCATGCATAACTTTGTTGTATACACCGTTTCCACGACGCATGTCGTTTACGTCCGGCTCACCCTCTACGCTTAAGCCAAGGAACAGGTTTCCGACTTCCTGCATCTGTTTGCAGAGTGCTTCGTCAACCAGTGTACCGTTGGTATATGCAAAGAAGACACAGTCGTTATGTTTTCTGCAAAGTTCGATGATATCTTTCTTTCTTACCATCGGCTCTCCGCCTGTCATCATGTAGAAATAAACGCCCAGTTCTTTACCCTGTGTTACGATAGAATCCATATCCTCAAAAGAAAGATTCAGTTTGTTTCCATATTCTGCTGCCCAGCATCCTGTACAATGCAGGTTACATGCGCTGGTCGGGTCCATCAGGATGATCCACGGAATGTTGCAGTTATGGATCTTTCTCATCTCACGGATGGTTTTGGTTCCATTGTAAAGAGCCTCAAATCCAAGATTCATCAGTGTGGTCTTGAGTACATTCGGGTGAAGATCCTTTACGATCGATGTCACATAACGGTTCAGTGTGTATTCCGGATTACAGGCAACTCGTCTCAGATAATCCCAGTTTACTCCTGTCTGAAAATCTTTCATATGTTTCTCTGCAGTGTCAATGATCTTTTCGTATGCTTCCTCCGGGTTCTTGTTTACCTGTCCAATTGCATAATCAACTACTCCTGAAAAAACGGTCTTGGCTGCTGCATGTGTAAGCTTATTCATTACAATTTCCTCCTCTGTTCCATCTTCCCTATTACTTTATCCGATTTGCCGGATCCGCATTCCTCAAAATGGAAGAAAGCCCTCAGGTGCTTGTTATTTTTTATTTTCTATATTATATTCGCGGATTCTTTCCTTTTTCAATGGACAAAAAGAGGTCGATGGTAAATTATCTTACCACCGACCTGATCTGTAAGGTATTGTATTTTCTTTGTTATTCTACGTAATAAACATAAGAAGCTTTTCTTGGTGCGGCCTTCGGAGCATCACCGTCTGCATAACCGAGGATGCAATGTCCGATTCCTTCATAATCGCCCTCGATTCCAAGAGATCTGAGGAGTTCTTTGCCTTCTTCACTCTCGAATTCTTCTTTGGCTCTGTGGATCCAGCAGCTTCCGATTCCCTGTGCTTCTGCTTCCAGCATCAGATTTCCCATAACGAGGCTTCCGTCATAAATGTATGTCGGACGTGCCTTGTCAGCCAGCACGATCAGAACGACCGGTGCGCCGTAGAACGGATCGATCTCAACTCCCATGATCTTTGCATTCATGGCAGAAAGTTTATCGCGGAGCTCCTTGTTTGTCACAGCAATGATGATCGGGGACTGTTTACCCATTCCTGTTGCCGCGTAGGTTCCTGCTTCGATGATCTTCTCAAGTTTGTCCTGCGGAATCATGTCGCTTTTGTATTTGCGGATGCTTCTTCTGCTCTTGATCGTTTCAAGTACGTCACTCATGTTTTTTACCTCCTATTTCTTGCTGCGGTATGCTTCTGCTTCCCAGTGTGTAATGAAATATGTAATGTCATCTGTCATCTGCAGTGCTCCGCCAAAGCTCTCTGCATATACTGCAAGTTTGATGGCATCTTTGACCAGGAGCTGTGCTTTTGCAGCTTTTCCCTTGTCATCTTCCATGATAAAGCCGCCAACGCCCTGTACCAGAATGAGGCGTGGTTCTTTGTCATTCTCTTTCATAAATGCGTCCAGTGCTTCTTTTGCCTGATCGATATTCTCTACAAATAACGGATATGGTCCGCAGTACACAATATGATCCGGAGTAAATGGTTTCAGAAGCGGTGCTGCTGATGCTTTGTCCTTTACGAAATTGTCCATTTCTGCTGCCGGCACAACTTCCACCGCATGTCCCAGTAATTCGGAAAGTTTCTGCGCAGCCTGCTCTTTCTCCGGTGTGACAGCTTCGCTTACGTCAGCGGTTCTTTTAACCTGCTTCTCTAACTTACTGATGACGCCGTCAAATAAAACGCCAATCTCCTCCACAGTATCTGCCGCAACAAAAATGCCGTGATTCTGAAGCAGAAGAACCTGAACATCCTTTCCGGTTTCTTCTTTGTAGGCGTTCATTTTCTCGTAACAGATGCGTGCAAGTGTATATCCCGGTTTGCAGATATCGATCCAGAGAACATCTTTGCCCAGAAGTTCCTCGCAAAGTGCCTGTGCGCCCTTTCCGCAGGTCAGGCCGTTGACAAGAGTCGGGTGAACATGCAGTACATAAGTATAGGCAAATAAATTGTGGAGCAGTGCTTCTACGCTTGGACGTTTGGTCTTGTCATCGTCTGTCACCGCCGCCATGACATCAGCAAGGTATGCAGACTCACGTTCCACATCATTTGCCGGATATTCTGTTTTCATGATCTCATTCAGGCGCGCTCTGTCCATCTTGACAAAGCCTTCTGCCTTGATCGTGGCAAGCTGTGTGCCTGAACCCTTGACGTACAGTGTTGTCTCGTCCTTGACAGAAGTATTTCCCCCACCAGCCAGAACATAAGCCGGATTACTTCCATATGTATTGGACATTTTTACTAAAGTTGAAAGATTCATAATTGAAATTCCTCCGTTTTTTTATTAATAATTATAAGCACTTTGGGAGGGGAAAACAATCCTTTTCTTGGGATTGGGGAAAGTCTGTATTATACTGGTTACTTATGTTATACTGTAGCTATGTTACAAACTTTTGAAGGAGGCATTTTCGTGTACGAAAAATTAATTATTCTTAACACCCTGGTCTATTCTGTCTGGTGTTTTTACTTCAGCCAGCAGATTCTGAAAGAACGATTCACGCCAGTTAAAACAGCCGTCATTATTCTTCTCACCCATGTAGTCATTACCCTTGGTGGACGCCGGCTTTTTCCTAACGGTATACCATTTATCCTTATTCATACAGCCAGCATCCTGTCCATATTTCTCTGGCATTACGGATCTGTAAAAAGGAAATTACTCACTTATTGCCTCTACACAGGCATGGTAATGCTATTGGAACTGCTGATCATGTCTTTTTTTTCCTTTGCTCAGAGACTGCTCTATCACCGTCTTTCCTCTATGATTGGCGAGATTTCTGTCCAGACCTCTACCGACCTGATTATTATATCCATAACCTTCCTTATCATCGGAAACCCTATGTGCAAAATAATCGCAGACTTCACCGGTGCCGTCAGCAAATTTTCCAGTATCGTACCTATAGTACAGATTATCTTTCCCTATTACTGGTTCTGTATCGTATTATCTATGATCTACGCCGTGAATTATATCCTCACATGACTGAAGTCACATGCTTCCAGACGCTTTAGGCGTCAGACTGAATATCGGCGGATACGCCTGTAACTTAGGACACACAGATATGTGCTTTTTTCCATGCCGGATACGGCAGGTTCCCACATTGCAGGTAGTCCGCTGTATATCTGCCTGCATTTATGCTGTCTTTAAGAGTTTCATTTGTGAATGAAGTTCCCTCAGATCTGCATAAACACATGAGGTTCTACGCTTTACGGAAGGGACTTTTGCCTCCAGTAAAGACCGTTCCGTTGCCGGAAGGGGTTTTAAAAGTTCGCGGATAAAATATCTCGCTCCGATATTGTAAGAAGCTGAAAGATCACAGTTATATCTCTTTCCGGTCTGGAAGGTACAGATGCTGTGATTCTTTCCATCTCGCAGAACCTGCCCTGATCCATCATACGCAAACCGGCTGGTATTCCACGCACAGATCCTGGATACACGCAGTCCTTTCCTGTGTGCCTGATGTTCACAGCGTTTCTGGATATCCCGCTTCCTCCACAGATGCAGTTTCTGTTTCTTATTCCCTGATATCTTCCCGTTCATCTCCAAATGCTCAAAGACGATAACATCCGCATGGTTCTCTTCTGCACAAACTGTAACTGCCCTGGCGATCTTCCTGGCAAGTTCTGTGTTCAGGCGTCTGGCATAAGCCCATCTTCCCTTTGCCTGTGCAGACCCGTGCTCCCTCTGGAATCTCCGGATCCGTCCCAGCATGCGGAACATCCGGTCTTTTTCACTGGGAAAGTTGATAAACTTTCTTCCCAGGACAGTTCCGTCTGAACGCATGATGGTACAGACCGCATCGGTGTTGATCCCCAGGTCCACACTGCAGATGATCTGTTCTTTTACAGGTGTTTTCGTAAGTGTCACTTCTTCTGTGTAGGAAAACCGCAGGAAATACCGGCGGTGTCTCTTTTCCAGTGTCGGGGCAGATGCTTTCTTCCCCAGCCAGTTCCTGCGGAGATATTCCATATCGGTATGTTTTAAACATACGCGGAACCATTTCCAGTCATGCCCGTCATACAGTTTCAGGTATGCCTCGTCTTTCCCCTCTGTACCTTCACGGTACATCACATCCCGGTAAAAGACCGGCATGGCATGGTTCTCACAGGTAAGCTCTGGCTTTCCAGACAGTTCTTCCGTTTCCTTCCACAGTCCCAGACGGGTCTCATAGGAAGATACACTCCCAAGTGCGTGCTGGATCGCAGCCCTGCGGAGATAAGACGGCATCTTCGGAAAACGAAGGTCAAAATCAAACCGGGCAGGATTGTTCTTCGTTGTATGCACCAGATGCTCTGCAATATTAAAACGCTTTTTGAGCTCCGGGATTTCCCGCAGTTCTTCCCATATCTGTGCATAGATACCTGTCAGGTAACCGACTGCCTGGCGGTAGATCTCCAGAGTCTGGCGAACCGGGATATTCTGTTTTCGTATCTCCACACCATAACTGGATACTGTACGCATTTTCTTCCCCTTTCCTGATAAACAAACGAGCGTTTCCGGGCAGACTTCTATACTCCGGTCTTTCTCTTTTCTTTTTCCTTCTGGCTTTCGATGTAGGCAGATACCTGCTCCCGGCTCCGGTCACTGACTGTCACGGCACAATAAGACGGGTTCCACAGATGCCCGCCCCACAGTTCCTTCTTCAGCTCCGGATGTGCCAAAAACATCTGGCGTGCAAGATTTCCCTTCATGATCTTGATCATGTCTGAGATATAAAACTGCGGTCTGCAGTCCACAAGCAGATGGATATGGTCAGGCATGACCTCCATTGCCAGGATCTGAAATCTATACTCTTCTGCCAGATCCTGCAGCATCTTTTTACATTCTTTATCGATTCCATCTTTTAAGACCTTCTTCCTGTATTTCGTGCACCAGACCAGATGATACTGTAAAGAGTAGACATATCCCCTACCATATGAAAGTTGATTTTTATTTATATTAAACATATCTTTTTCCATATCTATATTATACCATATGTATTTATTTTAGTAAACATTTGTTCTGTATATTTTTATAAAAATTGCACGTCTAACTCATCACTGAAGTAACGAGAATGCGACGTGCAGTTATTCAAGATATCTGGTCAAATATTCTGTTACCGGATATTTATAATTCTCAAGGTCATTTTTTATAGCGAAAAATCTTAAGATAAGTTCCTGATCATATCTTGTTTTTCTTTTTTCTGTTGCAATTCTGTTAATAACCGCCTGGAAGTCTGCATTTTTACTGCATTCTTCCAGAAAATTAATTCCATCGGATCCCAAAAGTCTTATTGTACAATTCCGGATCTCCTGTGCCGACAGAAGCTCACCACCTGTATTAAGGCGTTTGAACATATGATATTTTAAAGAAGTTTCACTTTCTTTTTTGATTACTTCCATACGCACAAAACTTCTTTTAATTTTAATCTGCAGTGCTTTAGGCAATTTGTCAAATGTCAGACCATTTAAGTCATCAACTATATCACAGCCATGCAAAACCAGAAAGTCATTATCTGTTTCGCCTAATCGTTCTCCCCTAAAGTGCAAATAACTGGATATTCTTTGCAGTCCATCAATTAATTCATACACTCCGTTATCGGTCTCTATAACAAAAATAGGTGGAACCGGCATCTCTAAAATCAGCGATTCCACAAAACGAGATTGTTTTTCTTCTTCCCATCTGAACAACCTTTGATAATCTGGAGAAATCGTTAACTCTTTGTTCTGATACATGTCATATAATTCGTTGAATGATACATCTAGACTTTTAGTTCTTATTTTTATAATTTGGCTATCAACATTTTCTATCAGGTTTTCTATTGCCATTCTTTATCCTCCACTCCTACAATCTCTGTCATCAGCAGCCTGCCTGTCGCTCTTTAATATGTCTCATTATTCGAACAATTTGTTCTTTTTATTATAATACAAATCTTCGTCCTGAACAAGTACTTCTTTGTCTTACTGAAATTTCCACCTCAATATTTACAATGCTTTAAGTGTCTCAAACGGGATCGTCCCACCAAACAGATCCAGCGCGCTGCCGACGGTCACGTCGAGTCTGCCTTTGCCGTGGAGTTTCAGGAGTTCGATGTCTTTCATGCTTCCTACGCCGCCTGCATAGGTAATCGGGCATTTCTGGTAGGCAGATAAAAGGTCTGCGAGTTCTGTCTCGATGCCGTTTGCTTTGCCTTCTACGTCTACAGCATGGACAAGGAATTCATCACAGTGGCTTCCGAGTTCTTCCATTACTTCGAGAGTTACCGGTACATCGGTGAATTTCTGCCAGCGGTCTGTGACAATGAAATACTGGTTATCTTTTTTGCGGCAGCTGAGATCAAGTACGAGATGTTCTTTCCCTGCTGCCTGCTCCATCTTTGCAAGATTTTCCCAGGAAAGTTTTCCATCTTTAAACACATAGGAAGTAACAATGACATGGCTTGCGCCGGCATTCAGATAATCCTCTGCATTTTCCGGGCAGACACCGCCGCCGATCTGAAGCCCTCCCGGGTATACTCTAAGTGCTTCGAGTGCCTGGTTTCTGGTGGCTTCATAATATTCAGAGTCTTTTCCATTCAGAAGAATGACATGTCCGCCTTTCAGTCCGGCGTTTTTGTATAATTCTGCATAAAAAGCCGCATCCTGTCCAGATACGAAGTTTTCCTTTGCCTGATCTCCGACATCTTTGAGGCTGCCGCCTACGATCTGTTTTACTTTTCCATTATGTATGTCGATGCATGGACGAAATTTCATAAGCTGTTTCTCCTTTGTTAATCAGTAAATGTGCCACTGGTAACTCTTCAATATACAATGCCAAAGCCCCTGGATTCTGATAAGTCCAGGGGTTTTGCATAATCCTGTTCAGGTTTTCCTGAGGATATCATAATATGGTTTTCTGTTTCGTGCAAGCGCTTTTACTTTATCGTATTAAATTAATAAAACAGAAAGGGTAAGATCTTATCGTCCTTCTACCGCATTTCCAACAGCATCACCGACATCTTCTACCGCGTCACCGACACCGTCACCGAGATCTTTGACACCGTTTCCAAGTGCACCGGATACGGTATCGTCGTTATTGTCTGTGTTATTGTTCGTATTTTCTGCATTGTTTTCTGCTGTTCCGCTGCCGTTTTCTGTCACAGTTCCATTGTCTCCGGTTCCCTCTGACATGGTATCGCCATTATCCAGAGCGGCATCGTCTGCGCCGGAGTTTGCATCTGCATTATTTTCATTAGCAGTGGCATTTGCCGCATCATCGTTGACATTGTCATCTGCATTGTCGCCCATCATATCATTTTCTTCCGTCACAGTTCCAGTCTCATCGGCTGCATTATTATTGTTTCCACAGGCAGTCAGCATTCCAAGCGTCATGATAAGCAATGTACCTGTCAGAATCCCTTTGAATTTTTTCATTGTCATTCTCCTTTACCATGGATTTTATCTTGTGGTAATAATATGTACCAGATTTCAAAATCCTATTCTGGAAGAAAATGGAAACAGCAGACATAATACTGAACACAAAAAGGTGTAAACACCACCCGATGTTTACACCTTTACTGATTCTGTCGTTATTTGATTAATGAGTTTATTTATCCCTCGATCACATCAGCCATATCATATCTTCCTGCCGGTTTGCCTGCGAGGAATTTGGCTGCCTCTACTGCGCCTTTGCCAAAAACAGCTTTGGAATATGCAGTGTGCTTGAATTCGATCACTTCATCCGGACCTGCGAAGATCACTTCGTGGTCACCTACGATAGTTCCGCCACGGACTGCGGAGATACCGATCTCCTTATCGTCACGCATCTCACGCTTCTGGCTTCTGTCATAGACATAGTGATACTGGTTATCCATAGCTTCGTTAAGGCTGTCTGCAAGTGCCAGAGCTGTACCGCTCGGTGCATCTACTTTAAGACGGTGATGACGTTCTACGATCTCCATGTCAAATCCTGCTGTTGCAAGAACTTTGGCAGCATCCTGAATCAGTTTGAGCAGGGTGTTGATGCCAAGGGACATATTTGCGGATTTGAGGACAGGGATCTTCTTTGCTGTCTCCTCTACTTTGGCAAGCTGTTCTTCAGAAAGTCCTGTTGTGCAGAGTACAACCGGAAGGTTACGCTCTACGCAGAAATCCAGCAGTGCATCTGCTGCCTTGGCTGAAGAAAAGTCGATCACTACATCTGCCTCTGTCTGACATGCTTTGATATCTGTGAATACCGGATATGTGGTGTTTCCTTTGTCTGCAATATCGATTCCGGCAACGATCTCTGCATTTGCATCCTTCGCAACCAGATCAGAGATTACCTGACCCATATGTCCACAGCATCCGTGCATAATAATTTTTACCATAATCTTAGTTTCCTCCGGGGTATCTTAAGCAAGTTTGATTCCAAAATCTTTCATTGCTTTGATCAGTATTTCCTTATTGCTGTCTTCCATTTCGCAAAGCGGCATACGAAGCGGTCCTACGTTCATTCCCATAAGGTTCAGAGCTGTCTTGACCGGAATCGGGTTTACTTCGCAGAAGAGAGCATTGATAAGCGGAATCGCATCGATCTGGATCTTGGCAGCTCCCTTGGTGTCTCCCTCAAGGAATTTCATGACCATGTCATGAGTTTCTTTCGGTGCGACATTGGAAAGTACAGAAATAACGCCAAGTCCACCCAGAGAAAGAATCGGAAGAACCTGATCATCGTTTCCGGAATACAGTTCCAGATCCTCGCCTGCCAGAGAAACTGTCTTGGCAATCTGGGAAAGGTCTCCGCTTGCAGCCTTAAGACCTACGATGTTCTTGACATTCTTAACAAGAGTGGCAACAGTTGCCGGCTGAAGATTACATCCTGTACGGCTCGGAACGTTGTACATAATGATCGGTGTCTCCGGTACTGCGTTTGCTACTGCAGTATAGTGAGCGATGAGTCCCTTCTGAGTTGCCTTATTATAATAAGGAGTTACTACCAGCAGAGCGTCTGCTCCGTAGGATGCTGCTTCCTTGGACATCATGATCGCAGTTTCTGTGCAATTAGAACCTGTTCCTGCGATAACCGGAACACGTTTGTTTACTTTGTCAATTGCAAATTTGATAGTTTTGAGATGCTCTCCATGTGTCATGGTTGCAGACTCACCTGTGGTACCGCAGATGATGATCGCATCTGTGCTGTTGGCAATCTGATACTCGAGCAGTTCTTCCAGTTTGTCGTAGTTCACCTTTCCGTCTTCATACATAGGAGTAACGATCGCTACACCTGCACCTTTAAAAATTGCCATTTGAACTCCTCCTTTATTCTTCTGTAATTTAATATATTCTGATAATCTGCCGGATGCTCACTGCTGTTCGCAGGAGTGATGGACTTCCTCGGAATTCAGTGTGGTTATCGTATCCACATATGGCTTAAGTTCCTCCGGAAAATTCCAGCCGGTCATTACTATATGCATGGACTCGTCCTTCTGTTTCAGAATGTCTATAATGGCATCTGCCGTGACGATCCCACGATCCAGAAGTCCCAGAATCTCATCAAGCAAAAGAAAATCGCATTCCTGTGTCACAACAACCTTGCGGGCAAAATTCAATCCGTTGAGGATATTGGATCTCTCCTCCGCTTTCTCTTCCTCAGTGAGCTGTTCATAACAGCAGTCCCTCTTTTCAAAACGGAAAATCTTGAAATCCAGATTGTCCAGATCCTCCAGAAAATCCAGTGAACGCTTCTCACATCCCTTCAGGAACTGGATAACGATCACACTCTTGCCCTGCACCGCTTCACGGATGCTCTGTCCGATCGCGAGTGCGGTCTTGCCCTTTCCGTTTCCACAGTATACTTCTGTTAATTCTCTTTCCATAACTACTTCCTCTTAACGTTGGTAAAACTAATCCTTGCATTAATGGTTTTATCTTACCTCAGTTCCGGCAAAAAAGCAAGCTGTATCTGTCCTCCGGACGTTTCCCAGATATTTCCTAATCTACGTACTCCAACTTGCTCACGGATACTTCATACGCTATGCGCTTCTCGGACTGATTCTCACCGATACGCTTCATATATTCCCTGCTCTGGATCCTGCCCCACAGAAGTACATGTCCGCCTACTGCAAACGCCGAAGCATATCGCGCATTTCTGCCCCAGCAGATGCATGGTATGTAATCTGATTTTCCGTAAGGCCGGTTCACTGCCAGCAGGATATCTGCAATTTCTCTTCCAAGAGGAGTCTTGCGGTAAACCGGCGGTTTGCATATAAAGCCATCCATAAAGATCTGGTTGACCGGAACATTTTCATCGTCCTCCTCCACAAACTTCACTTCACGCGCAAAGACAGAGAGCACCAGTCGATTGTGCTTCTCCTCATGGCGGTTATAGGAACGAAACTGTCCATGGATTTCAATATACTCTCCTATATAATCCTGTGTGACATCGATTAGACGCTCTGACACCATGACCGGGATCCTGTCCTCAGAATCACTCAGACGCTTGACGATCAGCTCCATTGTATAAAAGCCCTCTCCAAACACCAGATGACTGAATGTAAAGCCTGTATCAATTTTTCCCATGATCGATACCTGATTGTTTTCAATGATTTTGTCTGCCATAAATAGTTCTCCTTCCTCTTTGGGTATTTTGTTTTTTATAGAACTATGAATATGAAGGCTTATGCAGATTTAGAACTACTTTTAAAAAAAATTTTTCTCAACACCTTGTAATCTGCGAAAAATGTGGTAAACTGAAATGTCGTATCATGGAAAAAACACATTAATATAGAAGAAAAAAGAAAGGATTTCGATTTTTATGAATATCAAACGCGAAGATGTACGCAACGTAGCCATTATCGCCCATGTCGATCACGGCAAAACCACCCTGGTAGACCAGCTTCTGAAGCAGAGCGGTGTATTCCGTGAAAACCAGGAAGTTCAGGAACGTGTCATGGACTCCAATGACATTGAGCGTGAGCGCGGAATTACTATTTTGTCCAAGAACACTGCTGTCCACTACAAAGGAGTAAAAATCAACATCATCGATACCCCAGGTCATGCAGACTTCGGCGGCGAAGTAGAGCGTGTACTGAAAATGGTCGATGGCGTTATTCTTCTGGTAGATGCTTTTGAGGGTGCTATGCCTCAGACTAAATTTGTTCTGAAGAAAGCTCTGGAGCTGAACCTGCACGTTATCGTCTGCATCAACAAGATCGACCGTCCGGAAGCACGTCCTGATGAAGTTATCGATGAAGTTCTGGAACTTCTTATGGACCTTGAAGCTTCTGACGAGCAGCTTGACTGCCCGTTCCTGTATGCTTCTGCAAAAGCAGGCCATGCAGTTCTTGACCTCGCAGATACACCGGAGAATATGGCTCCGCTGTTTGAGACAATCCTGAAATATATCCCGGCTCCGGAAGGTGATCCGGAAGCTGACACACAGGTTCTTATCAGCACCATCGACTACAATGAATATGTAGGACGTATCGGTGTAGGTAAAGTAGAGAACGGTAAGATCGCAGTAAACCAGGAACTTACCCTTCTGAACCATCACGACCTTGACAAACGCAAGAAAGTCAAGATCAGCAAACTTTATGAATTCGACGGACTGAACAAAGTTGAAGTTAAAGAAGCATCTGTAGGTTCCATCGTAGCGATCTCCGGTATCGAAGATATCCATATCGGTGATACTCTCTGCGGCGGCGACAACCCGGAGGCAATTCCATTCCAGAAGATCTCCGAGCCCACGATCTCCATGAACTTCCTCGTAAACGACAGCCCGCTTGCAGGACAGGAAGGTAAATACATCACTTCCCGTCATCTGCGTGACCGTCTGTACCGTGAGCTCAATACAGATGTCAGCCTTCGTGTAGAAGATACTGAAACTACCGAATGTTTCAAGGTTTCCGGACGTGGTGAACTTCACCTTTCTGTCCTGATCGAGAACATGCGCCGTGAGGGTTATGAATTCGCAGTAAGTAAACCGGAAGTTCTGTATCACACAGACGAACGCGGCAAGAAACTTGAACCAATGGAAATCGCTTACGTTGATGTTCCGGAAGAATTCTCCGGTACCGTTATCCAGAAACTGAGCGAGCGTAAAGGTGAACTCCAGGGAATGAGCACAGCCAGCGATGGTTCTGTCCGCCTGGAATTCCATATCCCGTCCCGTGGACTGATCGGTTTCCGTGGAGAGTTCCTTACTTCCACCAAGGGTACCGGTATCCTGAATACAACCTTCGATGGATATGCTCCATACAAAGGAGATTTCCAGTACCGTAAACAGGGCTCCCTGATCGCATTCGAAGCAGGTGAAGCTGTTGCATATGGTCTGTTCTCCGCACAGGACCGTGGAACACTTTTCGTTGGACCTGGCGAAAAAGTATACAGCGGTATGGTCATCGGACAGAATGGTAAAGCTGAAGACATCGAACTGAATGTCTGCAAGACCAAACATCTGACCAACACACGTTCCTCTTCCGCCGATGAAGCTCTGAAACTGACACCGCCTAAGGTTCTCAGTCTTGAGCAGGCGATCGAGTTTATCGACCAGGATGAGCTTCTTGAGGTTACACCATCAAGCCTTCGTATCCGCAAGAGAATTCTTGATCCCAGAGAAAGAAAACGTGCTGCATTCCGTAAGCAGTAAGAGTAAATCACAGGACACGCCGCTGGCGTTCCCTGATATACAGAGCAATAAAAGAATCGCCCTGAGTCGTAACATTTTAACGGCTCAGGGCGGTTTTATTTGTAAAAATTCAATTATCGGCAGTCACACCTGAAATTTACCGGATTCCCAGTTTCCGGTACAGTGCTGCTTTCACCTCATCTGCTGCAAAAGCTGTGTCCACTGCATTCTTCATCAGGAGCGGAAGTTCTTCATCACGGATCCCGTAGGTTCTCTGGATGAAATCCAGTTCTTTGGTCAGATTTGTATTGCTGACTGTCCGGTTGTCGGTGTTGATCGATACCTTCAGTCCTGCATCCAGGAATTCACGGAGCGGATATTCTGCGGTACTGTTGACTGCTTTTGTCTGGAGATTGCTGATCGGGCACATTTCGATTCCTATGTTTTTCTCTGCAAGTGCTCTCTCAAGTTCTTTATGACCACGCATGGCGATACCATGTCCGATCCTCTTTGCTCCGACCTGCACAGAATCTATGATATTCTGAGGATTTCCACATTCTCCTGCATGGAGAGTAAAAGGTATCCCCAGTTTCCCCGCTTTTGTAAACAGTTCCATGAACTCCGACATTGGATATGCTGCCTCTGCTCCGGCAAGGTCTGCTCCGCATACACCGGAACCGAGATATTCCCTTGCCGCCTTGAGCATACGATAATTCTCTTCCTCGCTATGATGGCGCATTGCACAGGTGAGTACTCCGTACTCTACTCCAAAATCTTTCCTGCCGCGTTCCAGACCACTAAGAAGTGCTTCGATCACTTTGCTGCAGTTCATATCCTCTGTCTCTGAGAACAGCGGAGCGAAACGGATCTCTGCATAGCAGACATTTTCCTGGCTCATGCTGCGAAGTACATCATAACCGGCTTCCGCAAGTCCCTGTTCGTCCATGAGGCATCGGCCCGGGATGTCAAATTTCTCAAGATATTCGGCAAGACTCGTACAGTCGTCAGAAACTGTAAGTTCTTCCTGGCTAACCTGTCTTCCAAGTCTTTTCTCTATAAATTCTCTGCTGAGTGAACCGTCCAGATGACAGTGCAGCTCTACTTTTGGCAGTTGTTTCAGTTCTTCTTTCGTCATATTCATTCTCCTTTTCCTTCCATTTCTGAAAAGAACTGATCCGGCGGGCATCACGAGACTGCACCTGAATCAGTTCTTAATTACTTTGAATCAATGTTTCTGTTGTTTCTTTTTCTTCAGAAGCTGAACCTTTGCCTCAAGAAGTTTCTCTCTGGAAAGTTTCGGCTCGGAAGATTTTTCCTTCGGTGGTTCCGGCTTGTGGAAGCTATTATCGTATTCTTCTCTCATGTCTTCTTTGTGGTTCTTCTGAAGTCCTCTGTTTGTCAGTTTCCTGATAATATCATAGAGTACGCCAAAAAGCGGAACCGCAATGACCATTCCCACAAGTCCCCATAATCCGCCAAACAGAAGAATGGAAAACAGCACCCAGAAGCTGGAAACGCCTGTTGTGTTTCCGAGGATCTTCGGTCCAATGATATTTCCATCTACCTGCTGAAGAATCACGATAAAGATGAGGAAATACAATGCCTGCCACGGGTTGTCAAGAAGAAGAAGTAATGCACACGGGATTGCACCGATAAAAGGTCCGAAAAACGGTATGATGTTCGTCACACCAATGACAACGCTGATAAACGCTGCAGATTCAAATCCCAACAACGTTGTCCCTGCAAAACAGATCACACCGATGATTGCAGAGTCGATGATCTTGCCAACAAAGAATCCATTGAACATCTTGTCTGTGTAATGGACTTCTTCCTCGATGATCTGTGCCCATTTGTTCGGGAAGATACCATACAGGAGAAGTTTCGCCTGTGCGCCAAACAGTTTGCGGCTGGCAAGGAGATATACTGCAATCAAAAATCCGAGGAACATATTCTTGAATACACTCAGGACTTCAATCAACTGTACGGTAAGATTCCCTATAATCCCCTGAATTGTCTGCATCATACTGGAATTCGCACTCAGAATGTCATTCAGACCACTTTCAATCTGTGAAGAAAAATGATTAAAATATGCCTGAAGCTGCGGCTGATCCTGGAGCACCTGATCTATCATACGATTGCAGTATGCAAGCCGTGCCGGAAGGATACGGATGATTTTGATCGTACTGTCCCATACCTGCGGTAAGATCAGCAGGATCAGCAGAACTACGAGAGTCACTGCACATATGATCGCTATTGCAATGGAAAGAAACTTCATTCCCTTTTTCTGTTTCTCAGTTGCATTTGGACACCATTTCAGGAATCTGTCATCCATCCGGTTGCACATCGGTGCAAGGATATAGGCGATCAGTGCGCCATACAGGAATGGTTTCAGGATATTAAAGATCACGCGGATTCCTGCTGCGATACTCTGGCTCTGGTTCAGGATATACATGATCGCAAATCCAAACGCCAGGACTGCTGCACCTGTAATTCCAAGTTTCACGTATTTTGTGTTTTCATTCTGTTTCAATAATCATGCCCCCTGAAGCTTAACGCTTCCTTTGTTCCACATAAGATGTATGTGGTTTTTGTTTGATTTTACCATATCTGTTGGTGTTTATTGTAACATTCGTGTTCTTTCTTTTCAACACACAAAGTCTTAAATTTGTCCGCGCAAATCTTAAACAAATCTTAACTGCCATAAAGCAACTGCCCCGGCACTACGTTCCTGTAATGCCGGGGCAATCGCCGCTTATATTATTTATATTTTATGGAAGAAAATATATCGTTTTAATTATTTACCATAGTAAGCTTTCAGGTAGATTTCTTTGAGTTCTGCGATGAGTGGGTATCTCGGGTTTGCACCAGTACACTGGTCGTTGAATGCCTGCTCGCTCATCTCATCAAGAGTCTCAAGGAAGTATTTCTCGTCTACACCGTAATCTTTGATGGTAGGTTTGATCTCGATGATCTTCTTGAGTTCTTCGAGTTTCTCCAGAAGTTTCTCAAATACTTCTTTGTCATCTTTTCCTGTCAGTCCTACGAAACGGCCAACCTCTGCGTAGCGAGCCAGTGTCTTCGGATACTGATACTGCGGGAAAGTACCCATCTTAGCCGGAACTTCTGCTGCATTGTAGCGCATAACATCTGTAAGTACCAGAGCGTTTGCGATACCGTGCGGGATGTGATGGAAAGCGCCCAGTTTGTGAGCCAGGGAGTGGTTTACTCCGAGGAATGCATTTGCGAATGCCATACCAGCCATGCAGGAAGCATTTGCCATATGATCTCTTGCCTCTACATCGTTTCCGTTTCTGTATGCTCTTGGCAGATAATCAAATACCAGTTTGATTGCACGGAGTGCAAGACCGTCTGTGTAGTCAGAAGCCATCATGGATACATATGCCTCAAGAGCATGTGTCATAACGTCGATACCGGAAGCACTTGTCAGTCCTTTTGGTGCACTCATCATGTTGTCTGTATCTACGATCGCCATATCCGGTAACAGTTCGTAGTCAGCCAGAGGCCATTTGATTCCTGTTTCTTTGTCTGTGATGATGGCGAAAGGTGTTACCTCAGAACCTGTACCGGAAGATGTAGGTACGGCGATGAAGTAAGCTTTTTTACCCATTTTCGGGAATGTATAGATTCTCTTACGGATATCCATGAAGTCCATTGCCATATCATCGAAGTCTGCATCCGGGTTTTCATAGAGAACCCACATGATCTTACCAGCATCCATTGCGGATCCACCACCCATTGCGATGATGCAGTCTGGTTCGAATGCACGCATTGCTGCAGCACCTGCTCTTGCAGAAGCGAGGGACGGGTCTGGTTCTACATCAGAGAAGCATGTATGAACGATTCCCATTTCGTCAAGTTTGTCTTCGATCTTCTTGGTGTATCCATTCTTGTAAAGGAAGGAGTCAGTTACGATGAAGCAGCGTTTTTTGCCCATCACGTTTTTCAGCTCATCAAGAGCAACCGGCAGGCAGCCTTTTTTGAAGTAAACTTTTTCCGGGGTTCTCATCCAGAGCATGTTCTCTCTCCTCTCAGCAACAGTCTTGATATTGATCAGGTGTTTAACACCAACGTTTTCAGATACAGAGTTTCCACCCCAGGAACCGCATCCAAGTGTCAGAGACGGAGCGAGTTTAAAGTTGTAGAGATCTCCGATACCACCCTGAGAAGATGGAGTGTTGATCAGGATACGGCAGGTCTTCATTGCTGCTGCATGTTTTGCCATCTTTTCTTTCTCATTTACGTTGATGTACAGAGAAGATGTATGTCCATATCCACCGTCAGCTACCAGCTGTTCTGCTTTTGCGATAGCTTCGTCGAAGGTTTTTGCCTTGTACATTGCAAGTACAGGAGAAAGTTTCTCGTGTGCGAACTCTTCGCTGATATCTACAGATTCTACTTCACCGATCAGGATCTTGGTTTCTGCCGGAACAGTAACTCCTGCCATCTCAGCGATCGTAGCTGCTTTCTGTCCAACGATCTTGGCATTCAGTGCACCGTTGATCAGGATTGTTTTTCTTACTTTTTCGATTTCGTCTTTCTTAAGGAAGTAGCATCCTCTGTACTGGAACTCTTCTTTTACTGCTTTGTAAATGCCTTCAAGAACAGTTACGGACTGCTCAGAAGCACAGATCATACCATTATCAAATGTTTTGGAATGGATGATGGAGTTTACTGCAAGACGGACATCTGCTGTGTCGTCGATGATAACCGGTGTATTTCCGGCTCCAACACCAAGTGCCGGTTTTCCGGAGGAGTATGCTGCTTTAACCATTCCAGGACCACCTGTTGCAAGAATGATGTCAGCTTCCTTCATTACGAGGTTTGTAAGCTCAAGGCTTGGTACATCGATCCAGCCAATGATTCCTTCCGGAGCACCTGCTTTTACTGCTGCTTCAAGAACAACTTTGGCAGCTTCAATAGTGCTTCCTTTTGCACGTGGATGTGGGCTGATGATGATTGCGTTTCTTGTCTTCAGAGCGATCAGGGTTTTGAAGATTGCTGTGGAAGTCGGGTTTGTTGTCGGGATAACTGCTGCGATCAGACCGATCGGTTCTGCAATTTTCTTGATTCCATAAACCGGATCTTCTTCCAGTACACCACAGGTCTTGGTGTTTTTGTATGCATTGTAGATGTACTCTGCTGCGTAATGGTTCTTGATGACTTTATCTTCTACGATACCCATTCCTGTTTCTTCAACGGCTGCTTTTGCAAGCGGAATACGGGCTTTGTCTGCTGCTGTTGCGGCTGCTTTGAAGATCTTGTCTACCTGCTCCTGAGTATAGGTAGCAAAAATTTTCTGAGCTTCTTTCATCGCAGCGATCTTGGCTTCAAGTGCCTCTGGAGTGTCGATAATTGCCGGGATGTGGGTTTCTTTCTTTGCCATTTCTGAATCCTCCTGTTTTCCTCTTGTGATTTGATTCTTTCTGGTTTTAGTAGTGTGTTTGATGGTTGTGCGTGTTAATGAATTAACGTTAATTATTTATCAATCTTGCTGATGAGGCTATTATATTAGATTGTTAATCATTTGTCAATATATTTTAACCACCTAAAAAATCCACTAAATCCCTTTTTATTTATTCTTTTTATGCAATTTACACAACTCTGCCCGGGGCATTTTTGTATATGTTTATTATATTTTATGGTCACTTATTTTGCAATTTATTTTCATATGATATTTTATATAAGTTTTTTTGTTTTTCTCTGTACAAATTAGTTATTTTGTATATAATAGAATAATGCACCAGAATATATTGTCATATTCCTATTTTATCCTGCATAGATTAGAGGATAAGAGATGACACAGAACTATTCCCTGTTCTGCGCTTCTCTTCTGTTTTACTTTCTTTTAACATGATCAATCTACAGATTTATTATTGAAGGAGTATTCTAATGGGAAGCGGTAATGCAATACGGGTAACAGAACCAGAAACATTCACACTGATACAATTAGAGGAAGAAAGACAGAAATTGAAAAAGAAAGAACTATTAAAGAATATGCTGACCGACAGCGAGTTCAGCATCCAGGGACAATGTGCCATCAATCTTATGATGACCAAGATCGATATCATCAACACTTTTCTGCTGATGAAGACCGGACGAAACTACATACAGATGAAGACCGGACGACTCAAGAGCTACGACAGTGTCTGCAAGAAAATGCAGAAAAAAGGCCTCGATATGAATTTCGCGCAGGCAGTGGAGAAGATCAACGACCTGATCGGGGTCCGTGCTGTGTGCGCTTATGTGGACGATATCTACAAGGTGGCTGACCTGATCCAGAAACAGCAGGACATCCGCATCATCAAGATCAAGGACTATATCAAGCAGCCCAAGAAATCCGGCTATCAGAGCCTGCATCTGATCCTGGAGATCGCAATTCCATTCCAGAATGAGAATCAATGGGTCAAACTGGAGCTTCAGCTCCGGACGGCTGCAATGGATTACTGGGCAAACCTCGACCACCAGCTCCGTTATAAGAGAGGTCAGAAACAGGCTGCCGTTATCAATGAGGAACTGCAGCAATGTGCCTCTATGATCAGCCAGCTCGATCAGAAGATGCTGGCGATCCGCAAGAAAATTGATAAGATCTGATATAATGCCATGTAAACGTAGACAGGAGCCTCTGCCTTGTATTTCTACAAGAGGGACTCCTGTTTTTGTGGTTTTATCTAAAATCCTGTATAAATAGTGTTTTATATTGTTATTTTTTTGTCATTTTTTTGTTGTTTCATGTGGATTATTTGCCCAGTCCATACTCCGCAGCCAGTTTCTTAAACTCCGGAAGGGAATTCTGGATCGTCTCATAGGAAACACAGTATGCCAGCCTCACATATCCCGGGCAGGCAAAGGAGCTTCCCGGAACCATGAGGATATTGTATTTCTTGCCTGCCTCACAGAACTGTTTCTCATCTGCGATCGGAGATTTCACGAACAGGTAAAAAGCTCCCTGTGGTTTGATGCACTCAAATCCACATTCTGTCAGTCCATTGTAAAGTGCCAGACGGTTTCTGTCATAAGCTGCAACATCTACTTCTGCGTCTACGCATTTCTGGATGACTTTCTGCATCAGGGACGGTGCATTGACACTTCCGAGTACACGGTTTGCGATCGCTGCTGCTGTGATGACGGTTGCGCTGTCTTCCAGCTCATCCGGAATGACCAGATAACCGATACGCTCACCCGGCAGAGACAGAGATTTACTGTAGGAATATCCTACAACCGTATTCTTGTAGTATTTCGTCAGATACGGAACTTCTACGCCGTCATAAGCCAGCTCTCTGTATGGCTCATCAGAAATCAGATAGATCACAGAACCGAACTCCTGCTGTTTTTTCTCCAGGATCGCTGCAAGTTCTTTGATAGTATCCTCGGAATAAACGACACCTGTCGGATTGTGCGGTGTATTTACGATCACTGCACGAGTGTTGACTGTAATTTTTTCTTCCAGTTCTTTAAGGTTCGGCTGAAAGGTCTCTGTGTTCGGTGAGATTTCCACAAGCTTGCCATCATAGTTGCGGACATATGCACCATATTCCAGGAAATACGGTGCAAAAACGATCACTTCCTCTCCAGGATTCAGGATCGTTTTGAGGATCACGTTCAGGCCACTGGCAGCACCAACAGTCATGATCAGATTATGTGCAGAAAAAGCAGTTTCGAAACGACGGTTCAGAGACTGTGCGATCGTCTCTCTGACATCCTCGAACCCGGCGTTACTCATATATCCATGAAGGACAGTCGGTTCTTCGTTGTTTACAAGATCTATGATTGCTTCGCGTACACAGTCCGGTGCCGGAACACTTGGATTTCCAAGGCTGAAGTCATAGACTTTGTCCGCACCGTACTTTGCCCGGAGACGGTTTCCTTCTTCGAACATCATACGGATTGCTGAATTGTTCTGTACGAAAGGTTTCATTTTTTCTGCTATCATAATACTTGTGCCTCCTCTTAATTCTTATTGTTTGCGATACTTACGGATTGTTCCGTGGTATCTTATTTCTTTTTGCTGTGTCCGAATGAGATCCATCCTGTCAGTGCCAGCATGGCAATACCGACGATCATCCATGGGATCAGATAAGCATTTCCCTTCGGCTGGAACATGTCATAGTAACCTTTGAGATAAATGATCGCTACAACGACCGGGATCACCCACAGCATGTAATTTCTGATGAATGCCGGGAATTTCATTCCCTTTCCTGTATTGGCTTCTCTCAGGAAATTCTTCCATCCCCATCCGTTCTTAGATGTACAGAAGATCACGAAGATCACTGATCCAAGTGGCAGGATGTTATTTGAGATAATAAAGTCCTCAAGATCCATGATAGTTGTTCCCTCACCAAGGATCTGGATTCCGGACCATGGTCCGAAACCAAGGATCGCCGGCATGGAAAGGATAATGATCAGAACGATATTAAATGCAACAGCCTTGTTGCGTTTCCATCCCCACAGATCCATTGCAAAGGACAGGATATTTTCGAATACTGCAATTACTGTAGACAGTGCCGCAAAAGACATAAACAGGAAGAACAGTGCTCCCCAGAGTCTTCCGCCAGCCATCTGATTGAACACATTTGGCAGAGTGATGAACACAAGTCCCGGACCTGCTCCCGGCTCTACATTGAATGAAAAACACGCCGGAATGATAATAAGTCCTGCCATCAGTGCTACGAAGGTATCCAGGATCAGAATGTTGATACTTTCTCCTGCAAGGGTACGCTCTTTGCCCATGTAGCTTCCGAAGATCTCCATTGCTCCGATACCGATACTCAAAGTAAAGAATGCCTGTGACAGTGCCCCAAAGATTACATTTCCAATTCCTGCCTCGCGGATATTGTCAAGATTCGGTACAAGGTAGAATCTCACACCTTCCATCGCTCCGTCCAGAGTCACCGAATGCACAGCCAGTACCACGATCAGTGCCAGAAGGCAGATCATCATGACTTTGGTGATACGTTCGATTCCGTTTTGAAGTCCCAGGGAACATACACCAAATGCCAGAAGGACTGCTGCGATCATCCATCCGGTCATCGTTCCTGTAGATGTCATCAGATTTGAGAAAAATCTGCTCACTTCTTCGGAAGAAGCTCCGCTCAGTTTCCCGGTTGCCATAACATAACAATAATACATCATCCATCCTGCAACCATCGTATAAAACATCATCAGCATGTAGTTACCGATCATTCCCATATAGCTGTATTTATGGAAATTAGAACCTTCCGGCTCCAGTTTGTGAAATGCTCTTGCCGTACTCAGTCTGCTGCTTCGTCCTACTGCAAATTCGCTTACAAGGATCGGAAGTCCAAGCAGTACAAGAAAGCCAAGATAGATCAGGATAAAAGCGGCACCGCCGTACTTACCTGTCATGTACGGAAATTTCCATACGTTTCCAAGACCTACTGCACATCCTGCTGAAACCAGGATGAATCCAAGTCTTGATCCAAATGTTTCTCTTTCTTTCAAAAGATTTTCCTCCTCCATTTTCATTAACTTATCTATTATAACACAAGGACAGTCCGATGTGAACTGTCCTTGCAGGAATTGGGATTTCAATTTGAAGTTTTATATATAGTTATATCAGGCAAGATGTTATACGGTCGTTACAAGTGTCTCAAAAGCACCTTCCAGTTCATACTCATCGATATTGGCTGTGACAAAGAGGCTATCTCCTTTTTTGAAAGTCAGGGTTTCTTCCTTATCGCGGATCGTACCTTTTCCTTCCATGACGAGAATGCTTACGAAGGAAGTCTTGTCGATCTCGCCGAACACTTTTTTGACGTGCTGTCCGTCGAGAACGAGCTTATCTACGGTAAAGTACGGGCAGGATACGATATGCGGTTCGAAGGTCTACTTCTTTCAGCCATGGATATTCTTTTTTATATCCGGCCGGTGTATTTTTCAACATCTTTTTTTCTTTCTGGTAATAACTGATCTTATCTGCAAGCATCTGGTTATAAAGAAAACGGCAGCAGCCGATTGTTTTCTCTATCTGAATTATCTGCTCTTTATTTGGATAGATCCTTATTTTTACTGCCGGGTTTATTTTTCTCACCCTGACTTTCTATATACTGACGGATTGATTCTATTTCTATGAACATATTGTTCTTGCTTCATTATAAAGTATTGGCATACAACCTCTGCATTGCATTAAACAGTATTTTCGGCGAAACCTGCGAACTTGGAAAAATCAAAGAATTGATATTCTAAAAAATTTATTTATCAATAATAACAGGGATTCTTTGCGGTTTTTACAAGTTTTAAACGTTTTATTTGAAATAGCACAACAGGTTAATTTATTTCCCATACAGATAAGAGCTGTACTCTGGAGCATCCAGATTCGTGGTATCGATCCATACAGGATCATAGTATACAAATTTCTCCAGACCGCTGGAAACTTCCTCATACGGAACGGTCAGCTGTACGGCTGCAAGGATCGTCTGGTATCCCAGCTGATACGGGGACTGTGAAACAATGCCTGCCTCTGAACCATTACGAACTGCGTCCTGCTGTTTGGTAGTTGCATCCACTCCGACCATGACCGGTGCTGTACCCTCTGCTTTCTCAATATCGAGATAAAGATCAGATACATCTGCATTCGTGCAGAACACGCCTGCCAGATCCGGATATCTCCGAAGAGCATCTTCCATGGCAGTTTTCATGTCATCCACCTGATCTGTATATAATTCCTGAACAACTGTAATGTCCGGACATTCTGCGAGAGCTTCCTTGAATCCTTCTACACGTTTCTTAGAGCTCTCTGTCTTCTCCTGAGCGGAAAAAATTGCGACTTTACCGCTTTTTCCGATCGCATCGCTTAATTTCTCTCCCGCCATCTTTCCTACATAAACATTATCTGTTCCGCGGAAAACGGCGATCATATCACTGTCACTTACATTGGAGTCAAAAGCTACTACTGCAATGTCATTCTCTCTGGCTGCCTCAAGCTGTGCCTGGCAGGAATCCTCGTCGCCTGCTGAAAGACATAATACCGTTGGATTCTCTGCAATAACTGCATCCAGTGTATTAACCTGCTTCTCCACATCCTGCTCATCACTTGCGCCTTCAAAGGTCATCGTGATCTGGTCATCGGATGTAAAACCGTATGCCGCATTGACATCCTTAATCGCATCTTCCATACCGGAATGAAGTGCCTTCCAGTACTCACCATCCACGCTCTTACTTACAACTGCAATTCTACTTCCCTTCGTTACGGGTGCAGAAGTATCGATCTGTGCTGCCAGTGCAGCTTCTTCCTCTGATTCCGGATCTGAATCTGTCTCTTCCTCTGTCTGTGCTGTCTCGTCATTTGCCTGCACATCCGCCACAAAATTCTCAGAGCCGCCTTCTTTGTCGAGTCCCCCTGCCACCAGTATGGCACCAGCAAGGATAATTCCGGCTGCAGCCGCTTTTCTCATTATTTTCCCTCTTTTCTTAATCCAAACTTCATACAAATGCGCTTCTTTTTTTACATTATACACATTTTCTTTTTTGCGTCCATAGATTTCATAGTTTTTTCATTATTTGAGCGGAAAATAATACATTCTTGCTGATATGCTTTACAGTGTCAAAAAGCCTTTGAATGTCTCACCTTTCGGTGTGACTTTAAATTCCATTTTTTTTCCGTTTGCCGGGTGGCGGAAAGCCAGATGGCAGGAGCATAATCCTAACGGAAGGCCAGACTTATCTGCGGCGTTATATTTCCGGTCTCCAAGGAGCGGCATGCCTTTGTGAGCCATCTGCACACGGATCTGATGATGTCGTCCTGTATCCAGGATGATCTTAACAAGGATTCTTTTTCCTGTTGCGGTGCGTTCGTCTTTGATTTCTTCCTGAATACTGTAATCCAGGCTGGCTTTCTTTGCTCCGGGAGTCTTCGGAGTGACCACGGAGGAAGAATTTGTCCGGTTATCTTTTTTGAGGTAATCTTCCAGATGCCCCTGCTTTTCCTCTGGCAGCTGTGCGGTTACTGCCAGATATTCTTTTGTGACAGTTTTAGACGTGATCTGTCGGTTCAGTTCGGCGGCAGCCTTTGGCGTTTTTGCAAATACCAGGACGCCCTCTACCGGCTGATCCAGTCTGTGTATGATCCCGAGATACGGCATCTTGCCCGGTGTCTTAAGTGCCAGATGATTCTTAAGGCTGCTTTCCATATCTGCCATTCCAAAGCGGGCACTCTGCACGGCAACGCCCGCCGGTTTATGGCACACCAGAATATCCTTATCTTCATAAAGAATACAATCCTGTATATTAAAACTTTGCATAAAAAATCTCTCCTTTTGAGGAGAGTATAACATACAACACGTAAGACGACCATCACTTCTATTTATTCTTCGCGAATTATTTATAAAAGGATGGTCGTCTTAACACTCTTCACTATTCAATTTTTAATAACCTCTTAGTTCTTTCAAAACTTATCGTCTTGTTTGCTAATTGAATTCCTATGATATATCTACATCATATATCTCTGATCCAATTCTCTGTATTTAGTTTTTATATTAATTTCGATATCATATTGATGTCTTGTTTTGTGGTTGCGATTATTTTATTCCCTGCTCATAAACGATACGATTTTTATCACTTCGTCTATTTAGAAAGTTTATAGATTTTAAATTATAATCTACGAATTATAATTTATTGAGAAACTTAGGATATTCTTTTTCATTGGATTAGAGCAGCTCCAAACTTAACTTCTTAAATTCCAAACTGTTTTCCTTTGAAATAAGATTCCTTATAATCTCTTCTTAACATCTGTTGTGAGGAGATGTTCTTCTGATGCAAAGTTTCAATCCATATTAGAATAAATCTTATATGCATCTCAAAGTATCTTGCTTATTTATCTTCAAGCTTCTCTGGATCTCTGCTTCCAGACGATGCTCTAAAATAAGGAGTTATACTTTTTCAAAAATGTTTCTTTACACATTTTCGAAAGTCTCTGTATCAGGTGCGTGATAGTTATTCAATATAAGTAATCGATTCTATATACCTGTAATACTTATGATAAACAATCATTTCTTTTCATGAAGTCCTGTTCACCAGGCTGTAAATTTCATCTTTCTTCTCTAAGAATATGATTATTTCTTAAATTAATGGGCTAATATGTATTAGGTCTTTCTTGCAGGAAACTCGATTCCTATCACTTCTTATATTGATTGTAATTAGTAACTACTGTCCCAACGGTATCACCCTTGCCTTTCTTTTGATTTTCATTCCTTTCATGTTCTCTATACTATGAATTGAATGAGTTTCTTTTGTGTTTTGTTTTTGTTTTCTTTTGATGTCATTATAATAGCACTGTATAGTATATTTGTCAACACATTTTTCGATTATTTTTTAATTTATTGTATATTTTTCGTGTTTATAATATTATTCTTGTTTTATTTGTGCATATTTTTTATTATTTTCTGATAATTTAAACATATTATAAAACTCCTCTTCCATACAAAAAGCAGTCCCGCGGGAGGCTGTGGTAAGCCATCCTGCGGGACTGCACAAACAGGGGTTGGTTCTGTATGTGGGGTGCCAGAACCAGTCTTATTTTCTGTTGTAGTTGATCAGACATCCTTTGAGGATGATCTCACGTTCGTCATCGGTCAGTTCTCCGAGTGTTACCTGGAACTCCTTAAGTCCGTCTTCTTTGACTACATATCCGGTGATGCTGTCGGCTTTATCAGCAACAGCTTCTCTGATATGCGGGAAGAACAGGAAATCACCGTTGGTAAACGGAAGCTCTCCCTGCGGGATCAGGAATGGAAGCATGCCCCAGTTGATAAGGTTTGAGCGGTAACGTTTGGTAGCGTACTCGTTTGCGATGTTTGCCCATCCACCGAGAACCTTCTGGCAGGAAGCGGCCTGCTCACGTGCAGAGCCATCACCAGGTTTTACAGCGAAGATCGTACTTCCGACTCCGACGTTTTCTTTGCTGATATCTGCGAACTGTTTCTTAACAGCTTCCATAACCGGTTTCAGTTCCGGAACTGCCTCTGCCGGACATTCTCCTGCTTCGATCGCCTTCTGTGCCTTCTGGATCTCTTTGGCACGTCCAACGTACTCCGGATCTCTTCTGGAAAGAGTGAACTCTGCCAGTCCAAGCGGATTGGAACGGAAAGAGGAAGTCTCACCGGAAGGAATCAGCTCGTCTGTTGTTGTAACAGGATCATGGATCTCAGAAACAACTTTGAGAACAAGGTTCTCCGCCAGCGCAGGCATCTCCGGCCAGTCTTTGATGTTTGGTCCGAACTGGATCTCAACGCTTGGATCTGCAACGCCCTTGCTGTCAAAGATACGGTTCTCATAAATTGTTTTGTCGAAGAAATATTTCTGATGTCTGTAGTTTCCGGTAAATTCTTCTGCGGAAGTCAGGAAGCCTTTGTTTGCTGCTGTTGCTGCGATGGATCTCGCATCCATAAGTGCAACGGAAGAAATCTGTCCGTTCTGGACCTTGGAACCTTCACGGTTCGGGAAGTTTCTCGTTGTATGACGGATACTGAACGCATTATTTGCAGGTGTGTCTCCGGCACCGAAGCACGGTCCGCAGAAAGCAGTCTTGACAACTGCCCCTGTTGCAAGGAGGTCAGCCAGGACACCGTTTCTTGCAAGTTCCATATAGATCGGTGTACTTGCCGGGTAAACGCTGAGTGTAAAGGCGTCTGCACCGATGCTTGCTCCGCGGAGGATGTCTGCTGCTGCACAGATATTCTCAAATCCGCCGCCTGCACATCCGGCGATGATTCCCTGCTCTACATAAAGTTTACCGTCAACGACTTTGTCCTTGAGAGAATATGGAACTTTGCCGTCGAGACTGATCTGAGCCTTTTTCTCTACATCATCAAGGATGTCATAGAGGTTTTCTTTGAGTTCATCGATAGTATAGGTATTGCTTGGGTGGAATGGCATTGCGATCATCGGTTTGATCTCACTTAAATCAACCTCTACGCAGCCGTCATAGTATGCAACCTTGCCCGGTTTGAGTTCTTTGTAGTCTTCTTTTCTGCCATGGATCTCGTAGAATTCTTCGATGGTCTCATCTGTCTGCCAGATAGAAGAAAGACAGGTTGTCTCTGTTGTCATAACGTCAATTCCGATACGGAAGTCTGCACTTAAACCTGCAACTCCAGGTCCTACGAATTCCATAACTTTGTTCTTAACGTATCCATTGGCAAATACCTTGCCGATGATCGCCAGAGCAACGTCCTGCGGTCCTACGCCCGGTCTCGGCTGTCCCTTGAGATAGATCGCAACTACGCCCGGCATATTGATGTCATAAGTCTGGGAAAGGAGCTGCTTAACCAACTCACCGCCACCCTCGCCCATAGCCATGGTACCAAGTGCACCATAACGGGTGTGGCTGTCAGAACCCAGGATCATCTTACCGCCACCTGCAAGCATCTCACGCGCGAACTGATGGATGACTGCCTGATGAGGAGGTACATATACTCCGCCATATTTCTTTGCACAGGTAAGTCCGAACATGTGGTCATCTTCGTTGATTGTTCCGCCTACTGCACACAGAGAGTTGTGACAGTTTGTCAGCACATATGGAATCGGGAATTTCTCAAGTCCTGAAGCACGTGCTGTCTGGATGATTCCTACAAAAGTAATATCATGGGATGTTAACTTATCAAACTTGATCTGTAATTTCTGCATATTTCCGGAAGTATTGTGTGCTTCCAGGATATCATATGCCATGGTGTTCTTTGCTGCGTCTTCTCTGGATACCGGCTGATCAAACTTGCTTTCTTCAACAATGTCACTGCCATTTACAAGGTAAACGCCACCGTCGTATAGCTTCATAATAATCCTCCATTCATATAAATTATGCATTGCACGCTTCTGTGTTTTTGCAAAATGTATATTAATTATACTTTATCTCGCTAAAATCTGCAACGACATTTCACAAGAAGATATATAAAAATTCTTGACAAAATAATAACTGATAACTACAATGCCATTAGCAAACACCTACTATTGATGTAAAAAACAGGGGATAAATTTGAATCAGAGAGATAATACTTTTTTTGAAGCTTATAAACGTCTTGACCGGCTTTGCAGAGATATTCTCAACTGCCAAAATGGTGTTAGTGAATATATTCAGCAAATGGATAAAACTCCTCAGGCGCAGTATACAGTTACCAATTGGGAAAAAGATTATAAAATGTTGAAGCATATCCGCTGGGTCAGAAATCAAATAGCCCATGATACCTCAGACGCTCCATTCAGCACAGAAGCTGATTTGGAATTTACAAATGCATTTTATGATCGAATCATAAATCAAACTGATCCTTTCTCACATTTAAGAAAAGCAGAACAAAGAAAAACCTATGCCAATAACAATTATTATTTTCCGCCAAAGTCTTCAGATAACTCCTTTCATACTCAGTTACCTGACACTTCTAATGACAGTTCATCACATGGACCTCTGGCAGTTATCAGTATCATAGCTGGCATAATTATTATAATTTTAATCGTTTTTTCACTTATAAATATGAACTTATAACATCTTTACTTGCATATTAAAAGCCATTATACTTAAAATCACTTAGCACTCAAATATTTCTGTCACCTGTGGCAGTTTTGATAGGGAGGTAGGAACACTATGTTTCGTTTATGGGGAAAACTGTGGAAAGACAACCACATGCTGAAAGATCTCGTCATTGATGACGACTCAGAAGATACAAGGACACACAAGATCTTCCGTGCACTGCAGGAGATCTGCTATGATTTTGACCTGGAAAATCCGATCTGGCTGGACAGCAATGTCACGGATTTCAAACGCCATTCCAGAACACGGTTCCGCCAGGACAGTTTTATTGAACATATTGAATTTGATTACCTGGAGATTCAGGTGATCGAGGAAGATTAAAAAAGTGCCGCTCACAGCTTCACTGATAATAACAGTTTGCTGCAAGCGGCATTTTTTCGTATCAGACAATCAACTTACCCAATACCGGTATTTTTTTGATAAGTATTACCGCAAGGCAGCTAAGTCCAAAGATACACACCATGACTATCGGGATCGCAATCACTGTATTTCCGATCATCATGCTGTCTATTCCAGCTCTGTGCAGGATGTCGCGGAAAAATGCATGGATCAGATAGATTCCGAACGTATAACCTCCCAACCGACATATGATCTCTTCCTGTTTCTCACTCCAATGTATTTTGGACACATGATTTTTGAAAAATAAGAAAATCGCACTTCCCCAGAAAAATACCGCAAGCGTAAAGTTTTCATAATAGGACTGGAGTTCTCTTCCCACTCTCGGTGACATGTACTGACTGAGCAGGATTGCCGCAAGGATCAGTGAAATTCCCAGAATATAAATCGTTCGTTCCAGCTTCCTGGAAATCTCATAATGTGAAAGGTAATGTCCCAGGATAAAATATCCTGCATAGTCCACGACCATTCCCGGCTGAACCGTATGCATCACATTCATGACGTATTCCTTCAGCGGGAACGAAAAACAGTTTACTGTGTATGGTATGATCTTGATGAGCAGAAACATCAGGATCAGATATTCTTCCCATTTCTTACCTCGTTCACAGTTTACGATTTCCCACAAAAGCGGTGTCACTATCAGGAGTCCTGCTAACATAGGAAGATACCACAGATGGAAATAGGATTCACTGCAATAGATCAGTATTTTCTTAAAAAACGATACAGATCCTATCGCTGTTTTCCCCGCCATTACGATCCTGTATACCGCATAAAAAATCTGCCAGAACACATACGCCACTGCTATCTGAAAAATATTCCTGGTCCAGAGTTTCTTGAGTGACCAGTTTCTCTTACCATCCAGATACAGCGTTCCGCTGATCATGATAAACGATGCCACTGCAAAACGGTTGATTCCATGATAAAAATTCGAAATTCTCCATATACCGGAATCCAGTGGTGTATCCCGGAAATGCTGTGACCCGGCATGAATGCCGATCACACCGATGCAGGCTGCAATTCGCAGGAGTTCTATCCATGTAATTCTCTTTTTATTCATTTTTGTTTCGTGGGGCTGTCCCCCATTTCTCCTTAATTTTGTGTATCCGCAACTATCTTATTTCTTCACAATTACATATTTCAAGTTTCTCAGATGTTACTGTTCGCTCCGTTCACAGTAACTCTCAGATCCTTCTGAAAGTATAACAAACGAACTGCCTTCCTACAAGCAATATTTCTTCCACGATCTGTCATTCCATAAATTCCCGGATGATCTCACGCATGATCTCCTCTTCCTCCGGGCTCAGCATTTTGCTGAAATGGCTTCCGGTCGCCGCTGTCTGGCGGATGCTTGCCGTGATCTTCTCCACCATCTCTTCCTGGAGAACGGGGTCCATCCTGGGCGGCGGTGCGACTGGTTCCGCCTTTCGCGGTGTGACTGTCTCCTCTCTTTTGGTCCGTGCAGAAAGGATATAGTCTGCCAGAGAATTCATCACAAGCTCTTCCCGGTAAGCAAAATCCAGAGCCTGTCTCAGAATCATCAATGCAACCGGGATCACCGTTCCCAGATAAAGATACCTAAGCGGCAGCCCACTTGTCCACTTGAGCTTTGTCACAAACAGGATTGCAAGCCCCAGACACAACGTTGACAGAAGCGACGGCAGCCAGACCAGAAAGTTCATCCTGTTCAGCAGTTTATCTCTTGTTTTCCAGAGGTTCAGCCATTTTTCCTTAAGGCTTGTGACTGCATTTGTTCTTCGCAGAGTTCTTCTGTAAGTAAGGTGTACTGCCAGCATGCCAACCGCTCCGAAAGCTCCGGCGGCTGCCATGATGCAAAGCAGTATCTGCAGGTTCATGATTCGCTCCAGCATAAGCCCCTCCTTGCTTTTACAATCTCTCCGACACCTTCTCGGCTTTTCTTCTGCTGTTAATTCCCATTCTACACCCGTATGAACTTGCTGGAAACAAAAATCGTTCGTCAAATTCTCCCTGGAAAATGCGAAAAACTCCTCTGAACGGCTGATTTATCTGCTTTTCGTGATAATTCAACCTCCCATGAGGAGTTTCTGTCGTTTTATATTCTGTCTGGATCTTTCATAACCTGATATTTACATTTCTTCCAGTGCCTTGACAACCTCTTCAAACTGCATAAAATGGGATGCTTTTACAAGGATCGTATCTCCCTCCTGGACAAGATCTCCAAGATGCTCAAGGAGAGATTCCCGGCTCTCTTCATAAATTACTTTAAATTCCTGATCTGCTTTGCGTGCAGCTTCTGCCATATGCACAGAAAGCGCACCAACACAGATGCAGACATCAATTCCGCACTGTGCTGCATGAGTTCCGACTTCTTCATGAAGCGCGATCTCATTTTCTCCAAGTTCTCCCATATCTCCAAGGATCGCCACTCTTCGTCCTTCTCCGTCGTGAAGAACATCAAGAGAAGCTTTCATGGACATCGGGTTTGCGTTGTAGCAGTCATCCACTACCAGGAATTTGTCTGTCTCGATCATTTTGAAACGTCCGCGGATCGTCTCCAGGCTTTCGATACCTCTCTTGATCTCCTCGATGGAAAGCCCGTAAATGCGTCCTACAACAGCTGCTGCCAGTGCATTGTAGACCATATGGATCCCCGGTGTCGGAACAAGCACATCAAAAGCATCCTCGCCAAGATGAATACGGCAGGCAACGCCCTTGAGTCCTTTGCTCTCGATCTGATCCGCATATACATCTCGCTCTGCATTGAGTCCGAAAAATACCGGTTTGACGCCATTGTATTCACTTACTGTCGCCAGTTTATCGTCATCACCATTCAGAACAATATGTCCTTTCGGGTTCATGGACTTAAAGATCTCTGTTTTGGCTTTGAGCACACCATCGCGGTCTCCGAGATTTTCGAGATGGCAGGTTCCGATATTTGTGATCACACAGGTATCCGGTCTGGCGATCTTTGTCAGTCTGGTCATCTCGCCAAAATCACTGATTCCCATTTCCAGAACTGCGATCTGATCTTCATCTCTCATGCGGAAAACAGTCAACGGAAGTCCCAGTTCATTATTAAAGTTTCCCTGTGTCTTGAGTGTGCGGTATTTTTCTTTAAGTACAGAAGCGATCACTTCTTTTGTGCTGGTCTTGCCAACACTTCCGGTGATCCCGACAACCGGGATCTGAAGCTGTTTCAGATAAAATTCTGCGATATCCTTCACTGCCTGAAGAGAAGATCCTACCTGGATATATGGAAAATCTGCATTCTCCAGTTCTCTCTCTGAAAGTGTGACAAGCGCACCCTTGCTCATGACATCCGGGATAAAACGGTGTGCATCTACACGTTCTCCTACGATTGGAACAAACAGGCTGTCTTTTTCAATCTTGCGGCTGTCTGTAGTGATGGAGGAAACTTCCCTGTCCATCACGTTTTCCGGACCATGGTATGTACCGGAGCAGACTTCGGTAAGATTCTTTATAGTAAGATTTTTCATATCGATTTCCTTTCATTCATATGCTGCCTCGATTCCATTTCATTACATCTCGGTGATGGGCGCTGCCCATATACAAGAATAAGTAAATATCTGCTTATGTGCAAGCACAACGCATCTATCTACTTCTTCTTGTGCATATTCATCTGTTAATCATACTTTTTCTGTGAAACGCGGATCAGTTCTTCACACAGTGTCGGGTAATCCATTCCGAGAACGGCTGCTTCCTGCGGGATCAGGCTGGTCGGGGTCATTCCCGGGAGGGTGTTGGCTTCCAGGCAGTAGATCTTTTCGTCTTCGGTCACGATGAAGTCAAGTCTTGCGTAGCTTTCCATTTCCAGTGCATGATAGCCGTCCACTGCTGCTTCCTGAAGGCGTTTTGTCAGTTCCTCTGAGATCGGAGCCGGACAGGTTTCCTGTACTGCACCTGGTTTGTATTTATTCTCGTAATCGTAAAAGCCTTCTTTCGGCACGATCTGGACTACCGGGTAGGCAGTTCCGTCAACGACCGCAACTGTGTATTCCACACCCTTGATGAATTCTTCGATGACAACTTCGTTTTCGTATTCAAAAGCTTCATCCAGTGCTTTGACATAATCTTCCTGATTATCTACGATATAGACACCGATGCTGGAACCACCGCAGCATGTCTTGACAACTACAGGAAATTCCATGCCAAGTGCCGCAAGAGAGTCCTGACGGTCTTTTTTCTTCATGGCTTTTCCGCCCGGTGTGCTTACGCCTCTCATCTGGAACATTGCTTTGGTCACGCCTTTGTCCATTGCCATCGCACTGCTTAAGTATCCGGTTCCGGTATAAGGAATTCCCATCAGGTCAAATGCTGCCTGTAACTTGCCGTCCTCTCCGTTTGCACCGTGAAGTCCGAGAAAAACAAAGTCGGCTTTTTTGCAGAGTTCGATGACATTTGACCCGAAGAAATCTCTGCGGGCTTTCTTTAATTCTTTCATCTGCGGATTAAAGCCCTTGATATACTCTGCTGCTTTTTCGACATCGTATTCCGCCGGGAACGGATCTTCCCAGTTTACGGTTTCGAGGCCACAGAATACATCCACCAGGATCGCCTGATGTCCTTTCTGTCTGAGTGCCTGGCAGATTCCTGTTCCTGATACGATAGAAACATCTCTTTCTGTACTGGTTCCACCTGCTAATACAACAATTTTCATATTCTTCCATCTCCTTAAGGAAAGCAAAAACTGCTGCAAAAATTCACTTCAGAATCTCTGCAGCATTTTACCTGTTCTTATTTATAAATAACCACCGGTATACCGGTTTCTACGTTCTGATACAACTCCTGTGCCGCTTCTTCAGACAGGACAATACAGCCCTCTGTACTGCTCCAGTCCGTCATATCTGAACTGAAATCTGTCTCTGACGAACTTCCAAAACTGTCTGCTTCACTTTCCGTTGCCGTCCCAGGTTCAAATCCCGGATCACCATAGATTCCAAGATCATCTGTAAAGGACATCCAGCAATCCACCGTCATATTTCCAACTGCCTGCTGGTTTTTCTTTTCTTCGATCGAATAAACTCCATCCGGTGTACTGCTGCTGATCGCGATCCCGGTATCTACAACAGGATTTCCACTCTTGTAAAGTACAAGCCTGCGGTCAGTAAGATTAACTTCCACATAAGAATATCCGATATCATTCGTGTCGCGGCTCGCCGCTTCCTGTGCATATACCGGCTCTCTCACCTGTGTTTTCTTATCCATGATCGCCTGATACAAAGCATCCGCTTCTTTCGGCTGGTCGATCAGCCATCCATAAGTGCCACCGGATACGGTGACCTCTCTGTTGTCATAAGTTGAAAAAGAACGCTCTATACCCACTGTATCATATTTTGATGCCAGCTGTCCAACATAAGATGCAATTGCGCTGTGATCCAGCATCAGATTTCCATCCTCATCACGGCTGAGCCATTCCTTGATCAAGGTACGATCAACCGTTTCCTTGCGGTCACTGAAATCATAGGTGACCACAACATCAGTAAGCTCATTCATCTGCTCGCAGTCTTCTGTCAGTTCATCGCCATATACTGCAGGATCTACATAGCAGCCATCCACATCAAGATCTACCAGCGTTCTTCCTGTCGTAACTGCATTGGAAATGTCTTTCTGCAATTTTTCTTTGTCGATCTTTGTTCCTTCTACTTCCGGTACGACCTCAAATCCGTCATCATTTTGCTTTATGTATGCATCGTAAGGTTCCTGATTGTCCTTCATACAGTTCAGACTATCGATGACCTGCTCAAATTTGTCCTGATCATAAGTAACAGATGATGGAACCTCCCAGGATTTGTGCTGGCTGAATGCGAGGAACCACTGAAAGCGCTTCTGTTCATGGAGCATTCGGTTCACGCTTCCATCAGAAGTATATTTCAGGTCGATCTCATCTGCTGAAATACTCTCCCGACCGTTTCCTCTGGTCTGAATAGCCAGAATATATACACTGGTTTCTTCTGCCAGAAGTTTCTCTGTTTCTTCCTGTGTCATGTAGGAGCAGTTAAAACCGTTTACCTGTGTTCCCGGCAGGAAATGTTCTGTAAAATAATATACTCCAAAAAAGTAGGCACCGATGGTCAGTAAAAACAGCACAACAATGAAGCCTACCAGTATCTTTCTTCCTCTGCTCATCCCTGTGTTTTCTTCTGCCATGATGCCTCCTTTACAGCTCCTGTCTTATTCAGCCAAAAGTTTCTCTACGCTTGCGAGTTTGACGCAGACAACGAATACTTCTGCTGCTTTGGCAAGTTCGTCAATTGGCGGGAAGGACGGTGCAATACGGATATTGCTGTCTTTCGGGTCTTTGCCATATGGATAAGTTGCTCCTGCACCTGTCATGACAACGCCTGCTTCTTTTGCTTTGGCAACGATTGCTTTGGCACAGCCATCCATGGATTCGAAGGAAATGAAGTATCCACCCTTCGGTGTTGTCCAGCTTCCGATTCCAAGTCCACCGAGTTCTTTTTCAAGGGTGGACTCTACCATCTCGAATTTCGGGCGAAGGATTGCTGCATGTTTGCTCATGTGTGCATGAACACCGTCCAGGTTCTTGAAGAATCTTACGTGACGAAGCTGGTTCAGTTTGTCATGTCCAATCGTCTGAACAGTCATATATTTGCGGAAATCATCCAGGTTTGCTTTGGATGCTGCTACTGCTGCGATACCGGAACCCGGGAAGCTGATCTTGGATGTGGAAGTAAATTTGTAAACAATGTCAGGATTGCCTGCTTTTGCACATTCTTCCAGGATCTCAAGAAGGAAATCCTGTTTCTCTTCTCCATCATAAAGATGATGTACGCTGTAAGCATTGTCCCAGTAGATACGGAAATCCGGTGCTGCCGGTTTCAGGCGTGCAAAGCGCTTAACTGTTTCTTCTGAATAAGTGTAGCCCTGCGGGTTGGAGTATTTCGGAACACACCAGATACCTTTGATCGCAGGATCTTCGCTTACAAGTTTCTCAACCATATCCATGTCCGGACCCTGTGGAGTCATCGGAACATTGATCATCTCGATTCCGAAGAATTCTGTAACTTTGAAATGACGGTCATATCCCGGAACAGGACAGAGGAATTTTACTTTGTCAAGTTTGCACCATGGAGTGTTTCCCATAACGCCGTGAGTCATGGAACGTGCTACGGTATCAAACATAACGTTCAGACTGGAAGTACCATAAATGATGATGTTCTCCGGAGATACTTCAGAGATTTCTCCAAGAAGGCGTTTGGCTTCCGGGATACCATCCATAACACCGTAGTTACGGCAGTCTACACCTGTTTCGCATTTCAGGTCTGCGCTGCTTGACAGAACATCCATCAATCCCATGGAAAGATCAAGCTGGTCAGCCGCCGGTTTACCACGAGACATATCCAGGGCAAGTCCCTGTGCCTTGATCTCTGCATACTGCTGATCCAGTTCCTTCTTCAGAGCAAGAAGCTGTTCTCTGCTCATTTCACTGTACTTCTGCATAATTTGTCCTCCTCGTGCCGTTTCCAGAATCCTGTACCGGCATAATATAAATTTCTTTTTTCTTTTGATATCTAATATTACTATCCCGTCTATTTTAGTATGCTAAATTCCCGCTTGTCAAGCCCTGCTGCCCCTGTATTTGGAAAAAATTTTCTCGAATCAGTGTGATAAAGTGTGAATTCTGCATAAAGTCCCCTGCTTATACACAAAACGCCACAGTTTTACTTGCAGAATTTCGTTGTTTCACCTATACTGAATAGGCAGGAATATCCTGAATGTTTCTATTAAATGTAATAAAAGAAAGGTTATCATATATATGTGGATTGCAAATGACTGGAAAGAATACGAAGTAATTGACACTTCCTGTGGAGAAAAGCTGGAACGCTGGGGTAAATATACTCTGGTCCGTCCGGACCCGCAGGTTATCTGGGACACTCCGAAGGTAAGCCGTGGATGGAAAAACATGAACGCCCACTACCACAGAAGCAAAAAAGGCGGCGGTGAATGGGAATTCTTTGACCTCCCTCAGCAGTGGGATCTCCATTACAAAGATCTTACTTTCCATCTGAAACCGTTCAGTTTCAAACACACCGGACTTTTCCCGGAGCAGGCTGTCAACTGGGACTGGTTTGGTGACAAGATCCGTAATGCAGGCCGTCCGATCAAAGTGCTGAACCTTTTTGCTTACACAGGCGGTGCAACTCTGGCTGCCGCTGCTGCCGGTGCACAGGTTACCCACGTAGACGCTTCCAAAGGAATGGTCAACTGGGCGAAGGAAAACGCTGCCGCTTCCGGACTTTCTGACGCACCGATCCGCTGGCTGGTAGACGACTGTGTGAAATTTGTCGAGCGTGAGATCCGTCGTGGCAATCACTACGATGCGATCATCATGGACCCGCCGTCCTACGGACGTGGACCGAAGGGTGAGATCTGGAAGATCGAGGAGGCGATCCATCCTCTGATCAAGCTCTGCGTGAAACTTTTAAGCCCGAACCCGCTATTTTTCCTCATCAACTCCTACACCACAGGTCTGGCTCCTGCCGTACTGACTTATATGCTGGCAACCGAGCTGAAAGACTTCGACGGACATGTTGACTCCCAGGAGATCGGACTTCCGGTAACCTCCAACGGACTGGTACTTCCATGTGGTGCTTCCGGACGCTGGGAGGCGAAATAATGAAGGAAGAAAAATCCAAGGACGCTCTTCCCTACACCTGTACTCCGGCTTATGACCGCAGCAGTTGTGGGAACTGTGTCTGTGCAACCTGTTACGAGCAGGAATTCTGCGATCGCTGCAGTTCCTGCAAAGAACTTTCTCACAAAAAAGACGCCTGTGGACGTTACGAAGGCGCGTATTGCTACTAATAGCACAACAGGAGATGCTGACATGATCGATCGTCAGCATCTCCTGTTTTTTATAAATTTGTTTTGCGTTCTTTCGGAAAGGTCATGGTGATCTCGGTTCCTTTGCCAACTTCGCTGAGCATCTTGAGTGTGCCGCCGAGGAAGGTAACGCCATGTTTCACGATCGACAGGCCCAGTCCAGTGCCGCCGATGGATTTGGAGTGGCTTTTGTCTACGCGATAGAAGCGTTCGAAGACTCTGCTGCGGTCTTCTCTCGGGATTCCGATGCCGTTGTCTTTGACGCGGATCTCTACGCTTTCTCCAAGATCCTGCAGATGGATGCTTACCGTACCGTCATCTCTGTTATACTTGATTCCGTTATCACACAAATTATAGATCACTTCTTCCAGTATCGGGCGAACTGTACAGAAGACCAGTTTCTCGCCGTCAATAAAGAGATGTACGTTCTTCTTTGCTGCGATTTCTTTCAGGTTTCCGCAGACATTCTTTGCTACGGCATATGCATCTACTTTTTCCCACTCATATGGGTTTTCTCCCTCGTCAAGCTGTGAGATCTTGATGGTATCTTCCACAAGATGGATCAGTCTCTGTGCTTCCCGGTAAATCCTTCCGGCAAACTTCCGAATGTCTTCTTCCTGCACCAGACCGCCCTCTATGATCTCTGCAAAACCAGAGATAGATGTCAATGGTGTCTTGAGTTCATGTGATACATTTGCAGAAAATTCTCTCCGCAGGTTCTCCCTCTCCATCTTTTCGGTTTCATTGACAAGAAGCAGAACTGCACCTGCAACTTTAGTATCTCTGAATACCGGATTGGCGATAAGCTGAACATATTCGCCATCCAGCTGCAGCATCGCACTGCCATGACGACCGCCCAGGACTTCCTCGATCACCTTGCGGAAATCCTCATTCCTGTCAAGAGAATAAACGCTTTCTCCTATCTTTGGTTCCCGTACCTGGAACATTCTCCATACACTGGAATTCCCAGAAAGAATGATCGTATATGCATCAATGACCAGCAGTCCTTCCTGCATGTTTTCGGTGATGATCTGGAATTCTTCCTGGTTTCGGCGTGCCGTTTCAAGCTGTGTCTGGATCTGGCGGTTCTGCTTATGGATCCTGCTGAGGAGCGGACCCACTTCCTCATAGATCTGGTTTTCTTCCGGGTGATCCAGATCCAGTTCGTTGATCGGTTTAACGATATTTGCAGACATACGCGCCGCTGCGAATCCTGCAAGAATCAACATTATGACTACAATACAAAGAACCGGGGGAACAAGCTGAAGCATCAGTGCAAAGACAGAAGACTGTGTGCCTGCCACACGAAGGACAGAACCATTGGTAAGCTTTAACGCATAATAAACTGTCTTTTCAGACAGTGTCTTTGACATTCGTTCCGCATATCCGCTCCCATTTTCCAGTGCTTCCTGAACTTCTTTACGGTCGTTGTGGTTTTCCATGGAAGATGCATCTGCCTGGCTGTCATAAAGTACCGTTCCTGACGCATCCATATAGGTAATACGGGCGTCTTTCTGCTTTATCTGTTCCAGATAATCAACGCCGCTTTGTTCTACCCCATACGCCAGATAGGAAGCTTCTTTCTCGAGCTCCCCATCTAACTGCTTTCCAAAATATTGATACAAAACGCCCAGTACAAAGGCACTTCCCAGTATCAGGATCATTGCTGAAGCCAGGACAGTTGATCTGAATATCTTTTTTGTCAAGCCTGGTTTCCTCCCATTTGATGTTCATTGTTTCTGTGGCTGCCGGTGATCGCATATTCAACCCATTCTGCGATATTCACCGCATGGTCTCCGATACGCTCCATATATTTGGCCGTCATAAGGAGATCAAGTCCTGCTTTTGCATCCAGGTTCTGGTACATCAGTGTCGCTAGTTCTTCCTTGACCTGATTAAAAGCGTCATCTACCTGGTCATCATCATCAATGACTTTGCGGCAGAGTTTCAGATCTTTTTTTACAAACGCATCGACGCTTTCTGTCACCATGCGGACAGTCATTTCTGCCATCTTTCCGATCAGTTCCGGAACCTCCACATGATTCGTCTCGATAAACTGAGAAAGATCAGCGATATCCGCCGCCTGGTCTCCGATACGCTCCATGTCTGAGATCATTTTGAGTGCTGCTGAAACCTCTCGCAGATCTCTTGCCACAGGCTGCTGGTGAAGCAAAATACGCATGCAGTGATTCTCGATCTCTCGCTCTTTTGTATCGATTTCTCTGTCTGTATCGAAGATCTCTCTGATACAGTTCTCGCCACGGATCGCTCTGTTTGAAAGTGAGATCACCTTCTCACAGAGACTTCCCATTGTGATCATCTGTACATGAAGTTCTTCAAGCTGCCGTTCGAAATGTGTTGCCATGATCAACCAAACCTCCCTGTAATATAATCCTCGGTTCTTTTATCCTTCGGCATAGAAAACAAGGTATCTGTATCATTAAATTCTACCACTTCTCCCAGAAGGAAGAAAGCTGTTTTGTCAGAAATTCGAGTTGCCTGCTGCATGTTATGAGTAACGATCACGATCGTATAATCGCCCTTCAGTTCCATTGCAAGTTCCTCGATCTTGGATGTGGAGATCGGGTCGAGTGCGGAGGTCGGCTCATCCATCAAAAGGACTTCCGGCTGTACTGCCAGTGCTCTTGCAATGCAGAGTCTCTGCTGCTGTCCACCGGACATTCCGAGGGCACTTTTCTTTAATCTGTCTTTTACTTCGTCCCAGATTGCAGCGTCACGGAGAGATTTTTCAACGATCTCATCCAGTTTTGCCTTGGAACGGATCCCGTGTGTTCTCGGTCCATATGCAATGTTATCGTAAATGCTCATCGGAAACGGATTCGGCTTCTGGAATACCATTCCGACTCTTTTACGGAGAACATTGACATCCATATCACCGTAGATATCCTCGCCGTCAAGCTCTACTCTTCCGGTGATCTTACATCCTTCTACAAGGTCATTCATACGGTTCAGAGACTTCAGAAGTGTGGATTTACCACATCCACTCGGTCCGATAAAAGCAGTAATTTCTTTTTCCGAAATATGCATATTGATGTCTTTCAGCGCATGAAATTTTCCATAAAAAAGGTTCATATCTTCGATTGAAAGTTTAATATTATCACTCATTTTCTGTTATCCTTTCGCGATACATTTTGCCACCATACCGGATAAACCGTTGATGAGCAGTACAAATAAGAGAATCACAACTGCTGTCGCAGATGCCTGGTTCATATGAAGACCTTCGCTGGAAAGTACATACATATGAAGTGCCAGTGTACGTCCGGATCCCATCAGATTCGGAACCTGTGCAACCGTTCCTGAAGTATAGAGGAGTGCTGCTGTTTCACCAATGATACGTCCAATTGCAAGAATGATACCGGCAAGGATTCCCGGTACTGCGGAAGGAAGTACGATCGTAAAAATAGTACGGAGTTTACCTGCTCCAAGTCCGAAACTTGCCTCTCTGTAGGAGTCCGGAACAGCTTTTAATGCTTCTTCAGAAGTACGCATGATAAGTGGAAGCACCATGATGACCAGGGTACATGCGCCTGCCAGGAGTGACATTCCCCAGTGGAGTGCTGTTACAAAAAACAGCATACCAAACAGACCAAATACGATAGACGGAATACCGGAAAGTGTCTCGGCTGTGATACGGATGATCTGTACCAGTTTGTTTCCTTTTTTTGCATATTCTACCAGGTAGATTGCTGCGAAGATTCCAAGCGGTGCGGCAATCACGAGGGATAAAGCAGTCATGATAAAGGTATTTATCAGAGACGGCATCAGAGAAACATTATCAGAAGTATATTCCAGGCTGAAAAGGCTTGGTGTCAGATATGGAATACCTTTGACAAGGATGTATGCCACCAGGAAGATCAGCACGGAAAAAGTAACGATTGCTGCTCCTACAGTGAGAAGTGCAAGCACTCCTGAGCCTGGATGACGCAGGTAGGAACGGATGCGGTCCGCTGTTGATGTCTGATTTCTTTTTTTCATATTTTCCACCGTCGGATCTATTGCTACTGCATTAGTCTGCATGTTCTGACCTCCTGTTCAGCAGAGAAAGACTCAGGTTGATGATCAGAATGAATACAAAAAGTACCACTCCTGTTGCGATCAGTGCTTCTCTGTGAAGGCCTGTCGCATAACCCATTTCTGTTACGATATTTGCAGTCATTGTTCGAAGTCCTTTGAGCAGTCCTGCAGGCATTCTTGCCTGGTTTCCGGCTACCATGATGACCGCCATTGTCTCACCGATCGCACGTCCGATTCCAAGGACAACTGCTGCGAGAATACCTGATTTTGCTGCCGGGAGCATGACCATAAAGATGCTTCTTTCTTTTGTTGCACCCAGTGCCAGGGAGCCTTCGTAATAGCTTTCCGGTACACTTCTGAGTGCAGATTCTGTAGGTCCAATGATCGTCGGAAGGATCATGATCGCCAGAAGAAGGGACGCTGCCAGCCAGCTTGTTCCTGTTCCGCCGAAGGTGTTTCGGATCAGCGGTACCATCAGTACCAGACCGAAGAAACCATATACGATGGATGGAACACCTGCCATCAGTTCAATTCCTGATTTCAGCGGCCGGTAAATTTTTTGTGGACAGTAGCGTGCCATGAACACGGATGTAAACAGTGCGATCGGAACACCGATCAGGATTGCTCCGCCTGTTACATAAATGCTGGCGATGATCATCGGGAAAATTCCGAATTTATCGTTGGATGGTTTCCAGGTTGTTCCAAGAAGGAACTTCACTGGTCCGATCTTTGCGATGGCAGGAAGTCCGTTCGCAAACAGGAACAGACAGATCAGAAATACTGCCAGAACGGATGCACAGGCTGCGACCATAAATACGACTTTCATAGCCTGTTCTTTAAATTTATTCATACAGGACTCTTCCTCTCTCCTAAATAAACATACAAGAAGCCCGGCAAACCGGGCCTCTGTTCTGTCACTCTGTATCTTCTGTCTTACTTAGCCAGGTCTTCCCAAGTGGTGGTTTCACCTGTAAAGATGGATTTCACCTGATCACTGGTCAGATCATCAATATCGTTTGAAGTGTTTACTACAACTGCGATACCGTCTCTTGCGATCTCAGTTGCTGTAAGGTTTTCGCTTGTCTCTTCATCTTTGAGGTCACGGGATGCCATACCGATGTCGCAGATTCCTTCTGCTGCGGATGTGATACCCGTTGTGGAATCGCTCTGCTGTACTTCTACAGTGATCTTTCCGCCGTTTGCTTTTTCGTATGCTTCTTTCAGTTTTTCCATAACCGGTGTTACAGAAGAAGAACCAGCTACAACAACTTTACCTTCTGCATCGCTCTGCTCGTAAGCTGCTGCATCATCTGCTACTTTGATGTATCCGTTGTCTTCTACGATCTGCTGTCCGTCAGAGCTCATGATGTAGTTTTCGAAATCCTGAGCTGCATCGCTGAGGCTGTCAGTTGTTATGATATTGAACGGACGGGATACTTTGTATGTATCGTTTGCAACGTTTTCTGCGGATGCTTCTGCACCGTCGATCTTGACTGCTTTTACTGTGTCATTCAGAGAACCAAGGGAAATATATCCGATCGCATTCTCATCGCCAGCTACTGTTGTCATCATAACGGAAGTGCTGTTTGTGATGCTTGCATCCTCTGTTGTCATATCTACTTTTTCATCGCCCTGTTTTTCTTCAATTCCAAACAGTTCGATAAATGCTCCTCTTGTACCTGAACCGTCTTCACGGGAAATTACATCAATTGTTCCGCTTGCTGCGCTTGCTACAGATGCAAATGCGGTTGTTCCAATAAGTGCTGCTGTTACGATTGCGAGAAATTTTTTCTTCATAATAATAAATCTCCTCTTTATTTTGCTTTATTTAATTTTTTGTTTTCCTCATTGACAACTGCAATTATATGAACGCAAAGTAAAATGCAAAATCGTAACCTTGTAAAATCTTTGTAAAAAGCTCCGGGTAAAAATCTTTGACCTGCATCTCAAATATCGTTATAATGAAGCTATATCTGATTCTACTTTTAATGAAATAACAGGAAAGGTACTTATTATTATGAGAAAAATAACGATTATGAACACAGACCTTGAACTTTCACCTATGGGAATGGGATGTGTGAATGCCGGGATCAAATGGGATGGCGAGGATGCTTTCAGGATTTTTGATGCTTTTCTTGATATGGGTGGTACTGTTTACGATACTGCCCGTGTATATTCTGACTGGATCCCATCTGAGATCGGACGCAGCGAACGTGTCCTTGGTCAGTGGCTCCGCCAGAGTGGAAAGCGTCACGACATCGTCCTTCTCTCCAAGGGCGGTCATCCGGATATGACTCCCTCTGTCCCGGATATGCACGCTTCCAGGATTTCTGCCGAAAATATGCGTAAGGATCTGGAACTTTCTCTTACTGCACTTGGTACAGATTATATTGATATTTATTTTTATCACAGAGATAATGAGGCGATTCCTGCCGGAGAACTGATCGAGATCATGGAAGAATTCCGCAAAGAAGGCAAAATCCGCTACTACGCATGCTCTAACTGGAGCACTGCCCGCATGAAAGAAGCAGATGCTTACGCCGCTTCCAAAGGATATCGTGGATTTGTCGCAAACGAAGCTCTGTTCAACATTGGTTCTGCTTCCATGCGTCCGCTCGCAGATGATACCCTGGCTGTCATGAATCAGGAAATGCAGCAATATCATGTCGAAAATCCGCAGAATCTGGCTATGCCGTATATGTCCGTTTGCAGTGGATTTTTCCACAAATTATATGCAGGCGGGGCTGATGCTGTGAGAAATTCTGAATACTACACTTCTGAGAATCTTAAGGCTGCTGAAGGGCTCCACGGACTGATGGAGGAATACCAGATTTCTCTTACACAGGCAGTCCTTGGTTATCTCACCTGCCGTGATTTCACCTGCCTGCCGCTCTATGGACCGAGAAATGCAGAGGACCTCAGGGAAGCAATGGAAACCTTCTCTATTCCATTCCTTAAAGAATATTATCCGGAAGTATAATAATATAGAAAGAAAGCCCGCAGTTCCATTCTCTTCTGAACTGCGGGCTCTGTTCTTTTATTTCAGACCATACCGTTTACTGTTTTGTACTTATACAGCATTTCTGCGTGATTCTGTTCTTCTACCTGGATATCAGCAAGCAGCTTACGCACGCCGCTGTCACCGAAAGCAAAAACTTCTGAATTATATTCTCCTGATACCAGTTTCTCTGTTGCAATACAGTCTGTTGCCAGAAAAGCATCCTGCTGTTTGTCCTCCGGGGAACTCATGGCTGTGTAGGTTGCTTTTGGCTGGTAATCTCTTCCGTCACTGTCGTTGCAGTTGCACTGCGGCACTTCGCCGTTCAGTACACGTTCCAGTGAATCGTAATGCTCTCTCTCCTTCTGCTGCAGCGTCTGGAAAAGATTTTTCAGTTCAGGATCTTTGGCCTGCTGTGCATATCTTCCGTATTTCTCAATACAGCTTTTTTCCTGTGTCTGTAGATCCTGGATCGTTGTGCGTTCTTTTTCTTTTAATATCATCGTATCTGCTTCCTCTCTTTCATTTTGCAATACGATGACAGTATCTGCTGTGGTGGGGGATTTTATGCGTTTTTTCCAAGGATAATTTTAATAAGAAGCTTATCCAGCATGATCGTGCGGTTCCATGGGTTGAGGATCACACCTTCGATTCCATCGGTCCGGAGTGCGGTCTCAAACAATTTGTCGATGTCCGTCAGAAATGTGGATTTGACGCTGCCGCCGCCTTTCAGTTCTTCTTCAAAGCTGGTAAATGCTGCCCACCAGTTTCTGCCATCATCTGTTTTGATCGCTTCCAGACGGATCTGGTCGTCGCCTTTTGGCGGTTCTACCGCGATGATGAGCTGACCGCCTTCTTTCATTCGGCGGCGGATCACGGTAAGAGCATGCGCCAGCATCTCCTGCGTGGTTTCCTTTTGAAGCCCTGCAATTGCCTCTTCTATTTTTTCGTTGCCCTGTAAGCCTTTGTCTGTGTTGTTGTTCATGTTTCTTTTCCTTCTTTTTATATAATTACCTGGTAGTTACAAAATATTTTTTAATTCTTCCAGTTTGTAAATGATGTGATCTGCCACTTTTCCACCATTCTCTCTCGTATTCATGGACTTATCCCCAGAGTGCACAAACCAGCATGTGGACATTCCATATGCCTGTCCACCGGCAATATCTGCTGTCAGAGAATCTCCGATCATCATACATTCTGATGGATGAATTCCGGAAAATTCTTTCATGCATCCATCAAAAAACTGCTTTCCCGGTTTGTCTGCACCAATCTTTTCTGATACAAAACAATGCGAAAAATATCTGAGCATATCTGCACTTCTGAGACGGTTGATCTGCTGATCATAAGGGCCATTACTTGCGGCACATAAGAAGTAATCCTTTTTATATAGATATTCCAGAATTTCTTTCGCACCTTCTACCGGAACGGCGGTCAGATGAAGCAGTCTGCGGAATTCTTTTTCCATCTCTACACCATCCGCCTGCAATCCAAGATGTGCAAGGATCGCCTGCCAACGTACATAAAAAAGATCATCCATTGTCAGTTCTTTTCGCTCGATCCGCTGCCAGATCTTATTATTTTCCTCAGTGAAAACCGGAAATATTTCCGATCTGTATTCTAGTCCTGCTTTCCGAAAGCATTGCTCCATCCCCCACGCAGCTCCCGCATCAAAATCCAGTAGCGTATTGTCAATGTCCAGAAAGAGGACTTTTATCTTATGGTTCATATTGTCTTTCCTCTTGACTTTTTTACATTTACCATAACATATATCCTCTATGTTTCCAAGAAAAAAAAGAGCTGGCGCTTCACGATTTTTTAATCGTTGAAGCGTCAGCTCCTTTCTAAATCAATAATCAAAATTATCAATATTGGATGTTACAAACAGTGAAAAATCTTCGTCCATATCTACTGTCAGAAGAGTATCATTGTTTACAAGTCCACTGAATGTACCGCTGAATTTCCTTCCATTAAAGATCTCTCCTGAAATCTTTACCTCTGTGATCTGTCTGTCATCTGGAAGGATTTCTGCTGTTTCTGAACTGCTTGTTCGGATGTCTCCGACTTCAAGCTCTTTGTCCCCGTTATAGATCACGTGAACATTTTCCAGTTTAAATGCAGTGCTGTTTTTGATCGTGATATAAGATGCCTCGGTATTATATGCCTTAACAACTTCCTGATCCTGCATGTTCAGTGCACCCAAAACTATAAATGCAGCTACAAGAACCAGTACTAAAATTTTTGAAATTTTTTTCATGAATTTTCATCTTTCCTTTTTATTATATAATTTTTCTATTATATTGATACTTGTATTGAATCAAAAAATCATTATACATGCTACATGTACTATCATAACACTTCACAGAACATTTTCCTATTCACGAAATAGACAAAATCCCACACCAAATATCACCGAAAATCGTAAAACATGAAGTATTTTTAAGATTCTGTAAAATGTCCGTCAAACCTCAGTAAATGCTATTGTTTTCTGAAAATTGCGGTGTTATACTTCACCTCGTCAACTGAGGACGAACAATCAGGCCTGTGTATCCTTTCAGTTTCATTACATTTTTACTATATTTCCCTTATGCTAAAGGAGTTTAAATTATTATGAAAAGAAAATTGATCGTCGGCTTTTTAGCTCTCTGCTCTATCACAACTGTATGTCCTTCCGTTTACGCTTCCACTGAACATTACACAGACAGCAGCGTTACCGGTGCAGATTCCGGATGGTCTGACTGGGATGCAAACTGGGCAGATACAGCCGCTGATTTTACAAAAGTTTCCCTTACCCCTGGTGCTGATGATACACAGCTCAACTTCGCATGGTACAGCGAAAAAGGTGACAGCGATGCCACTCCTGTTGTACATTTTGGAACTGATAAAGATAACCTTGAAACATTTGAAGGTACTGCCGGTGATGTAGATCAGGATCTTACCGGTGACAAAGCCTATGAATATAACCACGTAACTGTAACTGGTCTTGAACCAGAAACAACCTACTATTATACAGTAGAAAAAAATGGCCAGCAGACAAACGTATGCGAATATAAAACTCAGAAAACAGATACCGTAAAAATGCTCTATGTCGGTGATCCGCAGATCGGTGCTTCCAAAGGCCAGACTCAGAACGGCGCAGAACTGACAAACGAATCCGGTGCTGCCAACACTGCTGCTGAGAACGATGGTTTTTCCTGGAACCGTACACTCAATACTGCTCTTTCCGAGAATCCGCATGTGAACTTCGTTATCTCCGCAGGTGACCAGGTAAACAAAACAGGTGAGGCAAAAGAAGAAGAGTACGCTTCCTATCTGAGTGCAGATGCTCTGAAATCTCTTCCTGTAGCAACAACGATCGGTAACCACGATTCCCTGAATCCTGATTATTCCTATCATTTCAATAACCCGAATAATACCGAAAACGGCAAAACAGCAGCTGGCGGCGACTACTACTACAGCTATGGCAAAGGACTTTTCATCGTTCTGAACACCAATAACTACAATGTTGCAGAACATCAGAACACCATCGAAGAGGCAGTAAAAGCTTACCCGGATGCAAAATGGCGTATCGTAACCATCCATCAGGATATTTATGGTTCCGGACTTGACCATTCCGATACAGATGGTATGATCCTCCGTACCCAGCTTACTCCTGTATTCGATGCAAACGATATCGACGTTGTTCTTCAGGGACACGACCATACTTACAGCCGTTCCAAAATGCTCTACGGAGATGGTCAGACCCACGGAAAATATGAGTTTAGCCTGAACGCAGACGGTACGGACTATGACTGGGATCACGCTACAAATGTAGATACCGGTGACCAGATCGCACTTGCTCCGGAAGAAGGCGATACAGACGCACAGACCGCTCTGGATGCTTTCCATGAGGACAACAACTGCTATACCATCGAAGATGTAGAAGGAAATACTGTTACAGATCCACAGGGTATCCTCTATATGACAGCCAACTCCGCTTCTGGTTCCAAGTACTATGAGCTGCTTTCCACTCAGCAGGATTATGTCGCAGCCCGCAGCCAGAACTGGCTTCCAAGTTATTCCGTGATCACAATGACTGATGATTCCTTCTCCATTGATACCTACCAGATCACTGATGACGGTAAAGCAGAAGCTATTGATGATACCTTTACAATCCAGAAATCCGGTACAGATACATCTGCCGACACCACAGATGCTGCTGAAACGGAATCCGATGACTCAGCAAACTAAGGATTCCAAAATCCTATGACTCACACCAGCTTTACCGGACTACTTTCCAGAAAAAAAGTGGTCCGGTATCTTATTTATTTACTATTTGTCTGTGTGTTCGCTGTTTTTGTCTTCAAGCTTAATCAGGTTGAAAAAACAGAACTGGTCGTCCGGACAGGTCAGACATTTG
>JAFEHB010000041.1_pt1 | contig 155933 bp, 123 predicted proteins | sample 9267121 | NCBI WGS metagenome assembly JAFEHB01 (sample SAMN17103336, study PRJNA684904) | human gut metagenome | isolation source: diarrhea sample from child under the age of five | host: Homo sapiens | place: South Africa: Mafikeng, Mafikeng Provincial Hospital | collected 2019-09 | reverse complement strand
AAGACACCGCCCTTTCACGGCGGTAACAGGGGTTCAAATCCCCTTGGAGTCACTTAAAACTAAACTGGATATTCATTGACTCGATTCAACATTTGGTGTTTAATACGCCGATGTGGCTCAATTGGCAGAGCAGCTGATTTGTAATCAGCAGGTTATCGGTTCGAGTCCGATCATCGGCTTTTTGGACCTTTAGCTCAGTTGGTTAGAGCAACCGGCTCATAACCGGTCGGTCCTGGGTTCGAGTCCCCGAAGGTCCATTTTAAAAGTTTTATATTTTGTATGGCCCAGTGGCTCAGTTGGTTAGAGCGCCGCCCTGTCACGGCGGAGGTCGAGAGTTCGAGTCTCTTCTGGGTCGTTCATATTTGGGGTCTTAGCTCAGCTGGGAGAGCATCTGCCTTACAAGCAGAGGGTCATAGGTTCGAGCCCTATAGGCCCCATTTTTGAACAAATTAATTGAATATGCGGGTATGGTGGAATAGGCAGACACAAGAGACTTAAAATCTCTCGGGGGCAACTCCGTGCCGGTTCAAGTCCGGCTACCCGCAGTATCAGTGAGATTCCTTTTTCAGGGATCTTTTTTTGTGTCATAAAATATATTGATGAAAACGGGAAAATATTCCTAGCTTATTAGTAGGGATATTGACAAGGCTATTTTCCCATGATAGAATCCTGACAGTTGTAAAACGAATCGGACAGATATAAAAAAATATCCGTTGTCGGTATAAATATACATGGAAAGAATATAAGGAGAGGTCAGAAAATGCTGAATCAGTTTTCAAGAACAGAATTATTAATCGGAAAAGAAGGAATGGAAAAGCTGAAAAATTCCAGAGTCGCTGTATTCGGAATTGGCGGTGTTGGCGGATATACGGTGGAAGCACTGGTCAGAAGTGGCGTAGGTACCCTGGATCTCATTGATGATGACAAAGTATGCCTCACTAATATCAATCGCCAGATTTACGCAACAAGAAAGACCGTAGGAAAATATAAAGTTGATGTAGCCAGAGAACGTATTTTTGAAATCAATCCGGATGCAGTTGTAAATATCCACAAAACATTTTATGTGCCGGAGACAGCGGATTCCTTTGATTTTTCCCAGTATGATTATGTAGTCGATGCGATCGACACTGTAACCGGAAAGCTGATGCTCGTAGAGCAGGCAAAGGCTTCAGGAACACCGATCATCAGCTCTATGGGGGCCGGAAATAAGATGGATCCGACAGGTTTTATGGTGACAGATATTTATAAAACGTCTGTCTGCCCCCTTGCAAAGGTTATGCGTCGTGAACTGAAAAAACGGGGGATCAAAAAACTGAAGGTGGTTTACTCACAGGAGAAGCCCATGACTCCAATTGATGATATGGCGATCAGCTGCAAGTCTCATTGCATCTGTCCTCCGGAAACAGAAAGAAAATGTACCCAGAGACGTCAGGTACCGGGAAGTAATGCCTTCGTGCCTTCCGTAGTGGGACTGATCATTGCCGGTGAGGTTGTAAAGGATCTTATTAAATAAAAATTGAATCATTCTGTGTTATTGAGAACGGAATGAACAGTAACCATTCTGTAAGAACAGATATTGCATGTATACTTATATTGTGCAATATCTGTTTTTTTGTGATAAAATATTTTTTACAGATAGTTTTGTAAATAAAAGAGAAGGACAGATAAAGTATGGGGATCGTTGAAAAATTTATAAAATTAGGACAGCTGACAAAGGAAGAATATCCGGAACTTCTGCACTTATATCAGGATCCGGATGCGATTCGTCTGCTTCGGGAAGAGGCTGTCCGTATACAGAAAAAATATTTTGAAAACAAAATATATACAAGAGGTCTGATAGAATTTACCAATTACTGCAGAAATGACTGCTATTACTGCGGAATCCGCCGTTCTAACAGGAATGCCAGCCGTTACCGCCTTACGAAGGAGGAAATCCTGCAGTGCTGCGAGAATGGCTATGAGCTGGGATTTCGGACATTTGTGCTCCAGGGAGGGGAAGACCCATGGTTTAATGATGACCGGATGGTTGACATCATTCGGTCCGTCAAACAGGGATATCCGGACTGTGCGATCACGCTGTCCATTGGGGAGAAATCAAAAGAAAGCTATCAGAGGTTTAAAGATGCCGGAGCAGACCGCTATTTACTCCGTCATGAGACGGCCAGCGAGGAACATTATCGTTATCTTCATCCGGAGAGTTTAAGTCTTGCAAACCGTAAACAGTGTCTTTATACCCTGAAGGAACTGGGATATCAGATAGGTGCCGGATTTATGGTAGGTGCGCCGGGACAGACGCTGGAGTATCTGGCGGAAGATCTTGTTTTTCTTAAAGACCTGAATCCGCATATGGTGGGGATCGGACCATTTATCCCGCACCATGATACGAAATTTGCAGAGGAACCGGCAGGAAGTGTGGATATGACACTGTTTCTGTTGTCTGTCATCCGGATCATGCTTCCACAGGTACTTCTTCCGGCAACCACAGCACTGGGGACACTGGACCCCAGAGGCAGGGAAAAAGGTTTTCAGGCGGGTGCAAATGTAGTAATGCCCAATCTTTCTCCGGTGAAGAACCGTAAACAGTATGAACTTTATGATAACAAGATCTGTACAGGCGAGGAAGCAGCAGAGTGCAGAGGGTGTCTTGCCAGACGTGTGGAGTCTGTAGGTTATGAAATCGTTACAGATCGTGGAGATTCCCCGATGACAGACTGACACTGGGCACAAAATACTTTCTTTTTTCAGCGATTTAAGGTAAAATACAAGTAAGACCAGATTGCTAAAATATTAACAACTAGTCAGAAATAAGCGGAATTTTCCTGCAAAGCGGAATGCAGGAAAAATGATGGAGTGCGTAAAATATGGAAAAATCAGAAAATGCTGTGCGGAGCAGACTTCTGGAAGCGGGGAAGGAAGAATTCAGAGACAGGGGATTTCTGAAGGCTTCTCTTCGTGCGATCTGCAAAAAAGCAGATGTGACTACGGGAGCGCTATATTTCTTCTTTGAAAGTAAAGCAGCTCTTTTTGAAGAAATCGTGGAAGAGACGGCAGAGGATCTGAAGCGGATCATGGGAGACTTTACGGATCAGGAAAAACAACTGCATCCGGAAGAATATGACAGGATACTTATGGAATTTATCTGGGAAAACAAGGATATCGCAAAAATCCTCATGGATGGAGCTGAAGGTACCAGATATGAGAATTTCCGTGAGGATGCCTGCACGAAAATGGAGCAGATCCTTAATGAACGTTTTCAAAAGGAATGTGGACAGGAAGTTGATCACGAGCTGGTACATATCCTGGTACAGATGAAATTTCAGGGATATTGTGAACTGCTCCGGGGAAACTGCTCCAGGGAAAAACTCCTGGAAATTTCCAGAATTCTGCAGATATGCTCCAGCCAGAGCCTTCTGGCAATTGAGGCAGAACTAAACAGAAAGCAGTAAAAACCATTGCTCATTCTCCCGAAGTATGTTATGATTAACTTGGTTAGTTTTGACAAACCGAGGGAGGTGTAAATAACGTGAGATCAAATGAATCATCTGAAGATTATTTAGAGACGATCCTGATCCTTGGAAACAGGAGCTCTCTTGTAAGAGCTGTGGATATCGCGGCAGAGATGGGCTTTAAGAAACCGAGTGTCAGTGTTGCCATGAAGAATCTTCGTCAGAAAAATCTCATCACAGTAGCTGACAACGGAGATATCCGTCTGACAGAGGATGGACATAAGATTGCCGATAAGGTATATGAACGTCATCAGCTGATCTCTTCCTGGCTGATGATGCTGGGAGTCCAGGAAAAAACAGCGCTTCATGATGCCTGCAGGATCGAGCATATAATCAGTGAGGAGAGCTTTCTGGCATTGAAAAAGGCAGTTTATGAGCTGAGGGAGCAGCAGGCTGTGCTCCATGGAGAAACCGCAGATCAGGTTTGATCCCTGCAGCAGAAGATATCAGGAATTGACAACTGAAAAAATAAGAATATAATGGAAATCCAGGTTATGAAATGGAGGATACCAAAAGATGAAATTACTTTTTATACGACATGGAGACCCGGATTACACAATAGATTCCCTGACCGAAAAGGGCTGGAAGGAAGCGGAATTTCTTTCTGAGAAGATCGCAGCTCTTGATGTCAGGGATTTTTATGTTTCTCCGCTTGGAAGAGCAAAGGATACCGCATCCTGCACGCTGAAGAAAAACGGAAGAACAGCTACAGAATGCAAGTGGCTGAGAGAATTCGATGTAAAGATCAGAAGACCGGATCTTCATGGGGAAAAGATCATTCCCTGGGACTGGCTTCCCCAGGACTGGACGAAGATCGAAAATTTCTACAGCTTTGACCGCTGGTGGGATAATGACATCCTGCGAGAGGGAAAAATGAAAGAAGAGTATGATTGGGTCACACAGAATTTTGATAAAGTTCTGGCAGAGCATGGCTATGTGCGGGAAGGACATTATTACAGAGCAGAAAAAGCCAATGAAGATACGCTTGTGTTTTTCTGCCATTTCGGTGTAAGCTGTGTGCTCATCAGCTATCTTCTCAGTATTTCTCCGCTGGTGATGCTGCAGAATTTCTGTGCGGCGCCGTCATCGGTGAGCACCATTGTTACAGAGGAGAGGCGAAAAGGGATCGCATCCTTCCGCATGAGCTCTTTTGGAGATATTTCTCATCTGTATGCGCATCAGGAGCCGCCGGCTTTTGCTGCCAGATTCTGTGAGACGTATGATAACAAAGAGCAGAGACACGATTAAAAAGCCGAAAGAAACGGTTGTAATATTTCAGTTTTTTCCGGAAGACCATAGAAAATAATGATCAGCAGGATTATTTTGGGAAATGATTAGACTTCGTTAATAAATTTTATAAATTTATTAGAAATTGTACAAATTTCTCTCACATTTATCCTGTATGATATAAACATCTTAAGAGAACAGAAGCTCTTAAGAAAAACTCTTTCCTTTCCCTAAAATATGTATGAAGATAAACCACCGTTCCATTGGCAAGACAGAGCCGACAGGACGGTGGTTTTGCATTGCAGAAAAATACTGCCGAATGACAGAGGAGATAAAGGTTTCCAACGTTTATCGGCAGCGTTTTTGTTGGCTGAGATTATTTAATATACAGCTTCAGGCACGGTTACGGCCTGCGATAGCGGTTAAAGCAGGAGTAGATTTCCTGAATCCTGGGCATGGCATAACCGCATGGAATATAAGAGCCTTCCGAGAAGAAGGACAATCCCTGCTTTTTCAGCTGAGCATCCAGATAAGCGACGATCTCCGGCAGAGTACGTTTTCCGTCAATAAGATGTTCGCAGGCATATTTCAGAAGCAACGCCAGGGATGCAGTCTGTTCGGAGTCGATCAGCTGTTCCACATAGCGGAGATCCACTTCGGTTTTTCCAAGAGAAAAGCCATCTTTGCCGTGAACCTTGGTTTTCAGTCTTTCCGGCTGTCCGGGACGGCTGTGGCGGGATGGAGCTACTTTGGCTCTGGTCATGATGCGATGGCTTTCCGGCAGGCGGAATGCAGGGGCCTCAATGTCTGAGAGAGGATATTCCTGGCAGAGCTTTCCGGTAACTGCTGTGATGTCCACCGGATGATAATTATCCATCTGGATCACAGTATCCGCAATATGGAAAAAAGCTCCGGAGCTTCCGGCAACCAGGATAGTGGAGATCCCTGCCTTTTCATAGAGATCCCGGGCACGTTCCAGAAATGGAGTGATGGGCTCCTTTTTCCGACAGATCACCCGCTGCATGAAGGAATCACGAACCATAAAGTTGGTAGCAGAGGTATCCTCGTCAAGGAGAAAGACTTTACTCCCTGCCTCCATACTTTCCACGATACCGGCAGCCTGTGAAGTGCTGCCGCTGGCATCCTCTGTAGAAAAGCAGAGGGTGTTTTTTTTATTTGGAAGATCGTTGATAAAAAGAGAAATGTCCACATCTTTGATAAAACGGCCGTCCTCAGAGCGAAGCTTCTGTGCAGAAGGATCGGTAATGACATACTCCCGGCCATCGCCGGAAATGTGATCGTAAATTCCCAGCTCCAGTGCGTTAAGCAAGGTGGATTTGCCATGGTAGCCGCCACCTACGATCAAGGTGATGCCGCAGGGAATGCCCATGCCTGTGATGGTTCCTCTGTGGGGCAGCTCCATGGAAACTCTCAGGCTTTCCGGAGAAACAAAAGGAACAGAGTTTTTCATCGGGCGTGAAGAGATTCCGCTTTCCCTGGGGAGGATAGCGCCGTCACTGACAAAGGCAGCCAGAGAACGTTTTTTCAGTTCCTGACGGATAAATGCCTGATCTTCGGCAAGGCAGATGGCTTTTCTCAGCGCTTCCGGGTCAAGATTTCGGTAAAAAAATGCCTTGTGAACACAGACCGGAAGAAAATCGAAGAGGATTTTTTCCAGTTCGGGGGAGTTGATGGTTCTGCCATTGGCCGGAAAACCGATGAAAAAACGTGCAGTGATGCCTTTTTCCGTTATTTCACAGGCAGTACGTGCAAGAACCTCCTGACCGCAGTGGCTTACTGAGATCAGGCCGCTTTTTCCGGAACCCTTTGCACGGAAGGTATAACGGTTTACCTGCTGCTCAAACTGGCGGTTCAGAAAGTCTCCCAGTGTGATGCGGGTCAGGGAATCCTTATAATATTCTGCCGGAAATCCGGTGTCGCGGTGGGAGAGCTTTACACTGATGTGAGAGGGAGAGGCAAAAGGATCCCCCTGTACGTGGTCAATGGACAAAATATAACTGTCAAACTGGTATGCACCCCGCAGAGACTTGTATGCAGGATAGCTTTTGCGGTTGATGCTGTGAAGAAGCTCTTTTAACTGAGCAGATGATTGCATGTTGTTTCCTCCTTTGCCCTGTGGGAACATACAGGTAAAGTCTGCGGTGAAACAGAAAGCTTTCCGTGTGTAAGATACCTGAAAATTTTGGATACAGGGCCAATTCTTAAGAACTACTATAACGAATCATAAAGATTTTGTAAAGAATGGGAATTGCGGTGGAAATTCGTAAATGTTTGACCTATAATAGTAGACAGATTGCAGATAATATGATGAGAAACGGCAGCTGCCGGAAGCTATAAAGAAAGGTGGACCACTAAAATGGAAAGAAGAAATGCATGGCTTTCTTATAAGGAAGCAGAAGAAACAGAAATGGAGAAGCTTGCGAAGGCTTACAGAGAATTTTTGGATAAAGGAAAAACGGAACGTGAATGTGTTGCAGAAATCGTAAAGGAAGCAGAGGCTGCCGGATATGAATCTCTTGAGTCGAAGCTTGAAAAGGGTGAGAAGATCAAGGCCGGTGACAAGGTTTATGCGGTAGGGATGAAGAAGATCGTTGCCCTGTTTCATGTAGGAACCGAGGAGCTTTCCGGAGGGATGAGCATTCTCTGTGCACATATCGACTCTCCGCGACTGGATGTTAAGCAGAATCCTCTGTACGAGGATACGGACCTAGCTTATCTGGATACTCATTATTATGGTGGCGTAAAAAAATACCAGTGGGTGACACTGCCTCTTGCTATGCATGGCGTTGTTGCAAAGAAGGACGGAAGCATTGTGGAGATCAGCATTGGTGAGGATGCGGAGGATCCGGTACTTTACATCACAGATCTTCTGGTCCATCTTTCCGGAAAACAGCTCCAGAAAAAGGCAGCAGAGGTTATTGAGGGTGAGATGCTGGATATCCTGATCGGAAGCAGACCTCTTGCAGAGCTTCCGGATGATTCAAAAAAGGATGCGGTAAAACAGAATGTGCTGAAGATTTTAAATGAGAAATATGGTATTGAGGAAGAGGACTTTCTTTCTGCAGAGCTGGAGATCGTTCCGGCAGGAAAGGCAAGAGACTGTGGACTTGACCGCAGCATGATCGCAGCATATGGACAGGATGACCGTGTATGCGCTTACACATCCCTTGCGGCAATGCTGGAGATGGAGGAGACGCCGAAGCGTACTGGCTGTTGTCTCCTTGTAGATAAGGAAGAGATCGGAAGCGTTGGTGCCACAGGCATGCAGTCCAGATTTTTTGAGAACAGCGTGGCAGAGCTTCTGGACGGAATGGGCTGCTATTCCGAGCTTGCATTAAGAAGAGCTCTCCGTAATTCCAGCATGCTTTCTTCCGATGTAAGTGCCGGCTATGATCCGGCCTATGGTGAGGCTTTTGAGAAAAAGAATGCAGCATATCTTGGACGTGGTATTGTTCTTAACAAGTTCACCGGGGCAAGAGGAAAATCCGGTTCTAACGATGCCAATGCAGAGTACGTTGCAAGAGTTCGCAGGATTTTTGATGATCACAATGTTGCTTTCCAGACAGCAGAGCTTGGAAAGGTTGATTTTGGTGGAGGCGGAACCATTGCTTATATTGCGGCACTTTACGGAATGGAGGTTATTGACAGTGGCGTGGCAGTGCTGAGTATGCATGCTCCGTGGGAGGTTACCAGCAAGGCAGATGTATATGAGGCATACAAGGCATATAAGGCATTTTTACTTGATGCATAAACGGATGAATAAATGTGCGTCAGTTCTGAAGACATTCAGGTGATCTTTTCGTTACAGATCAATGAGCGGGGATTTCCCGGAAATGACAGAGCAGTCTGCCTGCTGCTGTTTTGGCTTGGAGCGTTCCGACGAGAAACAGCAGTATCCCCTGCAGACTTCGCTCTGTATTTTTAACCTGATCAGGGAAGCTCTCTGTTTCAATGACGAAAAGCAATAAGCAGAGTAGAGGCTTGCCTGGGACTGATTTACTTTACAAGGAGTATTTTATTATGGAAGATGCATTGGTACGGGTAGTAGATCTGTGCAAGGTTTACAATCCCGGAGAAAATGAGGTGCGGGCGCTGGATCATGTGAACCTGGAGATCCATAAGGGTGAATTTGTGGCTATTATCGGACAGTCCGGTTCCGGAAAATCCACCTTTATGAACATGCTGGGCTGTCTGGATGTCCCTACCTCCGGGAAATATTATCTGAATGGAACAGATGTATCCACAATGAAGGATAATGATCTCTCGGTGGTACGAAATAAGGAGATTGGTTTTATCTTTCAGGGCTTTAATCTGATCGCAAATCTTACGGCGCTGGAAAACGTGGAGCTTCCTCTGATCTATCGTGGGATCGACCGGAAAACAAGAAGAAAGCTTGCTGTGGAATCTCTTAAAAAAGTCGGACTTGAGAAACGTATGGATCATAAGCCAAACGAAATGTCAGGGGGACAGCAGCAGCGTGTGGCTATTGCCAGAGCTATCGCAGCCAGGCCGCCGGTGATCCTGGCAGATGAACCAACGGGAAATCTGGACTCTGCATCCAGCAGGGAAATTATGGAAATCCTGAAGGGAATGCACAGATCAGGAGAAACCTTGATCCTGATCACTCATGATAATGGGATCGCGGCTCAGGCCAGACGTGTGGTCCGGATCATGGATGGAAAAATTGAATCAGATACGATCAATGAGGAATTTGTCGAGGAGGCTTAAGAATGAAAAAAGGGAAAAAGATTGTGATCGGTGTGGCAGCAGTGGCTGTTGTGGCAGGTGGTATTTATGCGGCATCCGGTGCAGGCCGTGGGGAAACACAGACTCCGCAGATTGCTGTTACCAAAGCGGAGACAGGAGATGTGGAGGAGATCGTAGATGCAACCGGAATCGTTGTCAGTGATGAGCAGAAGACCTTTTATTCTCCTGTGAACGCACAGATCAAAAGCGTATCCTTTGCAGAAGGTGATACGGTTTCAAAGGGAACGAAGCTGATAGAGTTTGAAGTGAAGGATCTGGAGAGGGATAATCAGAAAGCAGAGCTGAATGTACAGTCCGGACAGTATGATTACAAAAATTCCATCAATAAATCTAATGAGGCCCAGCAGAAGCAGAACAGCGCAAAAGCAAAGGTTTCCAGTCTGGAACATCAGGTAAGGGAGCAGCAGAATTATCTGGCTTCCCTGAGATCACAGCTGGCGTCTGTACAGGCTCAGGCTGCGGCAGATGCGCAGGCACAGGCAAAGGCACAGGCCCAGGCAAAGGCAGAGGCCCAGGCAGAGGCCCAGGCTGCCAGGGATGCAGAGACTCAGAGAGCGTATTCAGAAGCGCTGACTACATATCAGAATGAGACACTTCCGCAGTACCAGAAGGAGTTGGGACAGCTGAATTCCGATTATGTAACGGCACAGAATGCTTATAATCAGGCAGATACCAGGTATCAGATGGCTTTTGCACAGTGGCAGGCAGAGCAGAGCGATGAGAATGCCCAGGCGCTGGATGAAGCGGAAGCAGCAAGAAGTCAGGCAGAGATCACCTGCCAGGAAGCAAAGGAAGCTTATGAGGATAAGAAGGCCAGCCAGCCCAAAATGCCGGAGTATTCTGATTACAGCAGTAGTGCGGCCGGTGATTTTGTTACCGATGGAGCTTCAGAGGAAACACCGGGGCTGACAGATCAGGCATCTGCGGATGCTTCTTCTGCAGGAAGTACAGTGGATACTTCTGCCATTGAGAATGCGATCGAACAGGCAACCTCTGATCTGGCGGATCTGCAGTCGGATCTTGCTTCCAAGAAATCCATTGCAGAGGCGGATTCTGCCAGCCTTACAGAAGAAGAGAAAGAAAAAATGCGTGTCAGCAACAATCTTACTGAGTTGGATGCAAAATCTGCGAAAGAGCTGGTAGAAGAAGGAAAGAAAGGCATTTCGGCGGATTTTAACGGCGTCATTTCCAAATCAGCAGTCCAGCAGGGCGCAGCGGCAACACAGGGAATGGAGCTTTTTACCCTGCAGAATACAGATAAGGTCAGCGTTGATATCAATGTGTCCAAGTATGACTACGATAAGGTAAAGGAAGGCCAGAATGCAGACATTACCATCGGTGACAGGAAATATACCGGCAAGGTGACAAAGATCAGTCACATTGCCACAACCAACGAAAAGGGTTCCACCCTGATCTCTGCCACAGTGAGCATCGACAAGCCGGACAAGGATATTTTTCTGGGAGTAGATGCGAAGGTAAAGATCTATGCAGAAAAGGCAGAGGATGTGGTAACGCTTCCGGTAGGCGTGGTAAATATCGGCAAGGATGGTTCCTTCTGTTATGTGCTGAAGGATGGTGTGATCACAAAACAGGATGTCACTACAGGAATCAGTTCGGAGGATTCTGTTGAGATCACAGATGGAATTAAAGTCGGAGATGAGGTCATCGAGGATCTGGGTTCCCTGGAAGAGGGAATGAAAGCAGAGGCAGCGTCTGCAGACAGTGACAGTGCAGCAGAGACAGGGGAGACTGCCGATGAGTAATATTTATGAATATATCAAAATGGCGATCCATAACATCATGGCTAATAAGGGAAGATCCTTTCTCACCATGTTAGGGATCATTATCGGTATTGCATCAGTGATCGCCATTGTGTCCATCGGTGAGGGTACGAAGAATCAGATGAACAGTGAGATCAATGATATCGGCGGCGGACAGATCGCTGTTTACTGCAGTGATGATGCCACGACAGATCAGGTCTGGATCGAGCCGGAGGATATTGATGCAGTCCGGGAGCTGGATGGTGTGGAAGGTGTTAATGTTTCGGATTCCTATACAGGCGAGACCGTAACCGGAAAGGGTGATTTTAATCTTACAGTGACCGGGGAGGCCCAGGATGCTAAGCTGGTGGACAATGCTTCTGTGAAGTACGGAAGCTATTTCGGGCAGAAGGAGGTCGAAGAGGGAAAAAACGTCTGCGTGATCTCCGATGCCGATGCGAAAAGGCTTTTCGGAACAGATGATGTAGTGGGAATGACACTGGACATCACCTGCTATGATCTGACCAAGACATTCCGCATCTGCGGAGTCACCACACAGAAGGAAAACGGAACCTTTGTCAGCTATACCTACGATGGAATGCCGGTGACCATAAATGTGCCTTATACGGCCATGGATGACTTTACCGGAAGCAGCGGAGAATTTTATCAGATCATAGTTCAGGCGGATAAGAGTCTGGATTCCCAGGCGGTCGCAGACAAGATCATAAATCTTCTTGAGAGACGTCACCAGTGTGCCGGAGATGAGTATTTCCAGGTACAGAGCTTCCAGGATGTCATGAAATCCATGAATCAGATGCTTGGCATGGTGACTGCGTTTATCTCTTTTGTTGCGGGAATTTCCCTTCTGGTAGGTGGTATCGGTGTTATGAACATCATGCTGGTGTCCGTCACAGAGCGTACCAGGGAGATTGGTATCCGGAAATCTCTTGGAGCAAAAACCTCGTCCATTATGTTACAGTTCCTTGCTGAGGCGGCAATTCTGACGATCATAGGCGGGCTGATCGGTATTGTGCTGGGGATTGCAGGCGGCTATGTGATCTGTGCGGTGATCAGCAGCAGTATGGGAATGACCATCACACCTGGGATCAGTGCGGGAACCATCCTGGCGGCTACGCTGTTCTCCTGTGCAGTAGGTGTGTTCTTCGGAATCTATCCGGCGAAAAAGGCAGCGAAACTGAGCCCGATCGAGGCACTTAGACGGAATTAAAAAACTGTTGCTTTTGCATCAAAAATAGCAATAAAAAATATTTTTAAAAAAAATCAAAAAAAGTTTCAAAAAACCCTTGACATTTTATAGGTCTTAGAGTATCATACATATTGTTGCAGCGGTGATACGAAATATCACAAAGGAAAAGCAACAAAGATGTGCGTTTAGCTCAGCTGGATAGAGCGTTTGGCTACGGACCAAAAGGTCGGGGGTTCGAATCCTCTAACGCACGCTAATTTAAGAAGCCGGAAACCTTGAAAAATCAATGGTTTCCGGATTTTTTTTCGTTTTCAGGTTTGTGTAAAAACCTGTGACTTATCTATTTCGGGGATGTTTAAGATTAATTTTTACATCTATGATGGTAATTTAGAAAAACAATCCGCAGTATTTGAAATCAATGTATAAATATTTGTAAGCTAAGGGGCTATCTATTTCCCGACAGCCCCATTTTAAAATATATTGCATCCCGTTTTACGGTCGACGAACGGAGTTTTTGCGGAGTTTTTTTGCTTCATAAAGGTCTTTATCAGCGTGTTCGATGATTGCAGGAATATCTGTTTCCGGGCTTGGCTTGAATTCGGTGATTCCAAGAGAAACCTCCACGAGAAATGGTTTGCCGGATTCTGCATTAAAAGCAGCACATGCATCCCGGACTCGTTTGCGGAAAATATCCTGGAAGTTTTTTTCCTCACAGTTAAGGAGGATCAGGAATTCATCACCGCCAGTGCGGGCAACGACGTCCTGGCTGCGGAGACAGCCGTTAAAAATATTAGCGACACTTCGCAGGGCAAAATTGCCTGCCGGATGTCCCCACGTATCATTGATTTCTTTAAGGTGATCCAGATCAGCGCAGATAATATAGGCGCGCTGATGTTCGCTTTTGCTGCAAAAATTCTTGATCTGTTCAGTGAAACCTCTTAAGTTAAGAAGTCCTGTCAGTTCATCATATTTGGAGATTAATCCAAGTTCCCGGTTACGTTCACGGACAAGCTCAAGATCTCTGGACATTTCCTGACGACGGAGAACTTCTACTTTACTGATTTCAAGATAATGAAGAGAAAGGCCAATCTGCAGGCTTATCACATAGAAGAACGGAAATTCTTCCGGTTGGATATCGCATGCAAGAAGACCATACTGCTTTTCTCCGGAGAAGAGCAGAAATACCATAAACTGGTGACGGTCGTTATCTGCCATTAACTGACAGATGCCATTTTCAGCGTTTACAGGCTGGCGGTCATAAAGATGAAAAGCAGCTGTTTCTTCGTCTCGATAATAGGCAGCAAGCCGAAGATTTTGTGGAGATATCCATTCATCATTCTGATGATAGATGACTGGTTCATCCAGAAGAAAGAGGTAAGTACATTTGGTTCGAAGCTCACGCATGTTTTCCATTGCTGACAGAAGAAAAGCATATTCATCATCCATACAGTCATTCAGATTTCTGGCTAAGTAAGGAATAAACCAGGACTTTCTCTGAAAGTTGATCAGTTCAAGTTTCATATTTGTGATTGTGCGATTTAACTTATGAATCTGTTCAGTAAGGTTTACAGGAGTACTGCGGATTTCCGGAATTTTTTCCTGACATCCACAGGATTCTCTGACACATAGAGAAACAGGAACTCTTCGGGACAAAACTTCACTGCCATCCAGTTTGGCTATCAGATCATAGACAGCCATTTTTCCCATCAGGACGCCATCCTGCTGAACGGTTGTAAGAGGAGGCTCCATACCGGAAGCACGCTCGCAGTCATCAAAACCAGTAATGAGGATATCCTTGCCAACTTTAAGACCACGTTGTTCACACACGCGGTATCCGGAAAATGCCATTTCATCATTTGCAAATACGATGGCCTGTGCATCCGGATTATCATCCAGAAGGTGCTGAACCTGGCGGTCAACAAATTCAGAGTAGTCACCCTGTGCGATCATCTGTGGAGTGACCGGCAGATTGTGTGCAGCCATTCTTTCAAGATATGTGTTTTTGCGTTCATTTGCATCAGTATTCTGAGAAGGACCCGCTACAAAAAGAATTTTTCGACAATGATGCTCATTGATCAGATGCTCCATGACCATGTGGATTCCGTTTTTGTTGTCACAGATCAGGGAATGACAGTTTGGAGAATGAACAATCTCTGTAAGAAATACTGTAGGAATCGAATTAAATTTCAATGCAAATCTTTCCGCAGTTTCATTCTTTAATTGAAGCCCAAGAGTTCCGTAGTTGATGATCAATCCGTCAAGACCACCGATAAGACTGTAATCGTGGATAGTTTTGAATTGATAATCAAAAGAATCTTTGTGAGTTCCACCTAGCAGATCTTCAAAGAAATCTTTGGTCTGTGTTCCGAGAAAAAAACACACATTAACATTTAATTCTCTGGCAGCTTCGGTAATGCCGCGGATATGTTCTTTGGGAAAATAAGTATGCACGCCACCAATAAGAATGCCGATATTGTAGCGATCAGATGTCTTCATTTTTTTTAGGCCTCCATATGCAAGTGAACAAGTTATTTTTTGTATATTATACCAATAATATATCATTAATACAAAAAAATACATATGAAAAATCCACAAAATAAAGCACAAAAAAAGGAAGAACAGCGTTGAGTTCTTCCTTTTTCGAAACATACCTGATTCTATTAAATTGCGTCCAGTGCCTGAGCGATATCTGCGTCGTGCGCCTGGCGGCGCACGTTTCTTTTATAGGAAAGACAGCCTGCGGCGTTCTCCTAAATAAAAAAATGCCCGCACGGAGGCGGGCACAACGACAAGACGCTTCTTGGATTAGAAGATATAAAAGCCTTCCTCTCCAAAATCGTCATCAAGTTCGTCATCATTTAGACTTATTCATTTTGAAGAACATACGTGAGACGACACTGGTAACAGTGAAAGAGGCAGTCGAGCAGAGTACGGTCTTCAAGAAAAAAGTCACGAAGGTTTTTATCAATAGTAAAAACACAATGGCGGTGCTAGACATTAACAAGTTTAAAAGACATGGAAGTAGTGCGTTCCATGGAATACTTGTTTCCGCAGGTAGGGCAGAAACAGCTTCCCGCAACTGGTTGATGTAGATAACCTGCAGGCGGTACATTTTGGGAACATTGACCAGTGGCTTGAAGAGAGATAAAAGGAAAGTGATTTTGAAAAAGTAAAAGTGATAAAAAAATTCTTCTATTGTTATTGTATGGAAATGAGATTGCAGAGCTTGCTTGAGCGTGGTAAAATATATAATCATATCTGTATTGAATAAAATCTGAAATTGAGTTACTTAAAAAGTGACGTTGATAAAAATCCAAAAGAGAGTAAAGAATGAATGAAATAGGATATCATGGAACCTGTTCAAAACACAAAGACAGTATAGAAAGCAATGGATTTGATCCTGCGAAATGTAACTATCGTGCTGATCATTGGTTGGGACAGGGAGTATATTTTTTTGACGATTATGAGAAAGCATTATGGTGGTCTGCAACAGCTGTTTTACATAATAACGATTTTGGAAGAGTGATTTTTAGGGCGACTATAGAAGCACCGGATGAAGAAGTATTGGATTTGGATGATAATAAACAACTGGATGCATTTTTCGCTGAGATTATCCAATGCATAGATGAAATTAAAAAAAATTGTTCTGGAAATATGCCTGTATTTGATGATAAAAATTTTCGTGCTCTTTTCTTTGATTATTATAAGCAAAAAAAGAATATCGCTGTTATTACCAGAACATTTCAGAAAGATTATGCAGGTTATACAATGCGAAGAAACAAGAAGGATAAAGAATTACAGAAGAAAATAGTGAATATTACAGGCCTTGGATTTAATGAACGTCAAATTTGTGTTTCAAAAAAAGAATGTATTAAATCAACAAAACTAATATATAATGAAGAAGAAGAGGTGATTTAATGTTAGATAAAGAATTGTTCTTTTCATTGTGCGAGAAGTATAATGTTGAATTGAGTAAAACTGCTAAAACTCCTATGATAAGAGATGCAGAGGGAGTGCATGCAATTACAGAGGAAGATGTAAAACAGATTTTGACGCCGCCTCAGAAGTATTTTGATTATTCGAATAACAACATTAATACAAGTAATGTAAAGCCAGAGTTTGATTTTATGGATGATTACGCAACTGCATGCTAGGAGAAAAAATATGGAAGTCAGATCTAAATATGAAAGTGCTCTTATTTTAGACAAAATTGAAATTATAGAAAGTAGCTTTAGAAAAAAAGATGGATCGTTAGATGATCTGGAATTAGGAGTTCAGGTTGATCATAGTCTGAATAAAATCGGTGATGATAAGTTTGAACTTATTCTTACAACTAAAGTTGCAGATCAAGATGAAAAAGTATGTGTTTGGGTAAAAGGAAGAGCAATATTCAATACTCAGCAGGAAAACATGAGTATTCTTGAAAGAAATGCTATTGCTATTCTGTTCCCATATATTAGAAGCTATATTTCTGCCATAACAACTCAGCCGGGAATGGCACCTATTTTATTACCGGCAATGAATATTGTTGCGATGCTGAATGATCAAAAGAAAAATTAACATAAATGCTGTTGACATCAGTATATGGATTATAGTACTCTTAAAAAAGAAAGAAACGGGTTTGTTACCGTACGGCTATTGCCTGGGTGGGGTGCTCGTTTCTTTTTTTATAAAAAATATAGTTGTTGACCTGAAAACTGCATGCTACATAAATTTATAGATATTTATAATCAGAAATGAAGCACTTGTGCATGTGTTATTTATTACTGTTAATCTTACGGAGTGATATCAGGTGAAAGTAAGTAAATTGTGTTGACACTGACATTTGGCCAGAGTAGAATAAAAAAACAGAAAAGGAAAATTTTTGTAAAGCTGTTTGTTTGATACAAGCAGTTTTTTTTACAGAAAAAGTGAACAATAATGAAAGGACAAAACACCTGAAATACAGGTGAATCTATCAGGAGGAAAAAACAATGCCAGGATATCTGATCAAAGATACAACAAAAGAAGAACGTAAACAGATCGTAGAGGAATCTCTGGGAAATATCTCCGCAAACTGTGATGGTTGTATGGCGAGACTTGCGGATATGTATCAGGATTATATTGATGGAAAAAAAGAGATCCGTGAGATCAATATGGAGTTCAATGCCAGATATGTCCGTGGAGATATGGATAAAGAGGAAAAAAGAAGCTGTCCGATGTAGAGGAGTAAAACAACATGATAAAACTGATTGCAACAGACGTAGACGGAACTCTTGTAAAAGACGGGACCATGACTATCAATCCGGAATATATGACAGTGATCCGGAAGCTGACTGAGCTGGGAATTACCTTTGTGGTGTGTTCCGGGCGGCAGTATGACAGTGAGAGGAAGCTGTTTGAGCCGGTGAAGGATCTGGTGTATTTTGTGTCAGATGGCGGTACGGTGATCCGGAAGAATGATAAGATCCTGAAGGTACATACACTTCCGGATGAGGCCTGGAAACGCATGCACCATATGGTGAAAGAAAAAATGCCGGAATGCGACTGCTATATTGCCACACCAGAGTGCAGCTATGCGGAGAATGAGAATGGAAGGATGTTCCGGTGGCTGCGGGATTCCTATGGTTATGATATGAGAAAAGTGGCTGATCTTTCTTCTCTTCAGGGTAAACAGGTGCTGAAATTCTCTGTCTATCACCCGGAACGGTGCGAGGAACTTTGCGCACCGTACTTTACACCGGCATGGAGGGATAAGGTAACGCTGGCGGTTGCCGGAAAAGAATGGATGGACAGTACTCCGCCGGAGGGCGAAAAAAGTACAGCTGTCGAATTTATTCAGAAACAGTTAGGAATTTCTCCGGAGGAAACCTGTACATTCGGAGATAACCTCAACGATATCGCCATGCTCCAGAAAGCGGGAATGAGCTACGCAGTAGCCAATGCCAGAGCGGAAGTGCAGACAGCAGCTAAAGGAGTGTGTCCCTCTTATAGTGAAGATGGAGTCTTACAAATTCTGAAAGAGATTGTTTCTGAAAGCGGAAAACAATAAAGATACATAAAATATGTGCTTCCGGTAAAGAAAAGTCACCGGACAGGGGTTGACTTTTAAAAACAATTCTGTTAAATTGAAAAAAATCGAAAATTTCAATTCCATGAGGGAGTAGTTCGCACGTAAGTGTGATTTGTCAACAGACCCGGTTTTTTCTGAAAAACCTGGCAAATCTTAAAGAATGAGACTCATGTATGCTCTGTTATTTTTTATTGCAGTAGGGCATACATGGGTCTTTTTTATGTAACAAAAGAATGCCGGAAAGAATTTTTTCAGCAGGGCAGGCGACAATGAATCTCCGGGTTATGGGAAATAAAAACAGAAAGTGAGAAGAAAAATGGAAAATCTGGTAAACAGTTCACCGCTGATCCTTGTGTTAGTCTTTCTTGTGATCGGCTTTGCTTTCCTGATGAAGGGTGCGGATTTCTTTGTAGAAGGAAGCTCCAGTATCGCAAAAAGGCTGAAGGTGCCGCCGATCATCATAGGACTTACTATTGTGGCAATGGGAACATCACTGCCGGAAACCGCAGTCAGCGTTACGGCGTCACTGGTCAATAACAATGAGCTTGCGGTCAGCAATGTGGTAGGTTCCAATATTTTTAACCTGATGGTGGTTGTTGGAGTCTGTTCCATCCTGACGCCGATCCTTGTACAGAAGGAAACCATCCGGAGGGATATTCCGTTTTCCATGATCTGTGCGCTCCTTCTTCTGGGGCTTGGAATCCTGGCAGCAGGAGATACGATCGGAATGAGACTTGGTCATCTGGATGGAATGATCCTGCTGGGATTTTTTGCAGGTTATATTGTGGCAATGATCCAAAGTGCCATGAAGGCCAGGGCAGCAGGAAAAAATGTGGACATGGAAGGAATGGAAGAGCTGGAAGGAGAAATCGGCATCCTTTCCTGGCCGAAGAGCATCCTTTTTATTGTGGGAGGCGCACTTGCCATTGCCTTTGGCGGAGATCTTACCGTGGATGCTGCCAGCCGTATTGCCATTGATCTTGGAATGAGTCAGACACTGGTGGGACTGACCATTGTTTCCATCGGAACTTCCCTTCCGGAGCTGGTGACTTCCGTGGTTGCAGCCAGAAAGAACGAAGTGGATATGGCTGTGGGAAATGCGGTAGGCTCTAATATTTTCAATATTCTGATGGTTCTCGGAGCTGCATCTGCCATCAATCCGGTGGCACTGATCCGGGAAAATATCATTGATATTGTCATACTTATCGTGTTCTCGCTGATCGTGTGGATCTATGCGGCGACAAAGCAGAGGATCAGCCGGAAAGAGGGAATTTCCATGGTGTGTATGTACCTGATCTATGCAGGGTATATTATCTGGAGATAGCTGCTGTGGGCATGCAGTTGGTCCGACGTGGACAATAGTATCGTATAGAGTTTATACCAATGCAAAATTTATAAGAAAAGCTCCAACTGTATCAATATCGGGATACAGTTGGAGCTTTTCTGTAATTATGCTCATTTGCACTCAGAAGAGAAAGCTTTTTTTGAAGATTCTTCTGAATCGTTCTTCTGATGCGGGGTCATATCATCACTGTCCGTCATCAGATATTTCCGGACGGCAAAAAGAATGGCGATACCGATGATCCCGATCAGTGTCTGTACAGGATCGAGATGTTCCACGACCATCTGCCTTGCTGTTGCAAAAAGCAGGACTTCGACAACAGTCTGGGCGGAATGGCGGCAGAGCATTTTTACAAACTCCACACCGACTACAAGGGACAGTGCCTGCGACAGGAAACTGGTAAAAAATCCGGTGTTCATATCCATGACGGAGGTACCGGCAGTTGTAAGGATCAAACGCAGTCCGGACAGTGCGATCACGATAATGATCACGATGGATAACACGATCTCTGTGTAACGGGCTGTGTTGTATATCAGTTCATTAAAATGCTTGCGGATATTGTGGTTAACTGCGGTTCTGTCTTTCATGGGAAGTTATCCTTTCTTTTTCGCAGAAGCGGGATGATCGATAAAACGGGTTGCAAAATAGCCGAATACGCAGGTGATGACAACCATACATGGCAAAAACAGCCAGAAGCGCTGCTGGCTCATGGTGTTGAACCATGGAGCATTGGCCTGCAGGATCATAATGATGGGCATATGCCACAGATAGATCCCGTACTGGTTCCGTGCCACGAAATACAGTGGACGCAGAAATCTGAAATCCATTTCCGGCAGGAGGGAGAATCCCACAAGTAGTATACTGAGCAGGACCGCCAGGATGGAATGGGCCGGATAACCGGAGGGAGCAGTGCCATAAAGCCCGTGACTGTGATAATAAAAGATCCATACCAGGATCAGTGCGGTGCTTGCAATAGAAACCGGAAGTCCAAGCTTCAGCCGGTAATCCTGCATACGATCTCCGGTCTGCTTCCAGAAAGTGGCAGCAGCCATTCCCAGCACGAAATTATCCAGCGCAGAGAATACCTGACGCTCGTATACAAAATATACAGAGGTATCTGAAACACCAGAAGCGTGGAGATAACGGACGACTGCGAACCGGCAGATAACAGTGAAAACAATGGACACAATGGCAGAGACGAGCCAGTTTTTCCGGACTGCCTTATAAAGGAACGGGGCAATCAGATAAAACTGAAAGATCACGCCCATTGTCCACAGCGCACCATTGATGGAACCATGAGTCACCGGGGAAAAGTTTTCCGTAAAAGTATAATACGCCAGGATATGCCGAAGTCCCTCATTGCTGAACATCTGTGTGGACATAAAGATCAGAAGGACCGTGATACATACATAATACTGGGGCATAATGCGGATGCAGCGCTTTTTCATAAAAGCCCGCCAGCCGGGGAGACAGCCTCGCGCCTCCGAAGAAGAAAGGGAAAGATAGATCCCATATCCGCTTAACAGGAAAAACAGTGTAACTCCTACTTCGCCTCCAAGAGTCAGAAGTGTGTGGATGGCTGTATGCGACTGCCATGGCTGCCCGGACAGAACGTAGCAGTGATACAGCATAATGTAGAGGATCGCCCCCGCACGGAGCAGATCGATATTTTTGATACGCTTCATAAATAAATCCTTTCCTGAAAAAAATAAGTCTGCCCCATGACTGAAACGGGCAGACAGAGATAAGTTCAGTATAGCATGAACGTGGGAGATTGGAAAGCTGTCGGAGGGAAAATTTACTATTGTAAAAACGAACACAAGTTTGTATAATGGAAAATATAAGAAACGAACATATATTCGAAAAAAGAGGAGCGTGAGAAGTGGTGGACATCGAAGAAAGAACACCCGACAGAAAAGCAATACGAGTACATTGCCCGAGTTGCTCCAACAGCAGATTGTTCGAGCTGACAGGTGACTGTTCCGGAATCCTCCGGATCAAATGTCCCAGATGCAGAAAAGAGGTGGAGATACAGCTGGCACATTGCAATGAACAGCGATACAGAAAGCAGATCTTTTATTACAGAACACATAAGAGATAAGAAAACCACATAAAAACTGAGTGAGAAGCCGGCCGGCAACTGTAGATTGCGTAAGAGCCAGACTCAAAGCCAGGAAATACTTCCCTGATTTTAATATCAGGGGTTTTTTCCTGGCTTTTTTCTTTATAAGGGGGAAAAGAAAATGAAGAATGAAGAGCAGAAATTATATCAGATCGGAGAATATGTCCGTATATGTCGGAAAAAAGGCGGGTACAGTCAGGAAGAACTGGCGGAAGGCGTAGATGTATCCAAGATGACGATCTCCAGAATCGAAAATGGAGAAAATGCCATGAGTATCCTGCTGTTTTTTCAGATCGTCAGTTTTCTGGATATTTCGGAAGAAGAAGTTATCAGACTGTTCAGAAACTGTGATAAAGAGTGCAGGGAAGCACAGGGATGGAGATAAAAATATTCGATTCTACATATATGTTACGAAAAATAACATATATGTAATTTAAAAACAAACAGATGTTCGATATTATATAAAGCGTAAAACATATGTTTTTGACTACAGAGCGTAAAGTGAAGGCCAGCTTTACCGGAGATGAAAGAAGGTGGCAAACAAATGAAGATCAAACGAAAAATCAGATTTCCAAGAGATGTACTGATCCGGATGACAGTGCTTATGATCGCACTGACGAATCAGATCCTGGAACTGACAGGCAGAAATCCACTCCCATTTTCAGAAGAAGAGTGGTATCAGATCCTGAGCGGAATGGTAACAGTTATGACTGCTTTATGGATCTGGCTCAAAAATGAAAAGAAAGAAGGAAAGAAATAATGGAAGATAAGAAAAGACGGGAAATAAAAGAAGAAAGAACCGCAGCATCCAAACTGTTTGAGAATGAGGATCATTCTTTTACGAAAGAAATCTATCTGGATGATGTCCATTATCAGGACGAAGAGGGAATCTGGCAGGAAATGGATGATACCCTGACAGAGGAAATGGATGAAGACACAGAAGCAGATCAGGAAGAAAATATGGCAGAAGAATACGCAGCCAGCGAGAGGGCAGAGAAGGATTTTGCCAACAGAAAAGGCAAATGGAAAGTCGTATTTCGTAAGCATTCCAGAAAGCAGGGGACGGTATCTGTTACCAAAGATGCATATAAGATCAGCTGGGCACTGGAAAACGCAGAAAAAGTAAAGGCGGAAGAAACCGGAACGAATGCAGTTCTTTATCCGGATATCCTTCCGGGAACAGACAGCCGTTTCTGTGTAAGAGGAAAGAACATAAAAGAAGATATCATCCTGAAAACACCGGAAGCAATCGGCTCTTTTACATGGCTCTATCATACCAAAAAACTTCATCCGGTAGCAGGAAATTCCTGCGTAAGATTTGTAAATAATGCAGAGGAAGAGGTTTTTGCTGTTGCGGCGCCGTTTATGACAGATTCCGCAGGAAAAAGATCAGAAAATATCGGAATCGAACTTCTGGATGAAGGAAAAAAAGACCGTTGTGCGATCCGGATCACACCGGATGAAGAATGGCTGAAAGATCCGGAAAGAGTTTATCCGGTTATTGTCGATCCGGTTACGACAACGTCAAAGAGTAGAGATGAGATTAATGACGCACATGTAGATTCACAGTATGCAAAAGATAATTTTCGTGAAAGCATTATTTTGAAAACCAGAGGAGGAGATGTTATTCAGAGAAGTTATTTGAAATTTAAATTACCGATTATTAAAACAGGAGATATGGTAGTTAGCGCTCGTTTGGTAATGGTGTCTCTTGCGGAAGATAAAAAAGAAAGAACGCTTCAGGTTCATCGTGTGCTTCAGGACTGGGATTCTGCCGATATTACATGGTTTAATAAACCTATGTATTCGGAAACAGTTGAAGATATATGTAAGTTTACCGGAGATGAACAGAAATATATCAGCCTTGATATCACACGGCTTGTGAAAGACTGGTATCAGAATGGGTATAATTATGGTGTGTTGCTCAGAGACTGCTCTGAACTCTCAGGATATACAGAGTATCTTTCGTCAGATTGTCACAGCGATTATAAAGATATGCGTCCGAGAATCGACATTTCCTACGTAAACTACTCCGGCCTTGAGGACTACTGGACATATCACAGCCAGGAAGCAGGACGTGCAGGCACCGTGTACGTGAATGACTACAACGGAAATGTGATCATGCAGCATAATACAATGGAAACAGGCGGCTCACTGATGCCGATGGTGCTGACACAGGTATACAACAGCAATGATAAAGACATCGATATCGGTTACGGATATGGAGTCCGTCTGAATTATCATCAGACGATCCGGAAAGTCACTATTGCAGGAACGGAGTATTATAAACATACAGATGGAGATGGTACAGTCCACTATTTTGTATATGACAGTACAAAAAAGAAATGGAAAGAGGAAACCGGCTTGGATCTGGAACTGATACTGAAAACCGGAGATTCCGATATTGCCTATGTGATCAAAGATAAAGAAGAAAACTGCCTGAACTTCATGACAGCAGGATATTTACGCTCTATTTCAGACCGACATGGAAATACACTTAGCCTGAAATATACCAACCTGCGTATTGCATCCATCGCAGACGGTGCAGGCCGTGTGACAACACTAACTTATGATACGGACAGTGCAGGAAAAGCAAATCATCTGATAAAGGTAACAGGACCAGATCAGAAAAGCAAGACGTTTGCATATACCAACGGATGTCTTACATCAATCACAGATATTGATAATTCCAAGACCACATATACCTATACAACAACCCGTCTGCTCCAGAAGATCCGTAATGTTGATGAAAGTGAAGTGCATTACGACTATTACAGCCAGAATCCTTACAGAGTAAAAAAGATAACTGAGTACGGAAGAGGAAGTAAAGAAGGAAACAGCCTGCGGCTTACCTATGGATACAACAGCACAAAATTTACAGATCGAAAAAACAGAAGTGAGATCTTCCGATTTGACAATTCAGGAAACCTTCTGCATGTGCATGATGGATTTGGCCATGCGGCAAGTGCAAGATACAGCAAGGATAAAAATTACACCAACCGTCTGCAGAATGAAACAAAACTTCAGTCAAATATCATCCAGCTGCTGAAGGATCCGATCATTCAGGCAAAGACACTTGGCTGGAAATCCTATGTATCCGATGAAAAAAATATCAAAGCATCGGTCAATACCGACAGTCAGAATGTAAAAACAGGGACAAGATCCCTTCAGCTTACCAGCGAGGTAAGTAATCAGTTCTGCAGCTGGTATCAGGAAGTTTCGCTGAGAAAAGGTGCGACCTATACATTCTCCATGTATATGAAAGCTGTCATAAGTGAGATTGGGGAAAATGGAAGATGTCTTGCACGAGTTGAGTATCATGATAAAGATGGAAAAAATGTTTATGCGGTAAGTGAAGGAATCAAAAAAAGTACCGGTGGGTTTATACGTCAGAAGGCAACATTCAAGGTACCGGAAGATGCGGCTGATACAAAAGTAAGAGTATTCTTATACATGTATCGAGTAAAAGGAACGGTTTATGGAGACATGGCACAGCTGGAGTGCGGAACAACTGCAAACCGCTGTAATCTGATAGATAATGGAGATTTTTACTTTGGGAGTACACAGGGTTTTACCGGCTCGGGAACCACGCTTGCAGATGAACTGACAACAGTGGGAACCAGCGTATATGTTCCTGTCAGATATGCAATGATGGTGATCACAGATTTTGCGGATGTTTATACAACACCAAAAGTGTCTGCAGAAACAAAGATCACAAGTATCTTCAAGAATGAATGTGTGGTGGCAAATGCATTTCTGAAAGATTCCAGTGGAAATCTCTGGTACTATGTGAAAACAAGAAACGGGCAGAAAGGATATGTCAGATCAGAGTCTCTGTGTATTTATATGCCGGGAGGAAGCGCCAGCAATTCCGCATGTACTGCAGTTGAGAATGCCATTCTCCGCTCCGCCCCATCTGCATCAGCTATACCGGTACAGGAAGGGATTGAAAAAAATACCTGTCTGGCATTACGCTCATCTGTAAAAGATTCCAGTGGAAACAAGTGGTATGAAGCAGGACTGGATATTGACGGAAAAAGATATTATGGCTATATTTCCGCAGATTCTGTAGTAAGACTGGCAACAAACACGCCGTATGGTTACACATATGCACCGGTGAACTGCTATACGACTCCATCTACAGTCAGTGGGCTGGTAACACTTCCCAAAGATAAAAGAATCCGTATACGGGGAACAGTTACAAAGAATAACGGAGAAGTATGGTATGCGTTTATGCCTGAAAATACAGAAGAAAAAAAGTTTGCTTATATCCTAAATACAGCTCTTACGATATCCAAAGCTCCGGTAACAGACCGTAAAGCAACGGCCAAAGTAAATGAAAGGGTGCCGGGACTTGACAATCATATTTTCAAATTTGTTGGAGATTATGAAAGTGAAAAACGTCTGGTCAAAAAACTGGATCTCACAGGAAAAAAAGGCGATACCTACATGGTGAATGCCTGGGGATTCGGAACAACACTTCCGGAATCTTCTGTGGATAAAGGTCGCAGGTTTGGTGTGGAAGTTGTATTTATATCTGCAGATGGAAAGACAAAAGATACACACTACAGTAATTTCAGTCCGGATATTCTGGACTGGCAGTTCCTGAGTGATGTGTACGTGGCAAAAAATGATTATGCAAGTATTCAGGTAGCGTATACATACTGCCATAATGCCAATCATGCGTTTGTAGATGGCATTGCGTTATTCCGGGAGGAGTTCGGACAGACATATACTTATGATGCAGAAAATAATCTCATTTCTGTTACAGATGCTCAGAAGAATCGGCAGAAATTTGAGTACAATGCGACTGGTGATGTAACCGGGATCACAGACCCAAAAGGAAATAATTTTAAGTATGAGTATGATGCAAAACGTCGTCTGCGAACCGCAACTTCTGCCGAAAGAGTCAGATACCGTCTGAAATATGACACAAAAGGAAACATTGTGGAAAGTGGCTGTATTGCTGCGTCAGATACCACAGAGACAAAGGGCACCTGGGTGGCTCGTAAATTCACAGAGAAGAAAAATCATGTAGCAGGCGTTACGGATACAGAGGGAAATACCGTATCCTATGAGTGGGATGAAACTACAGATCTGCTGAAATCACTTACAGATGGAAGAGGAAATAAGATTTCCTACAGATACGATGCCGCACAGCGTCTCAGTGCAGTAAGCCAGAAAGTAACAATTGGAAATGCACAGAAAACAGTGACCAATGCGTATACCTACAAAAATGACAGACTTGTGTCCATCAGCCATAATGGATTTGCCTACGGATTTACCTATGATGCATTTGGAAATATGCTGCGAGCTTCTATTGATAAAAAAGAAACGGATGCAGAATATTCTCATGAACTTGTCAGATATGAATATGAAGAGAAAAACGGAAATCTTGCAAAAACTATTTACAGCAATGGAGATTATATCCGCTACGAGTATGACAGTATGGATCGTATCCAGATGAGCTATTATCACAGTGCCAGTGCGTCCGCAGAAAAGAGAATGAATCATTATGTGTATGACCGAAGCGGAAATCTTGCAAAAGTACAGGCATATCTGGCTGGAAAAACCTATGATCTGGAATATGATTTTCTGGACAGGCTGATGCGTGTTACAGATGAATCCGGACAGAGATACCAGTATTTCTATGATGCAAATAATAACATGACAGAGCTTCGCGTATATTCTGATGAATATGGAACAAAAACAAATTACAGCTATGATAAAGACAGCAGAGAAACAAAAACAAAGATCATGAGCGGAAAAGAGAGAACCGTTACTTATGATTCCTGTGGAAGAGTTGCAAAAACAGAGTGGAATACCACAAATCCTTTAACTCTGACATATGGATATTATTCTCCGGATAAACAGGTCGGTACACTTCCAAGAAAAATAACGGTAGGTTCCAGAACCCTGAGTTATACTTATGATGCAAACGGAAATATCACGGCGATCACAGATACAAAAGGTTCCAGCACAGTAAAAGAATCCTATGTATACGATGAGCTGAACCGTTTGATCCGGGAAAACAGCCAGACGCAGAAGAAGACATTCACCTATGAGTATGATCTGGGTGGAAATCTTGTAAAAGTATGTGAGTATCCATATACAACAGGAACGCTTCCAACAAAACCATCTGCAACAGAAACCGGAACCTTCGGACAGGTATGGCGGGATAAACTGATGAAGTGGAATGGCGTAGTCATGCAGTATGATTCAATTGGAAATATGACCAAAAAAGGAAATACTACATTTACCTGGACACAGGGAAGAAAGCTGGAGTCTGTCAATAACGGGAAAAAGATCCGATACTATTATGACCATGCCGGAAATCGAGTAAAGAAAACCGTTGACAATGTAACAACCGAATACTGCATGGCAGGAGATCTTCTGGTAACCGAAAAAGGTGAGGGACGCCGAATCTGGTATTACTATGATTCCGCAGCAAATCCTGTTTCAATGCGAGTGTCAGGAAAAGACTATTTTTACGTAAGAAATCTCCAGAATGATGTCATTGCACTGATTGACGACACCGGAGAGACTGTAGTAGAATACAAGTATAACAGCTGGGGAAAAATCCTGAGCATCACCGGCAGCAAAGCCGGCACCATCGGAAAAACAAACCCGTTCCGCTACAGAGGCTACTACTACGATGAAGAAACCGGAATGTACTATCTGAAGAACCGGTATTATGATCCGGAGATACGGAGATTTATCAGTGCGGATTCGTATATTTCCGGATTTAACAGCACAATGTGCAATGTATTCAGCTATTGTGGAAATAATCCGGTATCTAATAGAGATCCAGAGGGAACTTTCTTTAAAAAGATAGTGCATTTTTTAAAATCTACATGGAAAAAAACGAAGAAAGCGGTTGCTAAGGTATATAATTTTGTAAGGGAAAATGTTGCAACATTTGTTGGAACAGAAAGTTATCAGACCAGTAAAGTAGATGAAGTTTTAGTAGATGGAGTGGTTAAAGTTACTCAGACCATATCGACGCGTAATACTTCTCACAACTCAGAAATGGTAACGGTATATGCAAATCATGTTAATGGTAAGAGTTTTGAATGGGGTTATTCTATGGATGTAGGTGTTGTACACTCAGGCACTTCTATTAGTCAGGGGACATTAACCCAAAGTTTAAGTATAGGAAAAAAGAAAACTATAGGAGGTAGTGTGGGTCTTAACAATAAAGGGTCTCTTATAGTGGCAACAGATTATACAGTTACATCCGATAAAAGTGAAACAACAACTGAAATATCAGTAGAAATTTCATGGATGGTTCTGGCAGCGGCATTAGGGTGCTTACTTATACCTGAATTAATGGTGGCAATGCCTGCCTTTGTAAAATTTATGGCTTAATAATTAGCAAAAAGGCTACTATTCAATTGGATTATAGTAGCCTTTTGAGAAAGGAATCATATGGCGAATCTGATATTGAGCATTTTCGAAAGAGTTATAACAATATTAATGTTTATTGCATTGGCAGTTGCTCTCGTATGCAAGAAAAAATCTAAAAAGGTACCGCTTTTTATCATCAGACCAATTTTTCTGGTTGGTTTGTTATTTATCATGTTTCAGGCAGTATTTGTGCAGCGAAATTTTACCTCGCTGGATAAAGCGATTCGGGCATATGATGTTAAGGCGAAGCCAATAGCAACCTTGCAGGATGAGAAATCTACATATGTTATCATGGATGAAGATGGATCTATTGAAGGAAGAATTTTTCCAAAAAATGGAAAGAAATGGAAATTGCCGGATTCAGCATTTTTCAGAAAAAGTATGAGCTATCCTTCAGAAGATGCCAATATTGATATGAGATCAATAGAAATACATGGAGTATGGTATATTGTAATACTCCCACATTATCTTATGGGGGAGTATTCTATAAATGAGGTTCACGATTCGGCTGGAACAGAATTTTTAAAAGCGGAATATGAGAATATAACGGTATATTATGGATATCTGAAAACGAAACCAGATGATTACTGGATTTCTGTAGATGGAGATAAAGTAGCGATCAATCTGTGAAGCGTCAAGATTGTAGGAAAAGGAGAACATAAAAATGAATATTTCACTGTCTAACTGGTGGTCGTGGGGAATCTTATTGCTGTTGCTCATGATAGTGGCAGTTGTGGATTCCAGAAAAAGAATCCCACGAAAAATATCCATATTTATACTGGTTCCGCTTTTGTCTGTGGTCATCATATTTATGATGTCCGAAAATAACAAAGAGGCTGAACAAAGTTTCCATACACTTGAGGAAGCAGTAACAGCCTATGATGATCGGTCAGATGTCGTGGCGACATTACGAGGAAAAACTTCAGCATTGGTTATTATGGATGATGGAGATGTGATGGACTCACAGATTTTTGAAAAAACAGAAAGCGGCTGGAAACTTCCGGAAGATTCAGAGTTTCAGGACACAAAGCGTTTTACAGGAGACAGGATTATAGTCGACGTATCTACCGTAGCAGTTGATGGGGAATGGTATGTTGTGGTGTCACCATATCCGGGAATAAAATCTCCCATAACGAATGTATACGATTCGGAAGGAACAGAATTTTCCGAAGCAAAAGGAAGCGAAAACGTTTACTATGGATATCTGAAAAAATACCCAGAGGACTACTGGGTTTCTGCAAGTGGACAGAAGATGGTTCCAATCGGGATTTTGAAGGATTGGGTCAGAGCTATGAAAAAAATTCTTCTGGATGGAAAATAATAAGTAGTCATTAAAATAATAGATATCATAAAACATAAAACAAAAGATTATGGGATTTCTGTAAATGGGGAGAAGATATCACTTGAGTGAAAAAACAAAACGTTTTTTTCTGATAACATTACTTCTGACACCAGCTTGCTACCAGATCATGCCGGAGATCAGAATGGCATTAGTATTGGCGGCAATGGGAGAAGCTGTATTATCGGCAGATAGAATTTGGGCAAGAAATGAAAGTTTTCCTTTTGCAAATTTATATGATGACAGGAATCCTCTGTATGTACGAAAAATGTTGAAAAAGAGGAAATGTTTTTCCGGGATAAATGGATATTTTGTAGTACAGATTTTGCTTTTGAGTTATGTTCTTCTGATGACAGCAGGGTTCATTTCTGATCATATAATACATAGAAGATATCAGGAAATCAGACTGGAATTTTTCTGGATTTACTGGGGAATAATAATGAGTCTTGGTGTAGTGGAGGCATATTATATCCATATTTATAAGAAAAGTTTCTGCTATCCGAGAAATAAAAAAGGTATCTGGATGCCATTCAGCTTTATCGGATATGAAATGCAGGGACTGGCAGGAAGGATACTGCCTGATCCAACAGAAGAAATGGAGAAAAATCAGCCTTTGGTGTTCGAAGAATGTCTTTTTAAAAACGGATATGCTAAAAAAGCAAATTATATATTAAAAGAGAATGACCAAATCTGTTTTTATCAGAAAAGAAAAAATCAACAGGTAAACTTATGGGCGATCATTGATATAGCAGATATGAAGAAAATGCATATCCAGCTTCTGAATGATGCATTTGAGATTTTCTGGTGTAATGAGCTGACCAGAGAAGAAAAAAAGAAAGATGTACGTTTTACCTTTGTGATCCAGACTGAGAGAATCAATGATGCTATAGGCAGGATTTTTTATGACGGATCAGGAATACGGATGTATAAACATCGAAGTCGTATGGCCGTTTTGTATGAGAAAAAACATGACATCATAAAAATAAAATGTACGGACCGTGAGTCCAGATATAAAAATATTTACAGAGAAATGAGAGAAGAACTGAAGCGGGTGATCGGAAGACGGGATATAGATCGGTAGACTGTATGCAAAGGGAATGTGAAAAAAAATATGCTGATCAAAGTGATAGAACCAATTGTATATCTGATAATTATTGTTAATCTGGTGATCGCTATTTCTTATAAAAGAAAATCAAAAAAGACACCAGTTAAGGTTGTTGCGTCAATTGTTATATTAGGAATCGGACTCTTTGTTTGCGATACAGTGTATACTCACCGAAGTTTCAGTTCTGTGGAGAAAGCCGTGGAAGCATATGGTGATAATGCTGAGATCATCCGTATTCTGCAGGGAGAAAATTCTACATATGTTATCATGGATAACGAAGGAACAGTAGAGGGGAAGATTTTTCCGGAAAGTTCTGGGAAATGGAAATTGCCGGATTCTATATTTTATGGTACAGGCAGAGAGTATCAAGATGTAAAGATAAATATCGATATGTCAACGATAGAAATTAATGGGGAATGGTATGTACTGGTAACACCGAATGATGATAATTACGTAGTAGCCGATGTGAAGGATTCTGTGGGAACAAAATTTCTGGAAGCAGAAAATAACAAAAATGAAAAGATATGTTATGGATACATGGAACACAAACCGAAAGACTATTGGATTTCTGTAAATGGAGAGAAAATATCACTTGATTAAAAGAATATGTATTAGAAAAGAAAGAGGTAATTATACAGAAAAATGATCGACGTGTTGAGCAAATCTATTTATTTGTGCGTATATGCTCTGATGTTTACTGGATTACTGAAATCTTTTTATTTCTATTTGGCGCCGGTCGGTGTAATGGAAATTTTGGCGGTTCTGGTAAGCCTGATGATCTCAAATATTCTATTTATTCCTACGGTTATTATACCGTCAAGATGGAAAACCCCTTATAATGTGCCGGATAGTTATAACTGTCAGAATCCATTTTATGTACACGGTATGTTAAATGACAAAAAGGAATCGAAATATGCTCTTCCTATCAGGAAAAACGGAAAGTTAAAAAGTTTTTTGTTTTTGCGAAAAATAATGATTCTGTGGCTGGGAGTGTATTTTACATATCTGGGGATGCAGTATTTAAATCCAGATATAAATAGTACAGTGGTAGAAATCCTTCTGAATATCTCACTGGCTTTTATGATCATGGCAAGAGTATGCATGTGGATATTTTATGTGAAATTTTATAAAAAGAATTATAAATATCCAACAGATAAAGAAGGAAATTGGGCGCCATTCAGTTTTATGTGCCAGAATATCAATATGTATTATGAAAATCCGGTGTGTTACAGGGATTTACAGATACATTCTGATGTAATGGAAAAAGATTTTGGAATTTATCAATATATAAATACGTATAAAGCTCCTCGAAATGGAAAAACTTTTTTCTACAGATATGACAAAACAGATGAGATACATATTTTGGCATATGTAAAAACAGATCTGTTTCAGGAAGCGGATATCGGAAAATTAAATAAAGCTTTTGTAGAATTTTGGAAACAATATATTACAACGAAAGAGGAAAAAAAGAAAATATATTTTTCCTTTGTGCTGGAAGTAGAAGATGATAATCGTGTTCTGAAGAGCATTGTACGGAATAATTCAGGGATAATGATGTATAAAAGACGATACCGTCTTGGAGCGGTATATAACCGTTATTATAATCGCCTGGAAATTCTTCCGGTATATAGATATTCGAGATATAAAAAACAATATGAGAAAATGAAAAAAGATCTGTTGGATTGTCTGGGAATATCGGATGTTGTACAGGCTTGACGACTAGGGGGGATCATAATAAACCGAAAAAGAAAAAATAATATACCTGGAAAAATTTTATTATTTTGTATTTTATTCTTGTCATATCGTTGGATTTTTGAAGATGATAGATTCACATTTGGAGTAGCCGCTTGGGGATATTTGGCATTGACTGGATGGGTATTCAGATGTGGCGAAACACCGGATCAGGATATTTCTTCGGAAAGTGTAGATGAAAATCCTCTATATGTTTATGGGATGATGAGAAAAAATCGAAAATGGCTTTCCGGAATCAGAGGGTGTTTTCTGTTTCAAATGTTGCTTTTGACAAATGTTTTTTTTGCAGCAGTATATTCCTGTTGGAAATGTTGGACGAATAGCAGTGGGAATGATGCGATTGAAAAAGCGTTATTACCACTGTATATTTTAATGACAGCGGGGTATGTTCAATTTTTGAAGCATAGTGCTAGGATTCATGCAAGAAGCTACAGGTATATAGAGAATAAAAAAGAAATCTGGATGCCATTCAGTTTTATTTGTTACAAATATGAGAGGTTAATAGATATCAAAATAACTTTTCCAGAAGAGGTCGAAGAACGAAACGTTGTATTTGAAAAAGGGCTTTTACATAACCAGTACCAAAAAAAGTCAGAATATGAACTGGACGAAAAAGGAAAAGTAAGTTTTTTCAAGAAAAATAGAAATAATCAGGTGAATATCTGGGCGCTTATAGATATTACAGATATGGATAGAAATGATGTTTTGTTGTTAAATGATAAATTTGCAGAGTTCTGGATCAATGAGATGAGTAGAGAAGAAAAAAAGAAGGATATTCGTTTTACATTTGTAATCCAGGTAGATGAAATGAATGATTATCTGCAGGAAATTTTTTATGAAAGCCAGGGAATCTTTATGGATAAGCACAGAAGCCGGCTGCCTGTATTATATATACGCAAACACGATATCCTGAAAGTAAAATGGGCTGATAGTGATTCAAAATATATAAGTATCAATAAGGAAATGAGAAAAGAGTTAAAGAAAATATATGATGATTCGGAGATAGAATCCATTAATAGCTGAAGAAAGGAATCATATGGCGAATCTGATATCCTTAGAAGTCCATTACCTTTAGGTGATGGGTAGTTCACTCGGTCACAGCCGAGTCAGCCATGACCGAATAAAAAATATGTACATATCTACTTCTCAAACCTGCAAAGCGCCTTCTGCTGTGCTCCATAAATGGAGTGATTTCCATTGACCAGATAAGCGAGGATGCATACCAGGATAAGGGGAAGGGTGTTTCGGGTGCCGAAGACTTCCAGGCCGATGAGGATCGGGGCGATGAGGGTGTTGGTGGCGCTGCCGAATACTGCGGCGTAGCCAAGTGCCCCGCAGATAATGGGAGGGATCCCGAGGATGGAACCTAGGACGACTCCAAGGGAAGCGCCGATGGAGAACAGTGGTGTCACTTCGCCGCCCTGAAAACCGATGGCAAGTGTAAATACAGTAAACAGAAGCTTCAGAATCCAGTCATATCCGTAGATCGTTTCTCCGGCGAAGGAAGCGGAGATGAGATTGGTTCCAAGACCTGTGTAGCGTCCGCCGTGGATCACAAACAGCAGAGCTGCCAGTGGAATGGCCATGACACCGATGCGGATCAGAGGATTTGAAATTTTTTCCCCGAATAATTTCTTTGCTTTCTGAAGAAGTACGGAAAAGCATCGTCCGGCGAGACCAAAGGCAAGTCCGAGAGCAATGAGAGAGATCATGCTTCGGAGATCGGTCATAGTCCAGGTGTCCTGGATGTCCACAGCAAATTTTTCCAGTCCCAGGAAATGAGAGGTGAAGGAGGCTGTATATGCGGCAATAAGTGCCGGCAGCAGCGCATCGTACTCAAGATATCCGGCAACGATCACCTCCATGGCAAAAAATACAGCGGCTAATGGCGTCTGGAACAGACCGCCAAAACCGGCAGCCATACCGGTGATCAGCATGACAGGCTTATTTTCCCGGATATGCAGCCTGCGTCCTGCCTCGTGAGAGAGTGTAGCACCGATCTGCACGGCAATACCTTCACGGCCGGCACTTCCTCCGAAAAGATGAGTGATCCAGGTGCCGATCATTACCAGAGGGACAAGGGCCAGAGGAATCTGGTCTCTTTTTTTCTGCCCGGTTTCGAAGATCAGGGACATGCCCTTTAAGCTTAAGGTGCTGAAATGATGATACATCCACACAATAAGAAGTCCGGCCAGAGGCAGGAAGGGCAGCAGATATCGCCAGTGTGCGGTGCGAAGATCAGAGATCGCCAGCAGGCCCCGGCCGAAGATGGTATCTACGATCCCGACGCAGATTCCCACGACCACTGCAAGGACAGCATATTTCAGCTGTAGGATCCGATGTTCTTTTTGGATAGTTTCTTTTGTCATAGTAACTCCTTTCAATCTCCCGGATCTTAAAAATCCATCAAAAAAAGCTGGTAACCCCGTGCATTGCACAGAAGTCATCAGCTCATTGGCGGTTTCGATAAAGATCGGGGGAGAACTTCATTCCCTTTCTGCCTGAGAGTATAGCATCCGAGGCTGATATCGTCAATAGTCAGACGGAAATCCGGAGTATCTTATTTGTTACAGGTGTGCTATGATTAAACAAATCGGCAGGTTACGGGTGAAGCAGCAAAGCGTAATATGCTGCGACTAAGACTTGCACATATAAGAATGTAAAAATAACGGAGGAGACACCATGGAAGAACCAAGAATTGACAAAACGATCTATACAGGAAGACCGGAGAATACCGAGGGCCGTCTGGAGAAGGAAATCGCAGTGTACGATTTTCTGGACAGTCTTGGGATTGAATATAAAAGAGCAGATCATGAAGCACTGATGACCATGGAGGCCTGCGAGGCAGTGGATCAGCTTCTGGGAGCGCAGATATGCAAAAATCTTTTTCTCTGCAACCGACAGAAAACAGATTTCTATCTTCTGCTGATGCCTGGAGAGAAGCCGTTTAAAACAAAATTTCTGTCCAAACAGATCGGAACAGCCAGACTTTCCTTTGCAGACGGAGAGCAGATGGAGGAATATCTGAACATTACCCCGGGATCCTTAAGTCTGATGGGACTGATCTTTGACAGAGAAAAGAAGGTACATCTGGTGATCGATAAAGAAGTCCTGGATGAAGAATATTTCGGATGCCATCCGTGCATCAATACTTCCACTCTGTTAATGAAAACCAGTGATGTAAAAGAAAAAATCCTGCCGGCGCTGGGTCACGAATATCAGGTGGTCGAGCTGCCGACAGAATAAAAATCAACGTATGGGTGTAAAGTCCTTTTTGTTGGACTCTGCTATGATGTAATGGGGGCGTTGCTTGACCTCCATGTAGGTTTTGGCTATGTACTGTCCCATGATACCCAGGCAGAAAAGCTGCAGGCCGCCGATGAAGATGATGACACAGATGGTGGAAGCCCAGCCTGGGACCGGATCATCAAAGATCAGCTTTCGGACTATGATGGCTACCAGGACCAGAAAGGAAAAACCGGTCATGGTCGTTCCGAACCAGGAGGCGATGGTCAGCGGTACCTGAGAGAAATTGATGATGCCGCTGACGGCGTATTTAAACAGCTTCCAGAAGTTCCACTTGGTCTCACCGGCTACGCGTTCGATATTTTTGTAGGGGAGCCAGCAGGTGCGGAAACCGATCCAGCCGAAGATTCCCTTGGAAAAGCGGTTGTACTCACTCATGGAGACGATGGCATCCACCATACTGCGTTTCATCAGACGGAAGTCTCTGGCACCGTCCACAATATCTGCATCCGAGATCTTATTGATCAGCTGATAAAATTTCCGGGCAAAAAAGCTCCGGATAGGTGGCTCTCCGTCACGGCTGACACGCCTGGTGGCAACGCTGTCATATTCTCCGGATTCCAGCTTCTCCAGCATTTCCGGAAGAAGGGACGGCGGATCCTGAAGATCAGCGTCCATCACTGCTACATAATCGCCGCCGGCATTGCAGAAGCCTGCATACATGGCAGCTTCCTTTCCAAAGTTTCTGGAAAAAGAAAGATAGATCACATGAGGATCCTTTTCGGAAAGTTCTTTTAAAATCTCAAGGGTTCTGTCTCTGGAACCGTCATTCACAAAGATCAGTTCATAATCACAGTTCATTTGCCTGAGGACAGAAGTGGCTTCCGGGTAAAAAAGCGGAAGAGATTCTTCCTCATTGAAGCATGGTATAATTAAAGAAATCATTTTTTGCCTCGTTTTCCAGATCATAAAAAATGATCATTTTGGCGGATATCTGTAGTCCGCCCTGGTTTCAGGTTGCTTTTGGATGGGTACTATCATATCATATTTGTCCGGAATCGGCTATAAAACAGAGGATTTTTTTCTTGCACCGCTGTTTTTTTGTGATAAACTGTAAAAAAAGACAGAAAAAAGATAAACAAGAGGTGTGATATGCTGGAAAAATTTAACAGCTTTATGGAGAAATGGATGGCTTTTGTGACGCCGGCTTGTCTGCTTACGGGGGTACTGTTTCCGGATATTGCGAAGCATGGCGTGCCCTATGTGACGTATGCTTTTGCGTTTATGACCTTTATCGGCGCACTGAAATCCAGATTCCGTGATGTGGCAGATGTGTTTAAGCGGCCGCTTCCGCTGATCCTGATGCTGCTGGTCCTTCATGTGCTGGGACCGGTGGCCGCCTGCGGTCTGGGACATCTTCTGTTCCCGGGCAATATGAATTATATCACAGGAATGGTGCTGGAATTTTCCGTACCTGCAGCGGTGATCAGTCTGATGTGGGTATCCATTTATAATGGAAACAGTCCGCTGTCACTTTCGTTGGTTGTGATCGATACGATCCTGGCTCCCTTTCTGATCCCGGCAGTATTGAAGCTTCTGGTGGGCTCCAGCGTAAAAATGGATACTGTGGGAATGATGAAGGAGCTGGTTTTCATGATTGCTCTGCCGGCAGTCCTTGCCATGTGCCTTAATGAAGTCAGCCATGGAAAGGTTATGGAGACCTGGCCGAAAAAGCTGGCACCTTTTTCAAAAATGTGCCTGATCTTTGTGGTAACTTCCAATTCCTCCAAGGTTTCTCCTTATATGAAGCATCTTAACGGAGAACGGCTGGAGGTAGCAGCAGCGATCCTGGTCCTGGCAGCAGGGGGATATGCCATCGGCTGGATCATTGCCATTCTTACAAGGCAGAATAAAGCGGTAACGGTTTCCATGATCTATGGTTCCGGAATGCGGAATATCAGCGCCGGTGCGGTGATCGCAGGAGCGTATTTTCCGGCGGAAACATTATTTCCGGTTATGATCGGAACGTTATTTCAGCAGATCCTGGCGGCTTTTTACGGAAGTATGATGCGCCGGATCCAGACCGGACAGCAGGAAAGGGAGAAGGAGCATGGAGTTTCAGCATGAATTGATCATTCCCAATGAGGGATTTCCTTTTAAGCTTTTTCTTTTTGAAGGAAGAAACGGAAATTATGTACGGGAAAAACACTGGCATACTTCGATCGAGATCTTTGCGGTGATGGAGGGGAGCCTTTATTTCTATATCGATGAGAAAGAGTATCCGCTGAAGGCAGGGGAGTTTCTGATCATTAATTCCAATGAAGTACATTCTATTCAGGCGCCAGTACGTAATGAGACCATCGTACTGCAGATCCCGCTGAAGCAGTTTTCGGATTATTTTACCGCTCAGAGGTTCATCCGTTTTCGGAGCAGAAACGAAGAGTCTGAGGAAACAGACAGGCGGATGGTTTCTCTGATCCGGGAGATGTATCGGGTGTACGTATCCGGGGAAACGGGGTACGAATTCCGTATCAGAGCAGTGTTCTATGAAGTCCTTTATCTTATGGTTTCCGCATACAGGGAAACAGAGGTGGAGGAGAATGCGCTGAAGATCAGCCGAAGATTGGACGCTTTGTCAAAAATAACCACTTATATGCGGGAGCATTACAAGGAGGATCTCAGGCTTTCCGGACTTGCAGCCATGTTCGGATATTCCGATGCATATCTGTCAAGGATGTTCCGGAAATATGCGAGGGTCAATTTTAAGACATATTTACAGGATATCCGCATGGCATACGCCTATAAGGAGCTTTTGAATACAGATCATACCATCAGCTCCATCGCACTTGACAACGGGTTTGCAAGCAGCAGGGCTTTTTCCAGGGAATTTGTAAAGCGTTACGGGATCCTGCCGGGAAGAGTGGAGCGTCAGAATCATAAAAATGTCAAAAAAGTGCTATGAATGAGTCAAGAAAAGCGGCGAAAAGCATACCATGATGTGGTATGCTTTTTTCAGTTCAAAACGAAGATACAGAGAAGCTGTGAAACAGTAATTTTGTAAGGAGGGTTAAATCGTGAAAATTCAGAAAGTAACAGATCCGGCTTTCCGCAGATACGGAAAGGTTCTGGAGGGATACAATTTCGGTCCGCTTCTGAAGGAGATGAAGCATACACCGGTTCCGGAGGATGTGGTATATGTTCCGTCAGCAGAGGAGCTGGAAGCTCTCGATGTGGAAAAAGAGCTGAAAAACAGAGCGTTTGGTGGATTACCTGTCCAGATCGGATATTGCAATGGTCACAATAAAAAGCTGAATGCCCTGGAATATCATCGGAATTCCGAGATCAATGTAGCAGTGACAGATCTTGTACTGCTTATCGGACATCAGCAGGATATAGAAGAGGATCTTACATACGATACCTCAAAGGTGGAGGCATTTCTGGTACCGGCAGGAACCGGGATCGAGGTTTATGCCACAACGCTCCACTATGCACCGTGTCATGTGAATGAGAGTGGATTTCAGTGTGTAGTTGTTCTTCCGAAAGGAACCAACACAGAGATTGATTTTCCGATGTCAGAGGACGGAGAGGACGGTCTGATGACAGCCAGAAATAAATGGCTTATCGCTCATGAGGATGCGAAGATCGAAGGCGCATTCAACGGATTGAAGGGTGAAAATATCACACTTGACTGATTTTGGGTGAAGTGAATAGTTACAAACGAACAATAATATCACCGGTGGAAAATCTGCCGGATATAAAAAGGAGAATGAAGATTATGAACAACATGCCAGAAGTTAAGATCGGAATCGTTGCAGTCAGCAGAGATTGTTTTCCGGAAAGCCTTTCCGTAAACAGGAGAAAAGCTCTTGTAGACGCTTACACAAAGAAATACGATGCAAAGGATATCTACGAATGTCCGGTCTGTATCGTAGAGAGTGAGATCCATATGGTCCAGGCTCTGGAGGATATCAAAAAAGCAGGCTGTAACGCACTCTGTGTATATCTTGGAAACTTCGGACCGGAGATTTCTGAGACACTTCTTGCAAAACATTTCGAGGGACCGAAGATGTTCATCGCAGCAGCAGAGGAAACACAGGATAATCTTTGCCAGGGACGTGGAGATGCTTACTGCGGTATGCTGAACGCAAGCTACAATCTGCAGCTTCGCAACGTAAAAGCTTATATTCCGGAGTATCCGGTAGGTGACGCAGAGGACTGTGCAGATATGATCCATGAGTTCCTTCCGATCGCAAGAGCAATCGAAGGACTTAGCAACTTAAAGATCATCAGCTTCGGACCGCGTCCTACAAACTTCCTTGCATGCAATGCACCGATCAAACAGCTTTACAACCTTGGCGTAGAGATCGAGGAGAATTCTGAGCTGGATCTTTTCGAGGCATTTAACCATCATGCAGGTGATGAGAGAATCCCGGCAATCGTTAAAGAGATGGAAGAGGAGCTTGGCGCAGGAAACAAGAAGCCGGAGATCCTTTCGAAACTTGCACAGTATGAGCTGACTCTGAAAGACTGGGTGAGAGATCACAAGGGATATCGTAAATATGTAACACTGACAGGTAAATGCTGGCCGGCATTCCAGACACAGTTCGGATTCGTTCCGTGTTATGTAAACAGCCGCCTGACAGCACAGGGAATTCCGGTATCCTGTGAGGTTGATATCTACGGAACATTAAGTGAGTTCATCGGACAGGTTGTAAGTGATGATATCGTTACACTTCTTGACATCAACAACTCCGTACCGAAGGATATGTACAAAGAGTCCATCGAAGGCAAATTCAACTACACACTTCAGGATACATTTATGGGCTTCCACTGTGGAAACACAGCATCCAGCAAGCTGTCCTTCTGTGAGATGAAATACCAGATGATCATGGCAAGATCCCTTCCAATCGAGGTTACAAACGGAACTCTTGAGGGAGATATCAAACCTGGCGACATCACATTCTACCGTCTGCAGAGTACAGCGGACAACAAGCTTCGCGCATATATCGCACACGGCGAGGTTCTTCCGGTTGCAACACGTTCCTTCGGAGCTATCGGTGTATTCGCAATTCCGGAGATGGGACGTTTCTATCGTCATGTGCTGATCGAGGGAGGATTCCCGCATCACGGTGCTGTAGCATTCGGACATCACGGAAAAGCTCTCTTCGAGGTGTTCAAATATATCGGTGTACCGGTTGAAGAGATCGGTTACAATCAGCCGGCAGGCGTGAGATATCCGACAGAGAATCCTTGGAGATAATTAAAACAGGCAGATAAGATCATCCGCAGATGCGGACTGATCCTGCTAAATCAAGTACGATTCAGAAACCGCGAGCTCTCAGGCGTGCAGACGCTGCGAACTGAGAGCCGCGGTTTCTGTGTTTACAGGAGGAAAAATTATTATGTATTATATTGGCATTGATCTTGGAACTTCCGCTGTAAAGCTTCTTCTTATGGAAGGATCCGGAAAGATCTGCAACATTGTATCAAAAGAATATCCGCTGTTTTTCCCGCATCCGGGCTGGTCTGAGCAGAATCCGGAGGATTGGTTTACTCAGAGCATGGAAGGAATCAAAGAGCTTACAGAAGGAATTGACCGTAAAGAAGTAGCAGGAATCGGTTTTGGCGGCCAGATGCACGGTCTTGTAACTCTGGATAAAGATGACAATGTGATTCGTCCGGCGATTCTCTGGAATGACGGCCGTACAGGTGAGGAAACAGAATACCTGAATTCAGTCATTGGAAAAGATAAACTCTCTCAGTACACAGCAAACATTGCATTTGCAGGTTTCACCGCACCGAAGATCCTCTGGATGCAGAAGCATGAGCCTGAGAATTTTAAAAAGGTTGTAAAGATCATGCTTCCGAAGGATTATCTTGCCTATCGTTTAAGCGGATCCTTCTGCACAGATGTTTCCGATGCTTCAGGTATGCTTCTTCTGGATGTGAAGAACCGCTGCTGGTCAAAGGAAATGCTTGAGATCTGCCATATCACAGAGGCACAGCTTCCGAAGCTGTACGAGAGCTGGCAGGTAGTCGGAAACCTGAAAGCGGAAGTTGCAAAAGAGCTTGGCTTCTCAGAAGATGTGAAGGTTGTAGCAGGTGCAGGCGACAATGCTGCAGCAGCTGTCGGAACAGGAACTGTTGGCGATGGCCAGTGCAACATTTCCCTTGGAACATCCGGTACGATCTTTATTTCCAGCAAAGATTTCGGAGTGGATGAAAACAATGCACTGCATTCCTTTGACCATGCAGATGGAAGCTATCATCTGATGGGATGCATGTTAAGCGCTGCTTCCTGCAACAAATGGTGGTCAGAGGAGATTCTTAAGACAAAGGATTTCGTGGCAGAGCAGGCACCGATCCGGAAGCTTGGCGAGAATCAGGTATTCTTTCTTCCATATCTGATGGGAGAGAGATCTCCGCATAACAACCCGGATGCAAGAGGCGTATTTTTTGGAATGTCCATGGATACCACGAGAGCAGATATGACCCAGGCTGTTCTGGAAGGAGTTGCTTTCGGACTTCGAGATTCCCTTGAGGTTGCAAGAAGTCTCGGAATCCATATTGAGCGCACCAAGATCTGCGGCGGCGGAGCCAAGAGCCCTCTCTGGAAAAAGATCATTGCAAATGTGATGAACCTGAAGGTGGATGTGCCGGAGAATGAGGAAGGCCCGTCCATGGGCGGTGCAATGCTGGCAGCAGTAGGCTGCGGTGAATACCCAGACGTGGAAACAATCTGTAATAAGCTGGTCAGGGTAGTAGATACGGTAGAACCGGAACCGGAGCTGGTTGCAAAATATGAAGAAAAATACCGGAAATTCCGCAAACTGTATCCGGCAATGAAAGAGCTGTTCGGATAACAGCCATTTTCACAGATAAATATTGTTCTGCTTCATATGTATGGAGTACTGAACGGTTAAAGATCAGGAGCATGTCACAGCTCCTGATTTTTTCTGTACTGTCTTGGTGTACAGCCCTTGATCTTCGTAAAGACCTTTGTGTAATAATTAGAGTCCGAAAAACCGGACAGCAGTCCTGATTCCGTAATAGAACAGGAGGGATTTTCCAGATATTCCAGGCTGCGTTCAATGCGGTATTCCTGGATGTATCCGAAGAGAGTGATATTCATACATTTTTTGAAAAGCCGGCTGCATTCGCTGGGACTTAGGTGGATCAGGTCTGCAACATCATTCAGGAGGATCTTTTCAGAGTAGTGTTCTGCGATATAGGACATGATCTGACGGATGCGGCGGTAGTTTTCTTCATCCTGGCCGGATGGAAGAATTGCCCGGGAGATCGTATTTTCATACAAGATCTTCCAGAAGTGCTGCAGTCTGGCGATGATCTCAAATTCATACATGGGTTCCCGGCTGCAGTCCAGCTCGATGATGTCACGGATATCTTTTATGGCCTCGGAATGCCATTTGCAGGATAGATCAAGCGGTACGGCAGACAGGGAAAAGCTTCGGAGGATCGGTTCTGTATATTTCTGGAAAAGAAGGCTTCCCGAAAATCCGTAGATCAGTTTGGGGTCAAAGGTTATGGGGATATACTGACAGTCCTGATCTTGATACATATATCCGGCATGAAGGGCATTGGCATTGCCAAAGATTGCCTGTCCCTCTTTCAGGTGAAAAGTATTCTGATTGATCTTGTAGAGCATTTTGCCCTTTTCGATATAGGTAAGCTCGATCTCCGGATGCCAGTGCCACAGAAAGGAACCGGTCTCATAGCCGGAAAGCCGCTCGTAGCTTACCAGGAATGGGAAGGAGCTGTCTCCGTGTTTTTTCAGTTCTTTTCCGGCGGGATCTGTGATGATCTGCATGGTGTTACCTCCTTCCTTCTGTGCGCGGATTCTGAAGTGTATATCTGCTTTTCTTAGTGGAACTTATTTTATCAGAAAAGGCATAAAATGCAAAGGGATATTCCGGGATCACCACAAAATAATACGGTTTTTACACAAAATTGTTATGGACAGAAAAGACGGGACTGTTATAATAAAAGTACATGAAGCGTGACAGAGCGGAAGAATTTTTCAGGTTCTTCCGGATCTGGGGTGTAAACTATATAACAGGAGGAAGAAAAAATGGGAACAATTAAAATTCCGGCAGCAGACGTGCTGAAAAAAATCTATGGTGAGACAGAGGAGAGCAGCGCCCGTTATACCAATCTTGCTGTGAATTTCGAGAAGAAATATCATCATGACAAGGCAGAGTTTTTTACCGCTCCGGGCCGTACGGAGATCATTGGCAACCATGTTGATCATAACGGCGGTCAGATCATTGCTGCAAGTATCGATCTGGATACCATCGGTGCTGCTTATCCAAACGGAACCAATGTGATCCATATGATCAGTGAGGGTTACAAACAGGAAGTAGTTGTTGATCTTGACAAACTCAGCGCAGAAACCTATACAAAGGGTACAGATGCTCTTGTTGCAGGTATTATGGAGTATATGCAGAAAAAAGGCTATGCTACCGGTGGATTTGACGCTTATGTTTCTACCAAGGTTATTGCCGCTGCAGGTGTAAGCTCCTCTGCTTCCTTTGAGATGCTTGTATGTGCGATCACCAATTATTTCTTTAATGAAGGTAAACTGGAGTACGGCGAGTATGCGAGAGCAGGTCAGTATGCTGAGAATGTTTACTGGAAAAAGGCTTCCGGTCTGATGGACCAGATGGCTTGTGCTGCCGGCGGCCCGATCCTTCTGGATTTCTCTGATAAAGAGAATATCAGCTGTGAGAAGATTGCATTTTCCTTTGAGGATATGGGCTGCAGACTTGTGATCGTAAACACCGGCAAGGGTCATGCAGATCTCAGTGAGGAATATTCTTCTATTCCTATGGAGATGCGAGAGGCTGCGAAGGCTATGGGCGTAGAGCTTCTCTGTGAGTCCAGTATGGAGAATCTTCTGGCACATGTGAAGGATATTCCGAATGACCGTGCTGTTCTTCGTGCGATGCATTTTTATGAAGAGAACAGACGTGTTGCAGATGCAGTGAAGGCTGTTGAGAATAAAGACGGTGAGGGATTCCTGCGTCTTCTTGAGGAGTCCGGTAATTCTTCCTGGGAGTGGCTGCAGAACTGTTATTCTCTGCAGAATTGCAAGGAGCAGAAGATCACGTTGAGTCTGGCACTTACCAAGCTGTTTCTGAATAAGATCGGTGCTGGTATCTGCAGAGTTCATGGTGGTGGTTTTGCAGGAGTTATCATGTGCGTGCTTCCGATCGAGAATGCAGATGCGTATGTGGACTATATGGCTCAGTATGTCGGAAGGGAAAATGTCTATCCGATGAATATCAGGAGTACAGGAGCTGTTCATGTTGAGTAATTTTTGACGGCATAACGAACGTCATGGAGGGCGGTTCGTTTCCGAATGCGGCTTTGGCGGCATCCGGAAATGAACCGCCCTTTGCGATGTGCTATGATTTTTTATTTTTTAATCAAAATTTTATGATTTGTTTCTGATTTAAATTTATGGGTTATGGTATAATGAGAAAAATTATAAGAGAGTATTAAAAAAGAATTTGCAGAAATTTTCAAGGTGAGGTTTCTGGAGTTGTTTTGAGTTTTGTTTTTTCATTATATTTCGTAAGAAAGGTTTGACATATTTATGAGCAGAAGAGAGTTTCTTGAGGTTTTACGGGGGCAGCTGTCCGGACAGATGACCCAGGGGAGAGCTGCGGCTCATGTGCGGTATTATGAGGATTACATTCAGTCTCAGGTCCGGAACGGCCGAAGTGAATCAGATGTCCTGGCAGAACTGGGAGATCCCAGGCTGATCGCCAAGACTTTGATCGATACAGATGACAGTGCAGCTGTTTATGATGAGTCAGGTTATTCTGAAGAGAGCTACGGCGCAGATGATTATGCGGATAATGGGACGGAGAGCAGTGCCGGAAAGGCAAGAAGCTTTAAACTGGATCTGAGCACATGGTATGGAAAGGCGATCGTGATCGCTGTTGCAGTGTTAATTGTGATACTTTTAACAACTGTTTTGGTGGCAGTTGCTCCATTTTTTATAATTTTTGGTATAGTTTTGTATTTAATATCCTGGTACAGGAAGAAAAAAGTATAATTGTTCCACAATAGCTGTGAAACAAAGATAATTTCCGTGTAATGAAATGGCTTGCTTGTGAAAAAAGTACTTATAAGATTTGCATAAAAAATACGTATTTGGTATTGATTTATAGTGAATTTTACTGTATAATTCATATCAACAAGTTGAGATTGTGTCTGTTTTGTATAAAAACAGACGATGCCATTGAGAAAAGAGAACGGCAGAAGATATGCATCGAAGGATGCGTTATTTTCTGCCGATTTTTTATCTGTTTTTTTATGGAAGGTGATCAGAATGGATTGCCTTGTTGAGGTACAATAAATTGTGCAAAATAGATAAGAAAGTAACAATTTAAAACAGATAATTATCAAGAATAGATAAAGAAATACCAAAAAAAGAAAAAATAACTGTTGATTATATTCAAGAAATGTGTTAATATTTGGTAAAAAGTTGGTAAAGATAACAAACGCGCAAATACGAAGGAGGGTAGTAAGGGGGCATTTTTGACAGCAGGACGTAAATGAGCGTTTTGCTTAATGTATTGGGGTAATTGCTGGAAGATATAACGGAAGTGTTTTTCGGCAAAATGTGTAATGAGCAACATGATCAGCACTGTCAGGGAGACAGAGATATCGGGATGATGCAGCTGATCGGTAGTACGTAAATTTATGAAAAGCAGGTGATATACAATGAAAAGTAAAAAATCTTTTTTCAGGACAGTGGAGCCTTATCTCTATCTGGTTCCTGTAATGATCCTTTTTATACTGTTTGTATTCTGGCCGTTCGTTAAGACGATCCAGCTGAGCTTTGCCAGAACCACACCTCTTGGTCAGGTGGCACAGTACGTAGGACTTGACAACTATACGAATATTTTTACAGACGGAACGTTCCTTAACAGTTTGGTGGCAACACTGAAATTCTCTGTTATGCGAGTTATCCTTTCTATTGTGCTCGGTTTTATACTGGCGATCATCAGTACAGAGAAGATCAGGGCGAAAGGATTTTTCCGTACTGTATATGCACTTCCGATGGCTATTTCCGCAGCAGCAGCATCTGTAGTGTTCATGTTTATTTTCCACAGCTCTCTGGGTATCCTGAACAAGGTTCTCGGAACTCATATCGGATGGCTGACAGATAAGAAATATGCACTGATCGCAGTTACGATCGTCAGTGTATGGATGGCTATCGGTATGAACTTCATTTACCTTACTGCAGCGATCCAGAGTGTACCGGCTGAGCTTTATGAGAGCGTTGCCCTGGATGGAGCGAATTTCTTCCAGAAGCACCGCCATGTAACGATTCCGTCAATCTCTCCGACGCTGTTCTTCCTTCTCATCATTAATGTCATCAACTCCGTACAGGCATACGCAGAGTTCAAGATGATGACCCAGGGCGGACCGGCAGAGAGTACCAACGTTATCGTGTATGAGATTTACCAGGAGGCATTTATCAACAGCCGTTTCGGTGTGGCCTGTTCAGAATCCGTAATTCTGTTTGTTATTTTGATCATCCTGACTGCACTGCAGTTTAGACTGGAAAAGAAGGTGACCTACTGATGAAAGAAAAACCATATGTAAAAGTGGCGATGTATGCGCTGAATATTATTTTTGCAATTATTATCATTGTTCCTGTTATCTACTGTTTCAATGTTAGTATGATGGATCTGAAGGAGATCTACGGCGGAAAGTTCTGGCCGTCCCATCTGACTATCGAGAACTACACAAGAGCATTTCAGCTTGCACCGTTCTTTACCTTCATTAAGAACTCACTGATCGTATCCGGTGTTATCACAGCAGCCCAGGTTATCACAGGTGCTCTTGCTGCTTATGCTTTTGCAATGATGGAGTTTAAAGGCAAAAAAGTCCTGTTCTATATTATGCTGGCAACCATGATGATCCCGAGCCAGGCGATCATCATCGCAAACTACCTGACAATCGCTGACTGGGGTATCCGCAATACATATGCAGCTCTGATCCTTCCGAATGCGGCAGCAGCCTTTGCAGTATTTAACATGCGTCAGGCATTCCTGACACTGCCGAAAGAGATTCATGAGGCAGCCGAAATTGATGGATGTACAAACTTCAAGTTCTTATATACAATCGGTGTTCCGCTTATTAAACCATCACTTGGTGCTCTGATCATCTATGTATTCCTTCAGAGCTGGAACTACTATCTGTGGCCGCTGCTGGTAACAGACAGTGTAAATATGAGAACTGTTCAGATTGGTCTTGGTATGCTTCAGGGTGCTGAGGCAACGGACTTCCGACCTGTTATGGCAGGTGCAATGGTAATCCTGATCCCGTCGATCCTTGTATTTATCATTGGCCAGAAGCAGATGATCAGTGGTCTGACAGCAGGTGCTGTTAAGGGCTGATCCAGTCACATAAGAGCAAGTAGCAAAAATGTTAATTTATCCGACCTGTATTGGGGCGGGTCGGACCATTATAAAAGGAGGGTTTCTATATGAACAACAAAAAATGGATGGCGATTCTTTTAGGAGGAATCATGGCTGCATCTCTGGCAGCTCCGTGCTCAGTAAGTGCAGCTGAGAAAACAACACTTACATTCTGGCATGCAATGGGCGGCACAAACGGTGAGGTGCTTCAGCAGATCGTGGATGATTTCAACGCATCCCAGGATGAGATCGAGATTAAAGCGGAGTATCAGGGAACCTATGATGATACCATCACAAAACTGAAAGCTGCTATGCAGAGTGAATCCGGTCTTCCGGATGTTTGCCAGATGTATGACGTAGGAACAAAGTTCATGTATGACAGTGGTGCTGTCATTCCTGTAGAAGACAAATTTGAGAGCACAGGCTATGATAAGAGTTCCGTTATGGATGTTATCAGCAGCTACTATACCGTAGAAGGCAAGCAGTATGCAATGCCATTTAACGTATCCACACCTATGCTGTATTACAACAAAGACGTATTTGAGGCAGCAGGACTTGATCCTGAAACTCCTCCGACAACTTATGATGAGGTTCTTGAGGATGCCAAGAAGATCGTAGAGAGCGGAGCAGCTCCGGTTGGTTATTCACAGGCTATTTACGGATGGTTCTTTGAGCAGCAGCTTGCAGGACTTGGCGTAACATACGGAAATAATGACAATGGACGTACAGAGGCAGTTACAGCTGTTGATTTTGATTCCAACGGCGGCGGACTGAAAGTATTCGACATGTGGAAAAAGCTGTATGATTCCGGATACTTCGAAGATTACGGAACAACAACAGCAGATACTCAGACAGCGTTCTTCTCCGGACAGGTTGGTATGATCATCGAGTCTACTGCTATCCTGAAAAACGCAGTTGATTCTTCTCCGTTCGAAGTTGGTACAGGATATCTTCCGAGAATCGAGCAGAATGATGAAGGCGGTGTTATCATCGGTGGTGGATCCCTGTGGCTTACAGATACAGGTAACGAAGCTAACGAAGATGCAGCATGGAAATTCATCGAGTACATCACAACTCCTGATGTACAGGCTAAATGGTCCATGGGCACAGGATACTTTGCAATCAACGAGAAAGCTTATGAGACAGATGATATGAAGGCTTATCTCAAAGAAAACCCGAATTTCGAGACAGCTATCAACCAGCTGAAGGATTCTCCTGTAAACTGCAATACAGCAGGTGTTCTCTCCGGCGTACAGACAGAAGCCCGTCTTACATTCAATGAGATCATGCCGCAGGTATATGATGGCAAGCTCACAACTCAGGACGCTGTTGATCAGCTTGCAGCTTCTGTAAACAAAGCAATCGAGAACTATAACGAGTCTATTAAATAATCAGAATGCCCTCTGATCAGTAGATAGAGCAACAGATAGGGATACCGCCGCCAGGCGCCGGTATCCCTGCTGTTTTACATGCTGTGAGACTACAGATAATGTATATCCGGGGCACAGGCTCATATGAAAAACTGTGTAGTGAGACGGACGGAGTGAGTCCGGCTGACTAGACAGCTTTCGAATGGAGGAGTGTGGCCTGCGGCGTTCGTGCAGGGCAAAATGAAGTGATGCGCGATTGGCGTTATCACCGGCAGAAAATAATGATACAACAGGAAAGGAGCAAATTTATGGGCGGAATTCTCGGAGCATGTAATGCAATATCGGATTATTTGCACACTTTAAATATGGGATCGACGCTGTTTCGGCTGATTCTTGCGATGTTTCTTGGATGTCTGATCGGTATTGACCGTGGAATGAAGAAGCGTGTGGCAGGTGTAAAAACACATATGATCGTCTGTATGGGGGCAACTCTGGTTATGATGACGGGCGATTTTATCCATGTATATTCTAATGGGGCAGGAATCGGAGATACTGCACGACTTGGCGCACAGGTTGTCAGCGGAATCGGTTTTCTTGGAGTGGGAACCATCATCGTGACAGGACAGAGACATGTATCCGGTCTTACGACAGCAGCCAGTCTTTGGACTTCCGCGTGTATCGGACTTGCTGTGGGGATCGGCTTTTACAGCGGTGCGATCTTTACCACGCTGGGGCTTATTCTGGTGTTCAAATATGCGAAATATATAGAGGTTTATGTGGAAGAGCATTCCAATACCTATGACGTATATATGGAGTTTGAAAATGAAGACAAGATGAGTATGGTCATAAAGAAGCTCCGGGAAGAGGACATCCTGATCTCCAACGTAGTTATCATCAAAAAGAGATCTAAAACACAGAGTGTGGTGATCCAGGCAACAATGGAGGCTGCCAAATGGAAAGCACGCCATACTGTATTTCGTGAGGTAAGACAGCAGGAAGGAGTTATTTCTGTGGAGGAAATATGATCGGGAATACAATGAAATTTATCAGGCTTTTGGTGAAGTTAAGAGCATGTTAAAGAAAAAACGATGTATTTTACGAAAAATGCACTTGAAATATGAAGAATAGTCTGATACAATGAATACAAAGTGAAGAAGGAATCTGATTCAGCTTGCTGAATACAGAGAATGCCATTGAGAACAGAGACCGGCATGAAGACACATGGATAAGTGTGTTTTTATGCCGGCTATTTTTATGCACAAATGTTAATGTTTCAAAAGGATTACAAGGGTTACAAGGGTTACGGCATAAAAATAATGGCATATTCGCTTGAAAGATTGCTGTTCGTAAGCAGTACTCCTCGCAGAATATTTACCTGCGGACGGCAATGCTTGTGTTGCAACGGATATTCTGCTGTTTCCGGCGCAGAGAAAGCCGGGGACAGTTCAGAAGATCCGCAAACAGGAAAGGAGAAACAGATCTATGTATGATGTGATCATTATCGGAGCAGGAGTTTCCGGAGCGGCAGCGGCGAGAGAGCTTTCAAGATATCGGCTGAAAATCTGCGTTCTGGAGCGGGAAGAGGATGTATGCTGTGGAACTTCCAAGGCAAACAGCGGAATCGCTCATTCCGGTTATGATGCAGAACCGGGAAGCCTTATGGCGGAACTGAATGTGAAGGGCAGCAATATGATGGGACAGCTTTCGAAGGAACTGAATTTTCCTTTTAAACAGACTGGTTCACTGACTGTCTGTACAACTGAGAATGGAATTGCCATGCTGCATAAGCTGCGTGAAAGAGGACTGAAAAACGGAGTAGAGGGACTGAGGGTCCTTGACAGAGAAGAGGCACTTGCCATGGAGCCGAATCTGTCTGATCAGGTGCTGGCAGCACTGTATGCACCGACAGCCGGAATTGTCTGTCCCTTTGAACTGAACATTGCAATGGCAGAGAATGCATATAACAATGGTGTGGAATTTAAATTTGACACAGAAGTAAAGAACATCCGAAAACAGGAAAAAGGTTTTGTTGTGGAAACCTCAAAAGGTGATTTTGAGACAGACTGTATCGTTAATGCTGCCGGTGTCTATGCGGATGTTTTTCATAATATGGTAAGTGAGAAAAAACTGCATATCACTCCTCGTAAGGGTGAGTATATGCTTCTTGATAAAAGTGCAGGAACACATGTGAATCATACGATCTTTGCACTTCCAAATCAGAGCGGAAAAGGAGTTCTGGTAACACAGACGGTTCACGGAAATCTTCTGATCGGGCCTACAGCTACGGATCTGGAGGATCGGGAGGAAACAGCAACTACCTCGGAGGGTATGGAGACAGTAAGCGTCAAATCCGGTAAAACAGTAAAGGATATTCCACTGCGGAAGGTGATCACAAGCTTTGCGGGACTCCGTGCTGTCGAGGATGGTATGGATTTTGTGATCAAAGAGGTGGAGGATGCACCCGGATTTATCGATTGTGCAGGAATCGCATCACCGGGACTTACCAGCTCACCGGCCATTGGCTGTATGATTGCTGACATCGTAAAAGAAAAATTACATCCGGAAGTAAATCCGGATTTTAATCCGGTGAGAAAAGGGATCCTGGATCCGTCAGAACTTTCTCTGGAAGAAAGAAATGAGCTGATCAAAAGATCACCGGAATATGGAAATATCATCTGCAGATGTGAGATGATCTCTGAGGGAGAGATTCTGGATGCGATCCGAAGACCTCTCGGAGCGAAATCTCTGGATGGAGTAAAACGTCGTACAAGAGCAGGAATGGGAAGATGTCAGTCAGGCTTTTGCTCTCCCAGAACAATGGAGATCCTCAGCCGGGAGCTTGGCATTTCCATGGAGGAGATCACAAAAACAGGCGGAGATTCCAGACTGATCGAAGGAATCAACAAGAAAATTGCAGAGGAGGGCGAGAACCATGAATGATAAGATTATGGTGAAGAGAGATATCGTGATCATAGGCGGAGGCCCTGCAGGACTGGCAGCAGCCCTGGCTGCAAAGAAAGAGGGAGCAGAGAGTATCCTGATCCTGGAACGTGATAAGGAACTGGGCGGGATTCTGAATCAGTGTATCCATAATGGATTTGGCCTTCATACATTTCAGGAGGAGCTGACAGGACCGGAATATGCGGCACGCTTTATCCGGATGGTAAAAGAGCAGCAGATCGAGTACCGGCTGAACACCATGGTCATGGATATCAGCCAGGATAAGGTGATCACTGCCATGAGCCGCCAGGAGGGAATGTATCAGATCCGGGCAAAAGCTGTGATCCTTGCCATGGGCTGCAGAGAGAGACCGCGAGGTGCACTGAACATTCCGGGATATCGACCGGCAGGCATTTATTCAGCAGGAACAGCACAGCGCCTTGTAAACATGGAAGGATTTATGCCGGGAAAAAAAGTAGTGATCCTGGGATCCGGTGATATCGGATTGATCATGGCCAGACGTATGACGCTGGAAGGCGCAGAGGTTAAGGCAGTGGCAGAACTGATGCCATATTCCGGAGGCCTGAAGCGAAATATCGTGCAGTGTCTGGACGACTTTGGGATCCCGTTGAAGCTTAGCCATACAGTGGTTGACATAAAAGGAAAAGAGCGTGTGGAAGGAATCACTCTTGCAGAGGTAGATGAAAACAGACGCCCGATTCCCGGTACAGAGGAATTTTTTGAATGCGATACGCTTCTTCTTTCTGTTGGTCTGATCCCGGAGAATGAGCTTTCCGGACAGGCAGGTGTTAAGCTGAGCAATGTGACTTCCGGACCGGTGGTAAACGAAAGTCTGGAGACAAATGTAGAAGGTATTTTTGCCTGCGGAAATGTTCTTCATGTTCATGACCTGGTGGATTTTGTTTCGGAGGAAGCCGGCAATGCAGGAAGAAATGCGGCTCTCTATATAAACAACAATGGAGAGGACAAAATACCGGAAGAGATAAAGATCACGCTTTCGCCCAAAAACGGAGTCCGCTATACAGTGCCGTCTGAGATCCGTATCGGTCATATGGCGGAGGAGCAGCTGGTCCGCTTCCGTGTGGGAAATGTGTATAAAAATTGTTACATCCGTGCATATCTGGATGGAGAACGGATCTTTTCCAGAAAAAAACAGGTGGCAGCACCCGGAGAGATGGAACAGATCAAATTGAAAAAAGAGCAGCTTCTTTCCATTCTGGAAGGAAAACAGAAACAGGATAAACATGAACTTGTGATCCAGGTGGAGGAGTGATGAAAATGGAAAAAAGGAATCTTACTTGTATCGGATGTCCTATGGGATGCGCCCTTCTGGTGGAAATGAATGGAAAAGAGATCATTTCCGTCACAGGAAATACCTGTAAAAAAGGCGCGGAATATGCAGTGAAGGAAGTGACAGATCCGACCAGGATCGTGACAACGACCGTTCGTGTGAAGAATGGAAATATGCCGGTGGTGTCAGTAAAGACAGCACAGGATATTCCGAAAGGAAAGATTTTTGACTGTGTGGAAGCGCTGCGGGATGTATGTGTGGAAGCACCGGTTCAGATCGGGGACGTGATCCTGGAGAATGCAGCAGGAACAGGCGTGGATATCGTGGCTACAGGAAATGTGAAGCAGATCATACAGTGATCAGCAGAGGATATATATGGCAAACTGTATGCTTATAATATGTCAGCCCTCCGGCAGACAAAGCGAATAAAATAAACCTGAAAAGGCTTTTTTATCGCTTTGTTTGCTATGAAATGAAATATACAAAATGCACAAAAAATATCAGCGCTTAAAAAGGATAATTGATTAAAAACAACAAAAAATATACATAAAAATAGATGAAAAATGTTGAAAATAAATAAATGCTATGATATAATCAGAAATATAAATAGCAAAAATGCTCACAATGATGTAATGCATTGAATGGAGGATGATTAGAATGAAAGTATTTGGACATCGTGGTTTCAGCGGAGAATATCCGGAGAATACAATGCTGGCGTTTCAGAAAGCTGTGGAGGCTGGCTGCGAGGGAATCGAGCTTGATGTGCAGCTGACTAAGGATCTGGTTCCGGTGATCATGCACGATGAGAAGGTTGACCGTACCACGGATGGAAACGGATATATCTATGATCTTACATATGCCGAGCTGTGTAAACTGGATTGCAGTTATCCGGATAAGTTTGCCGGAAAATTCGGCAGGCTTCAGATTCCGACTCTGAGAGAGTATCTGGAGTGGATGGCAGAGGAGGAAGATCTGATCACGAACATCGAGCTGAAGAACAGTGTTTATTATTATGGTGGTATGGAAGAGAAGGTCATTGATATGATCTGCGAATATGGTCTGGAGGATCGGATCATTCTTTCCTCTTTCAATAACGCATCCATTGTATTGTGCAGACAGAGTGATGAGACTATTGCAGGAGGCTTTCTGGTAGAGAAATACGTGGATAATGCAGGGGTTTATGCAAGAACCTGTGATGTGCAGTATTATCATCCGAATCTGGAATACCTGAAGGAAGAGCATGTACGCAGCTGTTCCCAGAACGGGATTGGGGTGAATGTCTGGACTGTAAACGAGGAAGAGGATATGAGAAGGATGAAGCAATGGGGAGTAAACTCCATCATCACCAATTATCCGGACAGAGGAAGAGCAGTGGCAGACGAGGATTGATGTTGCGATGTAAAGACGCTTTCTGCGAGGCACATGCAGGAGGCAGGCTAAATTTGAAATCTCCGGCAGGAGGGGGTCCTGCTGCAGATCTATAAAAATAAAATAAAAAAACTATAATAATGTATTATGGAGGATTTTTACAATGGAGAAAGAAACAAGACCTTTTATTTCCTGGCAGCTTGCAGACGATTTTATGACTGCGGTATTTGAGAAAATGGGAGTTCCAACAGAGGATGCGAGACTTTGTTCCGACGTACTTCTGGAAAGTGACAGACGTGGAATTGAGAGCCATGGCTGCAACCGCTTTAAACCGATCTATATCGACCGTATCAAATCCGGAATTTTAAATCCTGTAACAAAGATCGATGTTCTTAAAGAGACACCGACAACTGCAGTTCTTGATGCTAACGATGGTATGGGAATGGTAGCCAGCAAGAAGGCTATGGACATGTGTATCGAAAAAGCACATAAATACGGTATGGGTATGGTTGCAGTCCGTAACTCTTCCCATTATGGAATCGCAGGATATTGGACAGGCCTCGCAGCAAAGGAGAATATGATCGGTATCAGCGGTACCAACGCAAGACCATCCGTTGCACCGACATTTGGTGTTGAGAATATGCTTGGAACCAACCCACTGACATTTAGTATGCCTACAGATGAGCCGTTCCCGTTTACACTGGACTGTGCAACATCTGTTATCCAGAATGGCAAGATCGAATACTACGCACGTATCAACCATGATACTCCTAAGGGTCTTGTTATTTCCAGAGAAGGAGAGGAGCTTACAGATAGTGCAGAGATCCTTAAGAAGATCAGAAGCCAACAGGCAGCACTTGCTCCTCTCGGTGGATTTGGTGAGACAACCGGAGGATATAAGGGATACGGATACTCTACTGTTGTTGAGATCCTTTCCGCAGCTCTTCAGTCCGGTCTCTTCCTGAAAGCTCTGGATGGCAAGGATGAGGAAGGAAAGATCCGTCCATATCATCTTGGACATTTCTTTATTGCTATCGACACAGAGGCATTTATGGGTGCAGAGGCATTCAAGAAAACATGCGGTGATATCCTGAGAGACCTGAGAGGCTCCGAGAAGGCTCCTGGACAGGAACGTATCTACACAGCAGGCGAGAAGGAATATGATGTATGGATGTATCGTAAGGATAAGGGAGTTCCGGTGACAGAGGCAGTTCAGAAAGAGTTTATCGGACTTCGCGATGAATTCGGACTTACACAGTTCAAATTCCCGTTTGAGAAATAATGTATCTGCAGAAGGGAAGTCCATAGGGGCTTCCCTTCTTTTAAAACATATATATGGTAAATATTTCTGGTCTTTGAAGCAATAAACTGATACAATAAGAATAATATCTTCAAACAATGCGCGGAGATAGAATGATATTGTGTGAATATTGCGGAGGAAGAGAGAATATGAACAAAGAATTTCTGGACGCGATCGAGGCGAACCCGATCATAGCGGCTGTAAAGGATGAACAGGGGCTTCAGAACTGTCTGGGCAGAGAAGAGCTTACCGTGATCTTTATCCTGTATGGAGATATCCGTTCTATTGGGGGAATTGTGGAGCGGATCCACCAGGCGGGGAAGATCGCGATGGCACATATAGACCTGATCACAGGTTTATGTTCGAAAGAGGTTTCTGTGGATTATATTTGCAAAAATATCCATGCAGACGGGATCATTTCAACAAAAGCATCCATGATCAACAGGGCGAAGAAGCTTGGAATGTATACAGTTCTGCGTTTTTTCCTTATTGATTCCATGGCGATCAAGAATATTGAGAATCTGGGAAATCAGCATGAGCAGCTGCCGGATGTGGTGGAGGTTCTGCCGGGGGTGATGCCGAAGATTCTTAAACAGATATGTAAAACAAGCAAAGTGCCTGTGATCGCAGGCGGTTTGATCTCCGATAAGGAGGATGTAATGGGAGCGCTGGGTGCGGGGGCAGCAGCGGTTTCCACTACAAATCAGAAGGTATGGGAATTGTAAGGCTGCAGAGGCATTGATCTGCAGCAAAGAAATGTATTGGAGGATTTTTATATGGCAAAATATATTATGGCGCTGGATTCCGGAACGACCAGTAATCGCTGTATTCTTTTTGATGAAAACGGAAGGATCCGCAGTGTGGCACAGAAGGAGTTTATCCAGCATTTTCCGAAACCGGGATGGGTAGAGCATGATGCAGGTGAGATCTGGTCCACACAGCTTTCTGTTGCCAGAGAGGCTATGAACCAGATTGAGGCAACGGCAGAGGATATTGCGGCGATCGGTATCACCAATCAGAGAGAGACCACCATTGTCTGGGATAAGAATACGGGACAGCCGATTTATCATGCCATCGTATGGCAGTGCAGGAGAACCTCAGAATACTGCGACAGCCTGAAAGCAAAGGGACTGGAAGAAAAATTCCGTCAGAAAACAGGACTTGTTATTGATGCGTATTTTTCTGCCACCAAGGTAAAATGGATCCTGGATAATGTGGAGGGTGCCCGCGAAAGAGCAGAGAAGGGAGAGCTTCTGTTTGGTACCGTGGAGACCTGGCTGATCTGGAAGCTGACCAAGGGAGCTGTTCATGTAACAGATTATTCCAATGCATCCAGAACAATGATGTTCAATATCAATACACTGGAGTGGGATGATGAGATCCTGGAGGAGCTTGACATTCCGAAATGCATGCTTCCGCAGGTAAAAGAGTCCAGTGAGATTTATGGTGAGACAGATCCGTCCTTTTTCGGTGGAAGGATCCCGGTAGCCGGTGCTGCCGGTGACCAGCAGGCGGCGCTGTTCGGACAGGCCTGCTTTGAGAAAGGTGAAACCAAGAATACATACGGAACCGGTGGTTTTCTTCTGATGAATGCAGGAGATAAACCGGTATTTTCCAATAACGGGCTGGTTACAACCATCGGATGGGGACTTAACGGAAAGATCACTTATGTTCTGGAGGGATCCGTATTTGTGGCTGGTGCTGCGATTCAGTGGCTTCGTGATGAGCTTCATCTGGTGGATTCTGCATCGGATACCGAGTATTTTGCGGGAAAAGTACCGGATGCAAACGGCTGCTACGTCGTGCCTGCATTTACGGGACTTGGAGCTCCTTACTGGGATCAGTATGCCCGTGGCACGATCGTGGGATTGACCCGTGGTGTAAATAAGTATCATATTGTGCGTGCAACTTTGGAATCTCTTGCATATCAGGTCAATGATGTGCTGGAGGTTATGAAGGAAGATGCTGGAAGTGACCTTGCAGTTCTTCGTGTAGACGGCGGAGCAAGTGCAAACAATCTTCTTCTGCAGATTCAGGCCAATATCAGTAATGTGGCTGTAGAACGTCCGGAATGTATTGAGACAACTGCTCTTGGTGCCGCATATCTGGCAGGTCTTGCTGTGGGCTTCTGGAAAAGCAAGGAGGCAGTACTGGAAAGCCGTGATGTGGAACGTATTTTCCGCACGGAGATCGATGACGAGAAGCGAAATGCCATGGTAAAAGGCTGGAGAGCTGCAGTAGGCTGCTCCAGAGACTGGATCAAAAAGATCCAGTAAAAGGTAAAAAAGAAAAGTCATGCAGCGGGACCGGATGAAAATGTCCTGTGCATGGCTTTTTTGCGCTTTCGGAATGTCACAGACAGACCGTCATAGTAAGCAATCGCGGAACAGATCCGCCGGAGTTTACAGAGTGGTCAGATCGATTCTGTAATCGTCGGAACCTTCTCCGTCAGCAGTGTAGTAAGCTGCTCTTTCCTCTGCATTTACATAAATGTGGAGCTCTTTGCCTTTCAGGCCTTTTGCTTCTGCATCTTTCTTAACAGCTACCTCAAGGTCGGCAACTGTGATGGATGTCTCAAAAATTTCAAGTGTGATGCCGCTGATCTTATGATTTTTTACAGTGTTCTTAACTTCTTCTACTACTTCTGGTGCCTTGGCTGCTACAGTCTCTGTTGCTTTTTTGACTGCTTTAACGGTTTTTTCAGCTGCAGGTGTTTTTTCAATCTTTTCTACAGTTGATTTCACGGTAGCTTTGGCTTTGGTGGTTGCGCTCTTCAGGTTGCTTGTTCTGCTGTTTCTTCTTTTTTCCATAATGGAACACTCCCTTCCACATATCTCGCTGACAGAACTGATCTGTCGGAATATGTACCTGTTTACAGTATCATGAATCCGGTGGAAAGTCAAATTTTTGCTTGGGTGTTGCATTTCCGGCGGTTGTCGTATAAACTGGATTACAGAGAAAATCAGACAGGGGTACAGAGATTGAAGAATATTCAGGAAGATATTAAAACAGGAAAATTTAAGCAGGCATATCTCCTTTATGGTGAGGAAGCCTATCTGAAACAGCAATATAAAAGAAATCTGGTAAAGGCTCTGAACCCGGACGATGATACCATGAATTTCACCAGATATGAAGGGAAGGGAATCGATGTCCGGGAGCTTTTGAGTCTTTGTGATACCATGCCCTTTTTTGCAGAGCGAAGAGTAGTCCTTCTTGAGGATACGGGATTCTTTAAGAATAAATGTGAGGAACTGGCAGATTATATGAAAGCTCTGCCTGATTATCTGTATCTGGTGTTCTGCGAGTCTGAAGTAGATAAAAGAAGCCGTATGTACAAGGCGGTAAAAGCCTGCGGCAGCATCGGGGAATTTAAACAGCAGGATGAAAAGACTCTTATGCGGTGGGCAGCAGGAATCCTTGGAAAAAATGGCCGCAGGATCACCCAGAGAGATGTGGAGCTTTTGATGACCATGACGGGAACAGATATGGGAAATATAAGGATGGAGCTGGAAAAGCTGATCTCCTATACAGTTGGAAGAGATGTTGTGACTGCTGCAGATATCCGGGCTGTCTGTACTACACAGACAACCAATAAGATCTTTGATATGGTGCGTGCGGTGACAGAGAAGAACCAGAAGCGGGCCCTGGATCTGTACTATGACCTTCTGACTCTTCGGGAACCGCCAATGAGGATATTGTTTCTTCTGGCGAAACAGTTTCGTCAGATCTGCCTGACCAAGAAAATGTCGCAGGAGGGTCTTTCTCAGACTGAGATCGCTTCCAAACTGGGAGTACCCTCTTTTGTTGTGCGGAATCTGGCGTCCTGTGCCAGATCCTACACTGTGGAAGAGCTGGAGAATGCTGTGCGGGATTTTGTGGATGCGGAAGAGGCGGTAAAGACAGGTACACTTGGAGATGTGCTCAGCGTGGAGCTTCTGATCGTGAAGTACAGCTCGGCGAGAGCAGTGAGGGCCTGAGTTTTACGAAGATGGGTTCTTCCACAGGGTCGCTCCGTTGTCCCTGAGCCATTTTTCGCAGGCTTTATACTCCGGCATCACAGATGCCACCACTGCATAAAAGGCAGGGGAATGATTCATTTCTTTTCTGTGGGAAAGTTCGTGTACCACAACATAATCTAGGACTTTTTCCGGGGCGAAGATCAGCCGCCAGTTGAAGTTCAGGTTTCCTTCGCTGGTGCAGCTTCCCCAGCGGGTTTTTTGTTCCCGGATCGTGATACGGCCGTAGGTTACGCCCATTTTTCTGGCGTAGGCTGCGGTTTTTCTTTTGAATATTTTTCTGGCGGATTCCATATAATAACTGCGGCGAAATTCCGAAAGAGGCGGATTTTCAGCCGAGGACTGTGCCGGCTCAGTGGCAGCGTGTGAGAGATGCTCCAGGATCCAGCTTTCTTTCTGTGAGAGAAAACGATGGATGGTGGAATCTGGCATTGTGTGTGGAGCGCGGACAGTCACCTGACCGGAAACGCTGACCTGGATCGCCAGGGTTTTCCGGCTGCTGCGGATAATGCGGTAGGGAAAGGGATGAGATATCATAAAAAACTCCTTTTGGTCAATGCAGAAATCTATATACAAAAAAGACAGTCGCTGACGGTTCGACTGTCTTTCCTTTTACTTATAAGCTTATAACTAAAATATTCCGTGGTCTATTACGCAATGCTGTTGACAGCTTTGGAAAGACGGGAAATTTTTCTGGCGCAGTTATTTTTGTGATAAACGCCCTTGGATGTAGCTTTGCTGATTGTGGAGATTGCGTCCTTAAGAGCAACCTCTGCAGCTGCCTTATCCTTATTCTCAACTGCTGTCTCAACTTTCTTGATGGAAGTCTTAACTGCAGAACGGATTGCTTTGTTTCTTGCAGCCTTAGTGCTGTTAACTAAGATTCTCTTCTTTGCGGATTTAATGTTAGCCAATTCGTACACCTCCGATTCCTTAAAAATATAATATTAAATTACATTCACAGGAACAGACACGGGCGCTCCTATGAAACATGCTTATATATATTATTATACGTGCACAGGAATGTCAAGATGTTTTTCGCAAAAATTCAAAAAAAAATATGCGAAAAATACCAGATGCTGTGTGTAAAAGTGGAAATGATACATATTTATGGGAAAAAGGGAAATAATAAAAGGGAAAACACCGGAAAAGCTGCAGGCAGCAGCGAAAATATCTTTTTGATTTTACAGAAAAAGAGGATGAGAGTATGGCTGGAAGGAGCAGAATCAGAACAGACCTGGCGCTGGAAGCAACGGAACGCTTTCGGGAGGAAAATGTAGAAGTACATGGAGTAGAGATCAGGGAAAAATACGATGAGGAAAAGGAGGTGCGTACTACAGTTGTAAGGATCACAACGGAAAACGGAGCCAGGACCATGGGAAAACCACAGGGAACCTATATTACCATTGAGGCACCGGATCTTTCCGTTCCGGATGAGGATTATCACAGGGAGATTTCTGAAGAAGTGGCACATCATTTAAGGGAACTGATCGATCTTGGACGTCAGTTGTCAATTCTGGTGGTAGGGCTTGGAAATCAGGAGATTACTGCGGATTCCCTTGGTCCTCGTACAGTTTCCAATCTTCACATGACAAGGCATGTGATCCGGGAATATGGGCTGAAGAGCAATGGACATATGAAAATGCACCAGATCAGCGGGATCGTTCCGGGTGTGATGGCACAGACCGGAATGGAAACCCTGGAAATTGTTCGGGGTGTTGTTTCTGAGACAAAGCCGGATTTGGTGATCGCCGTAGATGCGCTGGCGGCCAGAAGTACGACAAGACTTAACCGGACGATCCAGATCACGGATACCGGGATCAGTCCGGGCTCCGGCGTGGGGAATCACAGGGAAGGCCTGAATGAAGAAAATCTTTCGGTCCGTGTGATCGGGATCGGTGTTCCGACTGTGGTGGATGCGGCTACTATTGTCCATGATTCCATGGCGGAGCTTCTGGAGGCGCTGGAGGAAGATGAGCAGAAGGAGTTTCTGGAAGAAATGATCTCGCCGAAGCTTTACACCATGTTTGTAACACCAAAGGATGTGGATGAAACGGTACGGTATTTAAGCTTTACCATTTCCGAGGGACTGAATCTGGCTTTTTCCGATAGTCTAATCGAAGAGGACAGGTCATAAAATACCATAAGAGGTGATCGTGGGTGACGAATATCCAGAGGGCTTTCTGCGTGGTTTTGAGCCTGATTTTCCTGTGTGTGGTGGCTGTCCTTCCGGGAGATTTTTTCAGGCATGGTGAGATCTACAGACAGCTGCCGCTGTATTGCTTTCTGGAAAAGAAAGCTCTGCAGAAGGAAAATGGCAGAGACAGGGAAACAGAGATGCTTTTGCAGGAAAAAAACGCAGAGCATCTGGGTAAAGAAGTGGAAGCAGAGAACCGAAAAGAGCAGGAGACGCTGCTGATGGCCGAGGCGGAAGAGGTGGAGAAGAAAGAAGAGCTTCAGAAGAAAGAAGAGCTTCAAAAGAAAAAAGAAATTCAAAAGAAAGAAGCGGAAGAGGCAGAGAAAAAATCTTCTGACGGCAAAAAAAGTGAAAAGGAGACCGGTAAGGAAAATGCAGAGCCGGAAGTTACGGAGTCGGGAGACACAGGACAGGAAGTTGCAGAACAGGAGACTCCGGCGTCAGAGGAGAACCGATCCGGTGAAAATACCGCGAAGGAACAGGAGACAGTGGCACTGCCACATCCGCAGATTGATTTGTCTCAGGCGAAACTGGCAGATTTTGACTATGTGATGAATCAGTTTTTTATATTGGATTCCAATACGGAGACGAATGCACAGCAGATCAGTGCGCCCCGTTTTCTGAAGGAGGATCTGTCCGTTAAAAAGGATTCATCGGTACCCCAGATCCTGATCTATCATACCCATTCCCAGGAGGCTTTTGCAGATTCAAGAGAAGGACAGACTGAGGACACCATCGTAGGAGTGGGAGATTATCTTACTGAACTTCTGGAAAAAACATACGGGTACCAGGTCATTCATATAACAGATTCCTTTGATATGATGGGAGGAACACTGGACAGGAGCAAGGCTTATGATTATGCCAGGGCCTCCATAGAAAAAGTGCTGGAGGAAAACCCCACCATTGAAGTTGTGATCGACCTTCACAGAGATGGTGTGCCGGATGACCGGCATCTGGTAACGCAGGTGAATGGAAAACCTACTGCTCAGCTACTTTTTTATAATGGATTAAGCTATACAGTCAGTCAGGGGGCAGTGAGTTATCTGCCCAATCCTTACATAGAAGAGAATCTGGCATTTTCCTTTCAGCTGGAATATCAGGCGGCACAGTATTACCCCGATCTTTACCGGGGAATCTATCTGGCAGGTCTTCGCTATAATCTGCATCTTAAGCCACGTGCGCTGCTTCTGGAGGCCGGAGCGCAGACAAATACCGTGGAGGAAGTCCGAAATGCCATGGAACCTTTTGCAGATATCTTAAACAGAGTTCTGAAAGGCAGTGACAAAGAAGACTGAAATATGGTATGATAAAGAGCAGTATGGAAAAATATGCGTTCTGAACGCTTTATACGAGAGAAATTTAAGGAGGACTTCCTAAATGATAGACCAGAGTAAAATTCGGAATTTTTGTATCATTGCACATATTGACCATGGCAAGTCAACACTTGCGGACCGTATCATCGAGATGACGGGACTTCTTACCGAAAGGGAAATGCAGGCCCAGGTTCTGGATAACATGGACCTTGAGAGAGAACGAGGAATCACCATCAAATCCCAGGCGGTTCGTATTGTATACAAAGCCAAGGACGGAAATGAGTATATTTTTAACCTGATCGATACCCCGGGACATGTAGACTTTAACTATGAGGTTTCACGAAGCCTTGCTGCCTGTGACGGAGCGATCCTTGTTGTGGATGCAGCACAGGGAATCGAAGCTCAGACACTTGCCAATGTATATATGGCACTGGACCATGATCTGGATGTGGTTCCGGTGATCAACAAGATTGACCTTCCAAGTGCGGATCCGGAGCGTGTTATCAATGAGATTGAGGATGTGATCGGAATTGAGGCGCAGGATGCACCGCAGATCTCCGCAAAAACAGGACTGAATGTAGACCAGGTCCTGGAGCAGATCGTCAATAAGGTCCCGGCGCCGTCGGGGGATGTGGATGCACCGCTGAAGGCTCTGATCTTTGACTCTGTTTATGACCCTTATAAGGGTGTTATCGTATTTTGCAGAGTGAAGGACGGACGTGTGAAAAAGGGCACGAGGATCCATATGATGGCGACCGGATTCACCACGGAGGTTGTGGAGGTTGGATATTTTGGAGCGGGTCAGTTTATCCCATGTGACGAGCTGACAGCAGGCATGGTCGGATATATCACAGCCAGCATCAAGAATGTCCGTGATACCCGCGTGGGTGATACGGTAACGGATGCGGACAACCCCTGTGCAGAGGCGCTTCCGGGGTATAAGAAGGTAAACCCTATGGTTTATTGTGGCCTTTATCCGGCAGATGGTGCCAAGTACGGCGATCTCCGTGACGCACTGGAGAAGCTTCAGCTCAACGATGCTTCCCTTTATTATGAACCGGAGACATCGGTCGCTCTTGGATTTGGTTTCCGCTGCGGCTTCCTGGGACTTCTTCATCTTGAGATCATTCAGGAGCGTCTGGAGAGAGAGTATAACCTGGATCTTGTAACTACAGCACCGAGTGTTATCTATAAGGTCTATAAAACCAATGGTGAGATCATCGAGCTGACCAATCCCACCAACCTTCCGGATCCTTCAGAGATCGAATACATGGAAGAGCCCATGGTGAAGGCAGAGATCATGGTAACCACAGAGTTCATTGGTGCGATCATGGATCTTTGCCAGGAGAGACGTGGTCAGTATGAAGGCATGGAATATATGGAAGAAACCCGTGCACTCCTGAAATACAGACTGCCGCTGAACGAGATCATCTATGATTTCTTTGATGCACTGAAATCACGTTCCAGAGGTTATGCATCCCTGGATTACGAACTGGACGGATATGAGAGAAGTGAGCTTGTGAAGCTGGATATCCTTGTGAATAAAGAAGAAGTGGATGCTCTTTCCTTTATCGTGCATGCAGATACTGCTTACGAGCGCGGAAGAAAGATGTGTGAGAAGCTGAAAGACGAGATCCCGAGACAGCTCTTTGAGATCCCGATCCAGGCAGCTATCGGAAGCAAGGTCATTGCCAGAGAGACGGTAAGAGCCATGCGTAAAGACGTACTTGCCAAGTGCTACGGTGGAGATATCTCCCGTAAGAAGAAGCTTCTGGAGAAACAGAAGGAAGGTAAGAAACGTATGCGTCAGGTAGGTAACGTGGAGATCCCGCAGAAGGCATTTATGAGTGTCCTGAAGCTGGATGATAAATAGGAGATGACTTTTTGAAAAAAAATATAAAAAAACTGTTTCTGGCAGCAGGACTTCTGGCTATGACAGGAGCTCTGCTTACCGGATGTGGTTCAAAGAAGAAAAATGCAGAAGAGGAAAGTGTGATCAAAATCAGCACAGCGCCGGAACCGACTGCCACTCCTGATCCGAAAACAGTAGATCCGGATGCAGTGACGAGCAATGGAAATCTGACAATGGTCAATGAGTACCTGGCAGAAAACGGCAGCGAGGCCCTGGGGATAGATGGCGTGACACCGACACCGGCTGCTTCGGATGGAAGCATGGATACTGCCGGTGAAGCTGCAGCCTCCGGTGAAGATACTGATACAACAGATGCCGGTGGAGAGGAAGGAGCCATGGATGGAGAATAAGGCGAAAAAACCGCTGGAGCTCTATATCCATATTCCGTTTTGTGTAAAAAAATGCGATTACTGTGATTTCCTTTCCGGACCTGCAGGAAAAGAGAGGCAGCGTGAATATTTCCAGGCTCTGGAAAGGGAGATCGCTGCTGTTCCGGATTTTTCGGACAGGGAGATCACCACAGTTTTTATCGGCGGAGGAACACCTTCCGTGCCGGATCCGTCTCTTGTGGGAGAGATACTGGATCAGATCAGAAATAAGTTTTTTATGGCCCCGGATGCTGAGATCACTATCGAAGCAAATCCGGGGACTTTATATAAAGAAAAACTTCAGATATATCTGGAACACGGGATCAACCGGCTGAGTCTGGGGCTTCAGTCCCCGCAGAACCGGGAATTAAAGATCCTTGGAAGGATCCATACGTGGGAAGAGTTTCAGGAGAGCTTTTTTATGGCAAGGGATGCAGGCTTTTCCAATATCAATATCGATCTGATGAGTGCCATTCCGGAACAGACCTATGAAGACTGGGAAAAAAATCTTCGCACGGTGGCAGGAATTTCGCCGGAACATATTTCCGCCTACAGTCTGATCATTGAGGAAGGCACTCCTTTCGGGGAGAGAAAGCTGAAATTACCGGATGAGGATACGGAGTACCGTATGTATGAGAATACGGCAGGAATCCTGGAGGAATATGGGTTTCATCAGTACGAGATCTCCAATTATGCAAAAGGCGGACGGGAATGCCGCCATAATAAGGGATACTGGCAGAGAATCGATTATCTGGGGCTGGGACTTGGGGCGTCTTCACTTCTGGATCATATGCGTTTTTCCAATACTGCGGATATGAAGGAATATATTGGAAACAGTGCGTTTCCGGATAAGATCCGTCAGAATATGGAGAGTCTTACAGAGGCAGATGAGATGGCTGAGTTTATGTTTCTGGGGCTTCGGATGACAGAGGGCGTTTCAATGAAAGCGTTTGCGGAATATTTCGGAAAAAATATGGAAAACGTTTACGGAGAGGTCCTGAAAAAGCATCTGGAGATCGGAATGCTGGAACAAAAAGGAGACAGGATATATCTTTCGCGAAAGGGAATCCATGTGAGCAATGGAGTGATGGCAGATTTTCTGCTGTAGAAAAATTTGTCGATTTTTTCACCTTGACGAACGGATGTTCTGGCAGTATACTGATAAAAAATCAGAAGTTTTACAGCAGAATAAGAGAGGTAGATTCTGCTGTTGAGAAGAATACCGGAATATTTTTGTATGACCGGACAGAGTAGGAGGTTTCATGTCAGCAGAAGCAAACGATAAGAAGCGTTTTATCAGGATACGCGGAGCCAATGAGAATAATCTTAAGAATCTCAGCGTCGATATTCCCAGAGACCAGTTTGTGGTACTTACCGGACTCAGCGGCTCCGGTAAGTCATCTCTTGCATTTGATACCATTTATGCAGAGGGACAGAGACGTTATATGGAGTCACTTTCTTCCTATGCGAGGCAGTTCCTGGGACAGATGGAGAAACCGGATGTGGAGAGTATCGAGGGTCTTCCGCCGGCAATCTCCATTGATCAGAAGTCAACGAACCGGAATCCCCGTTCTACAGTGGGTACGGTAACAGAAATCTATGATTATTTCCGACTTCTGTATGCCCGTGTGGGAATCCCGCACTGTCCCAAATGTGGAAGGGAAATTCGCAAACAGACGGTAGATCAGATGGTGGATCAGATCATGACGCTTCCGGAACGCCAGAAGATCCAGCTTCTTGCACCGGTAGTACGGGGCCGCAAGGGAACCCATGTCAAACTTCTGGATCAGGCCAGAAGAAGCGGGTATGTGAGAGTGCAGATCGACGGAAATCTCTATGAGCTTTCCGAGGAGATCAAGCTGGATAAGAATATCAAACATAACATTGAGATCGTTGTGGATCGACTTATTGTGAAACCGGGAATAGAGAAGCGTCTTTCCGATTCCATTGAAACCGTACTGGATCTGGCGGATGGTCTGCTGGTAGTAGACACTATGGACGGGAAGCTTCTGAATTTCAGCCAGAGTTTTTCCTGCCCGGATTGTGGCATCAGCATTGATGAGATCGAACCCAGGAGCTTTTCCTTTAATAATCCATTTGGTGCCTGCCCGCAGTGTCTGGGTCTTGGATATAAGATGGAATTTGATATCGATCTGATGATCCCGGATAAGAAACTGAGTATCAATGAAGGGGCTATCGCTGTTCTCGGATGGCAGTCCTGTACCACGCAGGGAAGCTTTTCCAGAGCGATCCTGGATGCCCTGGCAAGGGAATATGAATTTTCTCTGGATACGCCTTTCTGCGAGTATCCGAAAAAGGTTCAGGATATCCTCATCCATGGTACCGGCGGTCATTCTGTGAAGGTTTATTATAAAGGACAGCGAGGAGAAGGTGTTTACGATGTGGCGTTCCCGGGACTGATCCGCAATGTGGAGCAGAGATACCGTGAAACCGGTTCTGAGGCCATGAAGCAGGAATACGAGAGCTTTATGCAGATTACTCCGTGCACCACATGTAAGGGACAGAGGCTGAAGAAAGAGTCACTGGCAGTGACTGTGGCGGATAAGAATATTTATGAAGTGACCAATATGCCGGTACAGAAGCTGCAGGGTTTTCTCTGCAATCTGAAGCTTTCAAAGCAGCAGGAGCTTATTGGAAGGCAGATCCTGAAGGAAATCCGCGCCAGGGTTGGATTTCTGGCAGAGGTTGGTCTGGAGTATCTTTCGCTTGGAAGAGCTACCGGAACCCTTTCCGGCGGAGAGGCTCAGAGAATCCGTCTTGCCACACAGATCGGATCCGGGCTTGTGGGGGTTGCATATATCCTGGATGAGCCGAGTATCGGGCTTCACCAGAGAGATAATGACAAGCTTCTGGGGGCACTGATGCGGCTCCGTGATCTTGGAAACAGTCTGATCGTGGTGGAGCACGATGAAGATACCATGCGTGCGGCAGACTGTGTCATCGATATCGGCCCCGGAGCCGGAGAACATGGTGGACAACTGGTCGCAATGGGGACAGCTGAGGATCTGATGAAAAATGAGGAGTCTGTGACAGGAGCTTATTTAAGTGGAAGGCTGAAGATCCCGGTACCGGAAGTGAGGAAGGAACCAATCGGATTTCTTCATATAAAGGGTGCGGCAGAGAACAACCTGAAGCATATCGACGTAGATATTCCTCTTGGAGTGATGACCTGTATCACAGGTGTTTCCGGCTCCGGTAAGAGCTCTCTGATCAATGAGATCTTGTACAAGAGACTTGCCAGAGACCTGAACCGTGCCAGAGTGATCCCCGGGAAACATGATGACATCCTGGGTATCGATCAGCTGGATAAGGTGATCAATATCGACCAGTCCCCGATCGGAAGAACTCCCCGTTCCAATCCTGCCACATATACCGGGGTTTTTGACCAGATCCGTGATCTTTTTGCAGCCACCGCAGATGCCAAGGCAAAGGGCTACAAGAAGGGCCGTTTCAGTTTTAATGTCAAGGGCGGACGGTGCGAGGCCTGCAGCGGTGACGGAATCATCAAGATCGAGATGCATTTTCTTCCGGATGTATATGTGCCCTGCGAAGTCTGCAAGGGCAAACGCTACAATCGTGAGACTCTGGAAGTGAAGTATAAGGGCAAGAGCATTTATGATGTATTGAATATGACTGTGGAAGAAGCACTGACATTTTTTGAAAATGTACCGTCGATCCGGAGAAAGATCGAGACTCTGTATGATGTAGGGCTTTCCTATATCCGTCTGGGGCAGCCCTCCACTACTCTTTCCGGAGGAGAAGCACAGCGGATCAAGCTTGCTACAGAACTCAGCAAGCGCAGTACCGGAAAGACGATCTATATCCTGGATGAGCCTACCACAGGACTGCACTTTGCGGATGTTCACAAGCTGATCGAGATCCTGCGCCGTCTGTCTGAAGGAGGAAACACCGTTGTGGTCATTGAGCACAATCTGGATGTGATCAAGACGGCAGATCATATTATTGATATCGGACCGGAAGGCGGTGACAGAGGCGGAACGGTAATTGCCAGAGGAACTCCGGAGGAAGTAGCAGAGAATCCGGTTTCCTACACCGGCAAATATGTGAAAAAATATCTGGAACAGAAATAACCGGTAAAAGTTCTTTTCAATTTCTGTGGTTTTGTATATAATGAAGTGCGGGAACGTTTCGGCACAGACCGGAACAGAATAAGTCAGAAATGCGTCAGCATACGAATGAGTATGACGCAGGCGGGAGGATTTATGCCGGCAAAGGATATTGGAATCGATCTGGGAACCAGAAACAGTCTGGTGTTTTCCACAGGCAAGGGGATCGTTTTAAGAGAGCCCTCTGTGGTTGTTTATGATAAAGATACAGAGAAGATCAGAGCGATCGGTGAGGAAGCCAGACAGATGGCAAGCCATATGACTTCCAATATGGAAGTGATCTGGCCGATCCGAAGAGGTGTGATCGTAGATTATAATGTAATGGAAAAGATGCTGAAATATTTTATTTCACAGGCTATGGGACGAAGAGCGTTCCGGAAACCGAGAGTCAGCATCAGTGTTCCGAGCGGGATCACGGAGATTGAGCGTAAAGCAATTGAGGAAGCTGCCTATCAGTCAGGAGCCAGGGAAGTTTTTCTTGTGGACGAGCCTATCGCTGCTGCTATCGGTGCAGGTGTAGATATCACCAAGCCATTTGGTAATCTGATCGTGGATATCGGTGCAGGGACTACGGATGTTGCGGTCATATCGGTAGGGGGAGTGGTTGTTTCCGCTTCTGTGAAGGTTGCAGGAGATAATTTTGATCATGCGATCATGAATTATGTACGTGAGAAGCATAGTCTCTTTATCGGGGAGGATGCAGCGGAGAATATCAAGATCAAGATCGGAACAGCCAGTGAAGAAGCGGATCTTCGAACGATGGAGGTCAAGGGCAGAAATATCATCACAGGACTTCCAAAGGTGGCAACACTGACTTCTGAGGAGATCCGGACCGCTTTGAGGGAAACGACCGGGCAGATCGTGGAGACTGTACATGGTGTTCTTGAAAAAACACCACCAGAGCTGGCGGCAGATATCATGGACAGAGGAATCGTTCTTACAGGTGGAGGTGCCATGCTGCATGGAATGGATACATTGATCGAGCAGAAAACAGGAGTCAGCACACTGACTGTACAGGATGCAATGCTTGTAGTGGCTGCAGGAACAGGAAAATATGCGGAAATCATGTCAAGGATGTAAACCGTTATGGGTCGTCTGGACGGCACAGGAGCAGAGAAGAGACTGCCGCAGGAAACTCATACAGATAAGGCGCTGCAGCTGCAGTGCCTTTTGCTGTTATCAGAGGTTTACAGATGGAGAAGAAAATGAGTGAGACAGTTACAGGATATATAGATCATGTGATCTTCCGGAATGAAGATAATGGATATACGGTCATGGTACTGAAAGGGATGGAAGAGGAACAGGAACTGACCTGTGTGGGAACATTTCCTGCAATCACCCAGGGGGCTGCCATTGAAGCTTCCGGAAATTATACAACACATCCGGTGTATGGTAAACAGTTTCAGATATCCTCCTACGTAGAAAAAATGCCGGAGGATGCACTGGCCATGGAACGTTATCTGGGTTCCGGCGCGATCAAAGGGATCGGTGCGGCACTGGCAGCCAGGATCGTACGTCGTTTCGGCGATGATACCATGCGTATTGTGGAGGAAGAACCGGAGCGGCTGGCTGAGATCAAGGGAATCAGCGAAAAAAAGGCCATGGAGATCGCAGAACAGATGACGGAGAAAGCAGATATGCGCCGCGCTATGATCTTTCTCCAGAAATACGGGATATCGCTGAAGCTCGGCGCAAAAATCTATCAGAAATACGGACAGACTGTATATGGAGTCCTGCAGGAGAATCCGTATCGCCTTGCAGAAGATATCAGTGGTGTGGGATTCCGTATCGCAGATGAGATCGCTTCCCGGATCGGGATCCATACAGATTCAGATTACAGGATAAGAAGCGGAATGCTGTATACTCTCCTACAGGCTTCAGGAGAAGGCCATATCTATCTTCCAAAGGAGGAACTTTTTTCCAGGGCATCCGGACTTTTGGGAGTAGATTCCTCCTACATGGAAAAACATCTCATGGACATGATAGTAGACCGGAAACTGATCCTGAAAGAAACAGAAGAAGGTGCAGTTGTCTATCCCACACGATATTATTATCTTGAGCTGAATTCAGCCAGAATGCTCTGTGAGCTGAACATTCTCTGCCCGGAAGATGAGGAGATGGTGGAGAAACGGATCAACAGGATCGAAAAGGAGACAGGAACCCGGTTAGATGAAATGCAGAAACAGGCAGTGGCGGCAGCTGCCAGTCATGGTCTGTTCATTCTGACTGGAGGGCCGGGAACCGGAAAGACTACAACGATCAATGCGATTATCCGTTATTTTGAAGAGGAAGGCGCTGAGCTGCGGCTTGCAGCCCCTACCGGCCGTGCAGCCAAGCGAATGACAGAGGCTACCGGATACGAGGCTCAGACGATCCACAGACTTCTGGAACTGAACGGGATGCCGGAGGAAGAGCAGGAAGGCCGTGCAGTTCATTTTGACAGGAATTCGGAGAATCCGCTGGAAGCGGATGTGATCATCATTGATGAGATGTCCATGGTAGATATCGCACTGATGCATTCATTGCTTCTTGCAGTGACAGCAGGGACCAGGCTGATCCTGGTAGGTGATGAAAATCAGCTTCCCAGTGTAGGCCCGGGAAATGTTCTGAGAGATATTATCCGCAGCGGCTGTTTTTCGGTAGTAGAGTTGAAAAAGATTTTCCGCCAGGCATCCGAAAGTGATATTGTGGTGAATGCCCATAAGATCAACCGGGGCGAGCAGGTGACCATCAATAACAAGAGCCGAGATTTCTTTTTTCTGAAAAGATATGACGCGGACATCATTATCCGTGTGGTGATCGCACTGATCCAGGAGAAGCTTCCGCGTTATGTAGATGCAAAGCCTTATGAGATTCAGGTGCTCACTCCTATGCGTAAGGGACTTTTAGGTGTGGAGCGGCTGAACCAGATCCTTCAGAGATATTTGAACCCGCCGGATGAAAAGAAAAAGGAGAAAGAGATCGGACAGCGTCTTTTCCGTGAAGGGGATAAGGTGATGCAGGTGAAGAACAATTACCAGCTGGAGTGGGAAATCCTTGGACGATACAAGATTCCTGTGGATAAAGGCGTGGGCGTGTTTAACGGAGATACCGGTATTATGACGGAGATCAATGAATTTGCGGAAACGGCCACCGTGGAATTTGAGGATGGCAGACAGGCAGAATATTCCTTCAAACAGCTTGAGGAACTGGAACTTGCCTATGCAGTGACCATACATAAGTCCCAGGGCTCAGAATATCCGGCAGTGATCCTTCCGATCCTTTCCGGACCAAGGATGCTGATGAATCGGAATCTTCTGTATACAGCAGTGACCAGAGCCAGAAAATGTGTTACCGTAGTAGGCAGCGAGACCACTTTTGCGGAGATGATCCGCAATGAAAAACAGCAGCAGAGATACAGCTCTCTGGACAGACGGATCCGGGAGCTGGATGAATCTGAACAGAAAGAGAGCGCCATCGGGGAGAAAGGACTTTCTTGAAAAAAACAACAGATTTTTTACTGGACATGCTTTACCCGAAAAAATGCCCGCTGTGTCATCAGATACTGAAAGAAAAAGATCGGCTGATCTGTCCGGAGTGTTCCGGAAAGGTCAGACCTATATCCGGTCCCCGGTGTATGAAATGCGGAAGACCGGTAAAAATGGAAGAAGAATACTGTGAAGACTGCCGCAAGGGTGCTCATCATTTTACGGAGGGCAGAAGTATTTTCTGGTACGGAGAGGTCTGGAGACAGTCTCTGGTACGATTTAAGTATTACGGATGTCGGGAATATGGGGATTTTTATGCAAAGGCAATGAGCGTCTTCGGAAAAAAATATCTGGAACGGTGGAAGCCTGATCTGATCGTTCCCGTTCCTCTGCATCCCAGAAAAAAAAGGATGAGAGGCTTTAACCAGGCAGCGTATCTGGCAGAAAGGCTCAGTGATCTTACAGGGATCCCATGGAATGAGCATCTGGTAAAGAAGATACGAAGCACAAGATCTCAGAAAAAACTCAATGCCATACAGAGGCGTCAGAACCTGAAAAATGCATATCGGGTAACCGAAAAGATCACGGGTTTTTCTGTACTTGTGGTGGATGATGTATACACAACAGGAAGTACAGCAGATGCCATGGCAATGTGTCTTCTTGAGGCCGGTGCAGAGAAAGTTTATTTTCTGACAATATGCGCAGGAAGGGCATGAAACAGCCGAAAAAACACTTTTCATAGGTATGGAACTATGCTACAATAAATTTGATTGCAGTTAAACAGTATAACTGTATGGAAAGCGTAATGCGGATCATATATCGGGGATTTTCCTGATAAAGAAAGCTTATGAGGAGTTATTTTTATGGTAAATGAAGAAAAAGTGAAGATCATGAACCGTCTGGCTATGTATGAACATGGCGAAGGCAGGAAGTATCTTCCGGTGAGCAGATATTATCGAAGTGATTATATTGGACTTGCACTGATCAGAAACTTTTTTCTGGTAACGATCGGGTATGTATTGGGACTTGCAGGTGTTGCTGCATATTTCAGCGAATATCTTATGGATAATGTGAATAAGATTAATCTGGTCGAGGTTGGGATCTATATCGTCGTTGGTTATCTGATCGTACTTGTCATGTATTCGATACTGACCTACATCCAGTATTCTGTGAAATATTTTCGGGCAAAAAAAAGTGTCAGGGAATATTATCAGGATCTTACGAGACTGGAAAAAATCTACGGGCGGGAGGAAAAAAGAAATCCGGTCCGGAGAAATGCAGGAGGACATAGAAAATGACAGCTTTACTTGAGATCAAACAGAATATCAAAAGATTTTACGGACAATATGAAGTATATATACTGCCGGTCCTGAAGTTTGTTCTGGCATTTGCCTATTTTCTCTGGATCAACAGCAATATGGGCTACATGAAACAGCTGGATAATATTTTTATTGTCCTGATCCTGGCGCTTGTATGTTCGATCCTTCCGGTTTCCGTGATGATGTTTATGGGATTTGCGTTGATGATCGGTCACTGTTATGCAGTCGGGATCGAAACGGCAGGATTTATGCTGCTTCTTATTCTGTTGATGATGATCCTGTTCCTCAGATTCAGCAGGTCACAGAATCTTGCAATGATCCTTACACCACTTTCCTTTGGATTTGGTGTTCCTGCACTTATGCCGATCGGAGCAGGCCTGCTGGGCAGCGCATTGTCAGCGCTTCCGGCCGGATGCGGTGTTGTGATCTATTATTTTATACGGTTTGTACATGCGCAGTCGGCGGCACTCAGTGATCCTGCCGCAGAGATCACAGAAAAACTGAAGCTGATCTCTGACGGACTTGTCCACAACTGGGCAATGTGGATCACGGTGATTGCGTTTGTGGCAGTGGTCCTGTTTGTGAACCTTCTGAGAACACGGGCGTTTGATTATGCATGGAGGATCGCTGTCATTGCCGGCGGCGTGATCTATATCCTGATTATCCTTGCCGGAGATTTCTGCCTTAGTATTACGGTAGCCATGGTGCCGATGATCCTGTCCACAGTGGTTTCCGTACTGGCAGGATTTGTTCTGGAGTTCTTTGTTTTTGGCGGAGATTACAGCAGAACAGAACGTCTGGAATATGAGGATGATGAGTACTATTACTACGTAAAAGCCGTTCCGAAGGCATCGGTCGCCACTTCTGAGAGAAGTATCAAAAAGATCAATGCGGAGCCGGTAAAGGAAGAAAAAAAAGAAGACAGTGTTGTGTCTTTCAGTGATGATGTATTTCATGAGAAGAAAGAAATGCATACAGTAAAGATGCCGGATATGGTTTCCGAAAATACAGTAAGTGAGAAACCGCAGGGATTGGACAAGATCGATTTCGAAAAACAGCTGGAGGAATCACTGAAGGATCTTTAAACAGGAACGATTGGAATAGCTCAGGAAGAAAGGAGGAGACTTATGCAGAATGTGCTGACAGTTGTGGTCGGATATCTGGGAAAAATTTCCCTTCCGGGATTTGGCGTGATAGATATCATTGAGATCGGACTGATTTCCTTTTTTGTATATCAGTTTATGGCATGGATCAAATTCACACGTGCATATACCCTTCTGAAGGGCATTTTGATCGTCCTTGGATTTATCCTGGTCGCATATATCTTCAAAATGAATACGATCCTCTGGATCTTCCGGAATCTGGCTAATGTGCTGGTGATCGGTGTGATCGTAATCTTTCAGCCGGAGCTGAGGAAGGCCCTGGAGCAGCTGGGACAGAAGAAGTTTGTTTCTAACATTATTCCCTTTGATTCCGGCAGGGAAGTACAGGAACGTTTTAATGACAAGACTATCAATGAACTGGTAAAGGCCTGTTTTGATATGGGTGAAGTTAAGACCGGAGCACTGATCGTGATCGAGGAAGAGATCCGGCTTGATGAATATGTGAGAACCGGTATCAATATTGACGGTATCCTTACCAGTCAGCTTCTGATCAATATTTTTGAGCATAATACACCTCTTCATGACGGAGCGGTGATCGTGCGAGGTAACCGCGTGGTAGCAGCAACCTGCTATCTGCCTCTTTCAGATAATATGGAACTGAGCAAACAGCTGGGAACAAGACACAGAGCAGGTGTGGGCATCAGCGAAGCTACGGATTCTCTTACGATCATTGTTTCGGAAGAAACGGGGCAGGTTTCTGTGGCCAGAGGCGGTGAGTTATCCAGAGGGCTTAACAGCAAACAGCTTCGTGAAATACTTGTTTCTGCTCAGAATAAAAAGGTTGTTGACAACGGTAAGCTGAGAAATCTGCTGAAAGGGAGAGTGAAACATGAAGAAAAATCTGACTAAGAACATCCCTTTGAAAATCATGTCGATTATTGTGGGAATCCTGGTGTGGCTGATCGTAGTAAATGTTGATGACCCTATCATTACGAAAGGCTTTGTGATCTCAGATGTGCAGATCATCAACGAAGCTTATGTGGATCAGCTGGGCGAGATGGTCATGCAGGATGATCGTGAAAATTCAGTACGTGTTTATATTACAGGTGAGCGGAAGATAGTCAACCGTCTCACCTCAAGTGATATTAAGGCAGTTGCAGACCTGCAGCAGGCCCAGTCTACCGATACAGATCCTGTAATGATCCCCATTACAGCAACCTGTTCCGGGATACTTCCGGAGAATGTCAGGGTGTCACCGCAGAATCTAAGTGTCCATCTGGAAAAAAAGGTAACCAAGGAATTTGCGATCAATGTTACCAGTGATGACAGCAAGCCTGCACAGGGGCTGGAGGTTGCTTCTCTTACTGCAAATCCGGAAAAAGTCCGTATTACAGGACCGGAATCCCTGGTTGGTAAAATAGATAGTGTGAGTGTGGATGTAAGTTCAAAGCTTGAGGGAATCGACCAGGATACGACGATCACAGGCGCAGAACTGACCATTACAGATAAGAATCAGGATACACTTTCATCAAATTCCATGAGCTATCTGAAATTTGACAACAACGGAAAGGTCAATGTCACGGCAAAGCTCTGGAAGGTGCGTTCTGATATACGGATCAGTGCGGGATATACGGGAGAACCGGCAGAAGGTTATGTTGTGGACAGTGTCACGACAGTACCGGAGACTTTCAGCGTAGCCGGAAGTGAAGAAGCACTGGATAATCTGAAACTTCAGGGAAATACTATTTATCTTGATAATGAGAATGTGGATATTTCAGGAAAGAGCAATGACGTGGAAAAGAAAGTAAACCTGTCAGAGCTTCTTCCGGATGGCCTTAAGCTGACATCTGGATCCAGCACGGACCTCTGGATCACAGTCAATATCCTGCCGGAGGGTAGTAAGATATACAGCTTCCCGACAGAGGATATCAAAGTAAAAGGTCTGCCTGATGATCTGCAGCTGGCATTTGAAGTTGCAGATATTGAGCTAAAGGTGCAGGCGGAAGACGAAGATCTTTCCAAATTCGATCTGAAGTCGGTAGGAGCAGTACTTTCCATGGATGACTGGGAGGAGGGCAGCTACGAAGTACCGATCAAAATCAGTCTTCCGGAAGGCTACAAACTGCTGGAGGATGTAACTGCGGAGATCAAAATCTCTAAGGTTTCCAATGTAGACAGCAGCAATCAGTAAAAGACCATAGCTTTGGACAAGGTTTGAAGGATAAGTAATATAAAGGGAGACAGCAGCAATGTTAAGTTATAAGGTAACGGTCAGGAACCCGTCAGGGCTTCATCTTCGTCCCGCAGGGCTTTTATGCGGCGAGGCAATAAAATACAAATCGTCCATAACATTTCAGTATGCCGGAGGTACAGCGAATGCCAAAAGTGTTCTGAGTGTTCTGGGGGCCTGTGTAAAAAACGGGGATGAGATCACACTGGTCTGCGAGGGTGAGGATGAACAGTCTGCGATAGATGCACTTGTGGCTCTTATCGAAGGCGGACTGGGCGAATGATACGTAACAGATACAGTAATTATTTACAGCAGCATGATCAGGAGGGATTATTGTGAAGAGAAGAGTTGTGGCAATTTTTCTTAGTCTGACATTATGCATGGGCGGAACTCTGGAAGCCGGCGCTGCGGCTTTGGGAAGTACAGACGTGCAGATGGCAGCAGAGACAGCCGGCGATCCGGCTGAGGATGTATTCAGTGATGAAGAGGGAACGACTGTACAGCAGCCGAAGACAGAAGCGGATCAGACAGGTAGTACTGACAGTTCAGAAGAAACACCGGCTGAACCGGAGAATCCGGCAGAGACACCGGATGTTATAGAAACACCGGAGATTACAGAAACACCGGAAACTACAGAGACACCGGAGGTTACAGAAGCACCGGATGCGACACCGGAGGACAGTACAGATCCGGGTGATGATTTCAGTGCAGGTGATGCACGGGAACTGGATGCACCGGCAACAGATACCGCAGTACAGAACAAAGTAGAGAACAACAAGGCAGAGGAAACTTTTGCTACCGGAGCATCACTGGTAAACGGTGTAGTCGTTGCAAAGACAAGTGACTGGGTTTCTGCAAACGGTTTTTACAGACTCCGCAAAAAGAAGGTTGCTGCATCTGCAGCCCCGGAGGGAAAAGCTTCTGAGGATCCGGCAGAAAGCAGCGAAGAAGAGCAGAAAACAGTTGATGAAACATCTGTAGCAGCACAGGAAGTACAGCAGACTGAAGCGCTTCAGGATGGTGCAGCAGAGAGTGAGCAGGCTCAGGCAATCCAGAATGAGTCAGCAGAAGGAGAGCAGGAGACTGCAGCCGAGGAAGGTGCAGCAGAAGAAGTTTCTACAGAGGAAGTATCCGCAGCAGAAGCTTCTACAGAGACAGCAGCCACAGAGACAGCACCCGCAGAAACAGAAGCTGCAGCCGAAACATCAGAGAGCGTAGATAACGCAGAGACTCTTGCCATGGATGAGGGGAATGCTTCTCTGGCATCAGAAACAGGTTCCATCGAAGACAATTATTTTACTGCACAGGATGGCCTTCTTAAGATCGATACCAACGGACATGTGGGATATTATCTTTTTAATGAAGACGGATATCTGGTAACCGGCCGTATGACCCGTGAGCCGGGTGCAGCAGGTTATACCGGAATACAGAAGACAGAATGGTATTTCCTTGAAAGCTCCAAAGCTTCCCTGTATTCGGATTCCACCGGAAAAGCGATCACACCGTGGACATCCAATCTTGGCCAGCAGAAGAGAAATTACTGGTTATGGACAGGAACTATTTTCCGCTATTATAATTCTCAGGGTGATTACAAATCCATAGAGGCTCAGAACCTTGCAGGCAAGATCAAGAAGATCGGAAATGCTTATTATACATTGATGCGTAACGGAAAACCGCGAACAGGGATCCTGAAGCTGACAACCGGTTCCACAACATATCAGTATTACTTCCAGCCGGCATCAAAGGAAGGAGAGATCCCAGGAAAGCTCTTTTATGGCGGATGGACATATGTTTTAAACAGCAAAAATCAGAAACGTTTTATCTATTGTAGCCCGAAGGCTGCCACACGTGGACAGATCATGAAACATGGAGTTTATGTATCACCTGTAATGTCCAAGAAATATCGGTACATGCTGAATGCCAGCGGCTATGTTATGACGAATACAATGGCGAAGGCGCAGAATAACGCATATTATGTTACAGACAGCAAGGGCCGCATCATTACAAAAAAACTTGTGAAGTATAAAGGCAGCAGATATTATTTCGGAGACAATGGTAAGAGAGTTTCCTGGAAGAACTGCTGGCATGGCTGCCCGGGTGCATCCAACAAGATTTATTATTTCGGAAGTACAGCAGGAAAGATTGTTGAAAAATATGGCTGGCAGAAGGTGACCGATGCAAAAGGCCAGTTCTTCGGATGGTTTTATTTCGACAAAAATGGAAATCATTATAAGAGCCAGATGGTAACAAACAAGTCCTCCAAAAAGAGCTATTATTTCAACAGCACAGGACAGCTTGCAACCGGAAAGACCAAGATCGGTAAAAATTATTATTTCTTTGCAACATCAGATGCTAATGCGCGCAGAGGCTGGATGTACAAGAGTACATTGATCCGTTACCAGAATAAGTGGTATTATGCAGGCGGCAACGGCGTTCTGAAAAAATCAGGCTGGCAGAAGGTCGGTAAATACTGGTACTATCTGCAGAACTATACCGTTGTGACAAATAAATCCATGAAGCGTGGTTCCGTAAATGGTTATCTGGACAGCCAGGGACGTTTTTCCACCGGCTGGGTGATCGTCAGCGATTACTATGATCAGGTCAAATATATCGATCCGAACAGCGGTTCCAAGTATCTGACCAATACAAGCAGATGGATCGATGGAAAACTGTATTACTTTGATAAGAACGGTTACCGCCGCAATGATGTTTCAAATATTTACGGAGGACCATATTACCTGGAGGTTGATAAGACCAACGGTGTTATGACTGTATACACAAACAGCAGCAAGACGATTCCGGTTAAGACGATCCGTGTTTCTGTAGGTCTTTCCGGAACACCTACATGGGATGGTACATACAGACTGAGCCGCAGTCTGAGATGGCAGCCACTGATGGGACCGTCCTGGGGACAGTACGGAACACATGTTGACGGATGCGGACAGGGAGGAATCTTTATCCATTCCGTAGCCGGATCGACCAGGAGTGTTTACAATCTTCCGGCAGGTGAGTACCTGAAGCTTGGTCAGCCTGCATCTCACGGATGCATCCGTACCTGTGTGGCTGATGCGAAGTGGGTATATGAGAACTGTAACGGTTCTACGATCCACATTTACAGCAGCGGAAATTACGTTAATAATGAATCCTTCAAGGGACCATTAGGCCGCAGACCGCTGGCAACTTTCCGTGGAGCCGGAAACTTTGATCCTACAGACCCGGAAGTTCCGTGATCTTTACCGAACAGTACCAGAAAGAAATATATAGAATAACAGAAGACCGATGTTCAGCTGTATGGAGCTGACATCGGTCTTTTTCCATATATGGCTTTACTTTCCATTTTTCCATATGTATAATAAAAGTTGTGCAAAAATAAACAACATACTTTATGGAAGGAAACTAAAATGAAAAACTGGAAGAAATGGCTGGTGGCAGGTTGCATGGCAGCACTGCTGGGAATCGGAACAATGGGAACTACAGCGATGGCCATGGGCGGCGGAGGTGTAGACCGAAGCGAGGCAGTTGCTGAGGAAGAAAAAGTCCCCAGCGGGAAGGCAACACAGAATTCCAGGGTAAGTTCAAATGCCTGGAAGAAGATCAATGGTGTCTGCTATAACGGAAGCGGCCAGAAGCTGGAAGGTGCTGTCACACGTGGAATCGATGTTTCCGAGTGGCAGGATACTATCAACTGGGGCCAGGTCAAAAAGTCCAATGTAGATTTTGCCTTTGTCAGGATCTCCTATGGCCTGAACCATCTGGATAAGACATATGATTACAACATGAAGCAGGCTGAGAAGGCAGGGGTTCCGACAGGAACCTATGTGTACAGCCTTGCACTGAACACACAGCAGGCACTGAAGGAAGCGCAGCTCGCCATCCGTAAAATGGATGGATACAAAGTATCCTATCCGGTGGTTTATGATATTGAATATGATCAGATGCGCAATCTTTCCTCATCACAGATCGCAGATCTGGCAAAGACTTTCTGCAATGAGATAAAAAAAGCCGGATATCATCCAATGATCTACTGCAATACAGACTGGTATGACAACAAGCTTGACTGGAGTAAGATGACAGGTTATGATGTATGGCTTGCGCGGTATGGTGATACGATCCCGGCTCCTGACAAGAAAAAGTACAAATATACCATATGGCAGTCCACCGACGGTGACGGTGGCGGATATCTGAATACCACCAAGGGTCTGGTTGCGGGAATTCCGTCTTATTCTACTGTAGATATTGATTTCGGTTATGTTGATTATACCAAGATCATCACACCCAGATGGCATGCACAGACCGGATACAAAGCATCCACCAGACCGGATACCAGTAACTATAAAGGAAAAACCGGCTGGGCAACAGAGAACGGAAAGAAATTTTATTATGTCAATGGTGTCAAAAAATACGGCTGGGTTCAGGTGAAAAATAAGAAATATTATATCCATAAGACTGCAGGAATGTGCCGTTCAAAGCTGATCAGGGACTCCAAGAACATTTCCAGATATGTAGACAAAAATGGAGTTCTTGTGAAAAATACCTGGATCACCTATAAGGAGAAAAAATATTATTTTGACAAAAACGGACATGCATTAAAGGGCATGAAAAAGGTGGGAAAGAACTATTATTATTTTCAGGCCAAATATGGATACATGATGAGACACGTGCGGTATATGAACAGCAGGAATGATGTATATTATTTTGGCGGTGACGGCGTTATGGTCAAAAATGTATTCTATACATGGAGCGGAAACGATGAAAGCCATACCTATTATTTTGGCTCCAATGGAAAGATGCAGAGAGGCTGGATCAAACTGGACGGAAAGAGATATTATTTTGATCCGGAAACAGGAATCATGTACAAAAACTGTACAATTAAGAAAAACGGAAAGAGCTATACATTTGATGAAGATGGTGTATACACAACTGTATCCGCAGCAAATAAGAAAAAATAAAAAAATGCCGGCAGCGAACGTAAAGCTGCCGGCATTTTTATGTTCATAAGGTATAAACAAGGATTCCCAGGATGATGATTAGATTTCCGATGATCTTTCCGCGGGAAATTTTTTCTTTCAGGATCTGCCAGGAAAACAGCAGGACAAAAACATAGGCGGCAGTATCGATCACCGGCCCGAATTTCATATCCACTTTGGTGTAGCACCAGGTATTCAGGAGCAGCACTCCGAAAAAGATACCATAGGCCAGGATCACCCGCCAGTTCAGATATTCCCGGAGGGGATTTTTGTATTCCATATTGGCACTCTGCTTCAGAAGTACCTGGGAAATTGCCGAAAAAAAGGTTCCGGCCAGCATGATCAGCATAAATGTTCTATTCATATCTCTGCACCATCCAGACTCCGATCAGAACGATCAGGATGCCGATGATGTTCTGAAGCGAAAGATTTTCGTGAAAAATGATCACAGCCCATACCTGGGACCACAGAAGATAGACGCTTTTGTTGGCGTAGGCCGTGGAAAGAGAAAATTTTTTGATCACCTGCTGCCATGCAATGGCGTAGATCCCACAGTTTGCGATCATAAGAAAAAGAAATACATAGAGAAGAGGACTATGAAGCCCTTCTTTATTATAATAAACCGATGCAAGCTTGGAAAAAACGCTGGTAAGAGAAAACAGCAGGATATTCAGATGAAGCTGAATATAATCTTTGATTTTTGTCATGTTTCCTCCATATCATAAATGTGATTATCATAGACTGATAATCAATATATATCATCCGGCAGGTTTATGCAAGAAAATGTTTGAACAATGTAACGGTTTACAACAGGAAATGAAAATGATAAGATTAAACGATAAGTGTCAATTGATACAAAAGAGAGGAAAAACGATATGTGTTTATATTCAGTGGTTGTTCCTGTATACAATTCAGAACATACGCTGCAGGAACTGTACACTCGTCTGGAAAAAGTATTCCGGGAAACGATAAAAGAAGAATTTGAACTGATCCTTGTAGATGACGGGTCCAAAGACCGGTCTTTTGCGGTTATGCAAGAACTCCGGGAAAAAGATTCCCGTGTCAAGATCATCCAGATGGCAAGGAATTTCGGACAGCATCCTGCGCTTCTGTGCGGATTTGCCCACACAAAGGGAGAGTTCATAGTAACTATGGATGATGACCTTCAGCATCAGCCCGAGGAGCTCCCCAAAATGATCAATGTAATGAAGGAACGTGACGATGTGGATGTGATCATCGCAAGTTATGAAGGACGTAAGCATAATCTGATCCGGAAGCTGGGCACAAAGCTGTCTGTATGGGCAACTTCCAAAATGCTCGGCAAGGATCCGAACCTTCAGATCACCAGTTATCGACTGATACGTCGGTTTCTGGTGGAAGCCATGCTGAAAACCAATACATATCTTCCGCAGATCGGAAATCTTCTGGTTTTAAGCTCCAACCGTATCATCAATGTTCCGGTGCAGCATGCAGCGCGTGCATATGGAAAGAGCGGATATTCTTTTCGCCGCCTTGTGAAGGATCTCATCTATGATATTACTGCCCATACGGCATTTCCGCTGCTTATGGTGCGAAACATCGGCATTGCCAGTTTTCTGGTAAGCTTTTTACTGGGGATCTATTATCTGGTGAGATATTTTCTGTGTGGGATCTCAGTGGAAGGCTGGACATCCCTGATGCTTGTGATGCTGGCATTTTTCGGACTGACATTGCTTTCAATCGGGATCATCGGTATTTATCTCATGAATATTCTCAATGAGGCCAAAAAGATGCCGCACTATGTGATCCGTCAGGAGGAGACAGACTGATGAAAAAAGAGATCGGCGGCTATCTGGAACTGGAAGAACCGGCGGGACAGGAATACTATCCTGATCTCTGCGGCGTGAATCTCGGAAGAACAGCGCTTCTGTGGCTGATGGAAGCACGTAAGTGCAGAAAGATCTACCTGCCATTTTTTCTCTGTGATTCCGTAACCGGTGCCTGTGAGAGATCCGGGGCAGAAATCGAATTTTATCATATGGATGAAGGTCTGCATCCGGTCCTTGAGGAGAGAACACTTTCGGAAGGAGAATATCTGTACCTGGTAAACTATTATGGCCAGCTTACCGATGATAAGATTCGGAAATATAAAAAAATCTATGGAAATATCATTGTGGATCATACGCATGCATTTTTTCAGAAACCGCTGCCTGGCGTGGACACTCTGTATTCCTGCAGAAAATTTCTCGGAGTCAGTGACGGAGCATATCTGTTTACCGATGCGGAGCTGGAACCGGAAAAGAAGCCTCTGGACCATTCTATGGGAAGAATGGAGCATATTCTGGGACGTTATGAATATGATGCCGGAACCTTCTATCAGAAAATGCTGGATAATGCAGCAAATTATCATGAGATGGAGATCCGCCGAATGTCCCGTCTGACTGGAAACCTCCTCAGGACTATGGATTATTCCGGTATCAAAACAAGAAGAGAAAAGAACTACCGTCTGCTGGCGCAGCTTCTTCCTTCAAGGAATGCTTTTACAGGGAAGGTGCCGGAGGGACCGTTTGCCTATCCGTATTATCATAAGAACGGATTGGAGCTTCGACACTGGCTGGCAGGCCGGAAGATTTTTGTGCCAACAAACTGGCGCAATATCCTGGAAGAATTTGGCAGGGATACCATGGAATATGACTGGGCTGCCAATGTGCTGCCGCTTCCCTGTGATCAGAGATACGGGGCAGAAGAAATGCAGTATATCGCGGATTCCATAAGAGAATGGGAGGAAACGGAATCATGAAACACAGATTGCTGATACTGGGAACACTGGGAGAATTTGTGCAGCTGGTGCAAAAGGCCCGTGAAAAAGGATACTACACCATTGTCTGCGACGGATATCCGGATGGTCCGGCAAGAGAATTTGCAGATGAGGCATTTCAGATCCCGGTAACAGATACGGAACAGATCGCCTGTCTCTGCCGGAAAAAAGAGATTGATGGTATCATCACATCCTTTTCCGACCTTCTTCTGGAATGTATGGTAAAGATCGCGGACCGGGCAGGAATCCCCTGTTATCTGAAACCGGAGCAGCTTCCCTGGTATCGTGATAAATCAGCGACCAGAGCACTGCTTACCGAACTGGGACTTCCCACTCCGGGCTTTCGAAAAATCCCGATCGCATATTTTAAAGACAGGTCCAAAAAAACTCAGCTGAAAGAGCTGCTTGAGGGACTTCGCTATCCGGTGGTCAGCAAGCCACTGGATAAATACGGCTCCCGCGGGATCTATATATCCGAAGATCTGGATGAGCTGATAAACGGGGCAGAAAAAACAGCAGGATTTTCTGATATGCCGGAGATTTTGGTGGAAGAATATAATGATGGTTATGAATTCAATATGATGACCTGGGTGCGGCATGGAAAAGTCCATGTGATCAGTATTGCAGACCGTGAAAAGACATTTGTTGCCAAAGGTGAGATCCCCATCAGCACAAGAAATGTGTATCCTTCCAGATTATTGTCAAAAGTTGAAAAGCCTGCCACAGAACTTCTTCAGGCATATGCGGACAGAACCGGCCAGAAAGACGGAGCCCTTTCCATGCAGTTTTTCTGGAAGCCGGGAGAAGGTATCCAGGTCTGCGAGATCGCCGCACGGTTTTTCGGATATGAGCATGAATTGACCGATATGGTCTATGGATTTAATATGGAAGAGCTTCTTCTTGCATCTCTCTATGATCCGGATAAACTGGAAAAAATGCTTGCAGAACACGATGTTCATAAACCACAGTGTTGTGGAGCTGTCATTTATTTTCAGGGAAGGCTTCTTACCATCGGAGATCAGTCTGCGGCAGTTCGGTTGGGAGAGAAAGAACAGGTGGAAAAGCCCTGGATCTTTTATCAGGAAGGAGAGAAGGTCATTGAGCATGGTCCTAATCCGTATCTGGCATTATATTATGTAAAAACAGAGAATCGTAAGGAAATGGATCTTCTCACAGAGGAATTTTATGAGAAAATGCATATTCTGGACCCCAACGGCCAGGAGGTGGCATACCATAATCAGATCCCGGATTATGCACCGGCAGAAAAATAAGCATTGAATTTACAACATGAGTGTGAGAAAATGGAATGTACAGTTAATGTAGAAAAACCATGAAGAATGAGAAATAAAGAGGAAATACATGATTGATTTTAACAGACCTGCGTTTACAGGTAAGGAATTTGAGTACATCCGTGACGCAGTAGAACGGGGAATGCTCTGCGGCGACGGGATCTACACGAAGAAATGTTCTGCATGGATGGAAGAGCGCTTTCATGTGGGCCATGTGATGCTGACAACCTCCTGTACCCATGCACTGGAGATGGCTGCTTTTCTGGCAGATATCCAGCCTGGCGATGAGGTGATCATGCCGTCTTATACTTTTGTATCAACGGCAGATGCATTTGTGCTTCGCGGTGCAAGAATCGTATTTGTGGATATCCGGCCGGATACCATGAATATTGACGAGAGGCTGATCGAACAGGCGATCACAGATAAGACCCGCGCGATCGTTCCGGTCCATTATGCAGGAGTAGCCTGCGAGATGGACACGATCATGGAGATTGCCGGAAGACATGATCTGAAGGTAGTGGAAGACGCGGCCCAGGGTGTGGATGCCTACTATAAGGGAAAAGCCCTTGGTACCATTGGAGATTTTGGCTGCTACAGCTTCCATGAAACTAAGAACTATACCATGGGAGAGGGCGGTGCGATCCTGTTCAACGGGGATCAGTACCTGGAGAAGGCAGAGATCCTGAGAGAAAAAGGAACGGACCGCAGTAAGTTTTTCCGTGGTCAGGTAGATAAATACCGTTGGATGGATTATGGATCATCCTATCTTCCGAGCGAATTGAATGCGGCATATCTTTATGCCCAGCTGGAGCAGCATAAGAAGATCAGCGATAAGCGGATGCAGATCTATGATTTTTACAATGAGAACCTCAGGTTTCTGGCGGAGGAAGGAAAGATCCAGCAGCCTTATGTACCGGAAGAATGCACACATAATGCACATATGTACTACATTAAGGTACATGATATCCAGGTACGCACAAGGCTTCTGAAATATCTCCGCGAAAAGGATATCTGCAGTGTGTTCCATTATGTACCCCTTCATTCCGCACCGGCAGGAAAAAAATTCGGAAGATTTTCCGGAGAAGATGTTTATACTACAAAAGAAAGCGAGCGTCTTATGCGACTGCCCATGTTCTATAATCTGGATATGGAGGATGCGAAGAGAGTTGTGGATGCGATTGCTTCCTTTGATGGGTTTTGAAAGAAGAAGGGGAGAACTATGAAAAAAATAAAAAAATTACTGGCAGTTTTCGCAGCAGTCAGTGTGGCACTGATGCTGCCGTTACAGACCATGGCTGCAGTGGATCTGAATGCGAAATATGACATCAGCACCAACCAGATCCAGGGATGGCCGGCAGGACCGGATATTACCTCAGATACCGGTATCCTGATGGATGCAGACACAGGAGTTGTTCTTTATAACAAGGGCGGAGATGAACAGAGATATCCGGCCAGCATTACCAAGATCATGACCTTGCTGGTGGCAGTGGAGAACTCCACCATGGATGAGAAGGTGACCTTTACAGAGACCGGGGTGCGTAATGTTACGGCAGATTCCAGTAATATCGGCACAAAGGTGGGCGAAGTCCTGACTATGGAGGATTGTCTTCATGCTCTGATCATCCAGTCTGCCAATGACGTTGCGGCACAGATCGCAGAGCATATCGGCGGGACAGAGCAGACATTTATCGATATGATGAACCAGCGCGCCAGTGAGATCGGATGTACCAATACACATTTTGCAAATTCCAGCGGACTTCCGGATGATAATCATTATTCTTCAGCACGGGATATGGCGCTGATCTTCCGAGAAGGCCTGAAAAATGAAACATTCCGTACGGTTGTGGGCACACCGGACTATATCATCCAGCCTACAAATATGAACAGCCAGCAGAGAATCCTGCATACCCATCATCCTATGTTTGCACCGGAAAGCGGATTTTACTATGAAGGCTGCATTGGCGGAAAAACCGGAACTACCGTTGCGGCAGGGCATACACTTGTCACAGGAGTGACCAGAGATAATACCACATATATTGCAGTGACCATGCGTGGAACAGAGCTTTCCAATTCCTGTATGGACAGTACAGCTATGTTCAATTACGCATTTGAGAATTTCACAAAAACAGAAGTAAATGGCGGCTATGTATTCCTTCCAAAAGGGGTGGAGCTGAATTCCCTTACCGAGAAGTCAGAGAATACCAATGGGAAAACAGAAACCGGTTACTATTTCGGAGATTATCTGATCGGTACCGCAAGTGTTGCACAGGCAACTGATACACCGGTACCGGAACCGACCGCTGCGGCAGAGGACAGCCAGGAAGCGGACAGCTCCGAAGCGGAAGCTTCCACAGAATCAGCAGAGGAAGATAACAGCAAAACAACAGAGAAGAGTACAGCTGGAGAGGACACCAGCGAAAAAAAGAGCATTCCTGCCCTGCGTAAGATCCTTCTTATGATCATGGCAGCGATGATCCTGATCCTGATCGCCCTTCTTGCGGCTCTCAGAATAAAAGAAAAGAAACATCACAAATAAATCAAAACAGAAAAGGAGAACAAAAAAATGGGAAAAATAAAAGTAACACAGTGCGGAGATATTGAAGGATTGAAAGTGATCGAGCCAACTGTATTTGGTGATTCCAGAGGATATTTCATGGAAACGTACAATTATAACGATTTCAAGGAAGCAGGCATTGATGTGGAATTCGTTCAGGATAATCAGTCCAGCTCCCGTTACGGTGTTCTCCGCGGACTTCATTTCCAGATCAGCTATCCCCAGGATAAACTGGTACGTGTGGTAAACGGAGAAGTGTTTGATGTTGCGGTTGACCTTCGTGAAGGCTCCAAGACTTTTGGAAAATGGTATGGCGTAGTCCTTTCCGCAGAAAACAAGAAACAGTTCTTTATCCCGAAGGGATTTGCTCATGGCTTCCTGGTACTTTCCGAGAATGCAGAGTTCACCTACAAGTGTTCTGATTTCTATCATCCAAACGATGAGGGCGGACTGATCTGGAATGACAAGGACATTAACGTTGAGTGGCCGATCCCGGAAGGCATGGAGCTTATTTTCTCCGACAAGGACCAGAAGTGGGGAAGCTTCGAGGAATATAAGAATCGATAAGGAATTGCAGAATGAAGAAAATATTAGCTTTGCCGGCGGAGCTGTACCAGAATCGAAAGCTGGTTTTAAGCCTTGCAAAAAATGATTTCAAAACAAAATATGCAGGATCCTATCTTGGTATTGTCTGGGCATTTATCCAGCCTATCGTAACGATCCTGGTCTACTGGTTTGTATTTTCCGTAGGACTGAAGGCCGGAACGGTATCGGATTATCCTTTTGTACTCTATCTGGTATCCGGTATCGTACCGTGGTTTTTCTTCCAGGACGCATTAAACGGTGGAACCAATGCTCTGATCGAATACAATTATCTTGTGAAGAAGGTTGTATTTAAGATCAGCATCCTTCCCATCGTAAAAATCATCTCCGCACTTTTCGTGCATGTTTTCTTTGTGGCCTTTGCACTGATCTTATGTGCATGCTACGGATATACACCAAGCCTTTATACACTGCAGATCATTTATTACTCTGTCTGCACCTTCCTTTTTGTGCTGGGACTTGTGTATGCTACAAGTGCGATCGTCATTTTTTTCCGTGATCTGACCCAGATCATCAGTATTTTTCTTCAGGTGGGGGTATGGCTTACACCGATCATGTGGGATATCAATATGCTTTCTTCACATCCATGGCTGATCAAGCTGTTTAAGCTGAATCCGATGTACTATGTAGTTACGGGCTACCGTGATTCCATGCTTGGTCATGTCGGGATCTGGAACCATGCTTCATGGACGATCTATTTCTGGGTAGTTACGATCCTGCTTTTCGGACTGGGATCTGTGATATTCAAACGTCTGAAGCCGCATTTTGCAGATGTGCTTTAATTGAATGCGGATGGCGGATATCCGTCTGATCCGGACCGGACAGTTCCCATGGAGGATTTGCTCTGTACGGATAAAAAGCAGAACGGCGGCAGATTGTGAGAGTGAACGATTTACACAAAAGTGAGGTTGAAAATGGCAGAAGATATTGCGATTTCAGTAAATGATGTCAGTAAGATGTACAAGCTTTACGATAATCCTATGGACCGTCTTAAGGAGTCCCTGGGATTATCCAGAAAAAAGAAATATAAAGAGCATTATGCGCTCAACCATGTATCCTTTCAGGTGCATAAGGGAGAAACAGTGGGAATTATCGGAACAAATGGTTCCGGCAAATCCACGATCCTGAAGATCATCACCGGCGTACTTTCGCCCACAGCCGGGGAAATAGCCGTAAACGGAAGGATCTCAGCTCTTCTGGAGCTGGGAGCCGGATTTAACGGAGAATATTCCGGACTTGAAAATGTATATCTCAACGGAAGTATGATCGGTTTTTCCAGGGAAGAGATCGATGCCAAGCTGCAGTCTATTCTGGATTTTGCAGATATCGGTGATTTTATCTATCAGCCGGTAAAAACATACTCCAGTGGTATGTTCGTGCGTCTGGCTTTTGCGGTAGCTATCAATATCGATCCGGAGATCCTGATCGTTGATGAGGCTCTTTCCGTGGGAGATGTATTTTTCCAGGCAAAATGTTACAGGAAGTTCGAAGAGTTTAAGGAAATGGGGAAGACCATTCTGTTTGTAAGCCATGACCTGAGCAGTATCGGAAAATACTGTGACCGTGTTGTGCTTCTAAACAAAGGTGAGAAGCTTGCAGAGGGTGGTGCCAAGGAAATGGTCAATCTTTATCGTCGTGTACTGGTCAATCAGTATGACGATGCAGATCTGGAAGAAAACACAGACGATGCAGAAGAGGGACAGGCGACGGAAAACCAGGCAGCCGGAGCAGACGTTTCACTGAAAGCACATACCGGAAGCGGAAAAGCTATGAAGGACAGCCTGAACCTGAATCCCAAGGTCCTGGAATATGGCAGCAAGCTTGGCGAGATCGTGGATTTTGCCATCCGGGATGATACAGGTATGATCACCAATGTGATCGAAAAAGGCAAGGAATTTTCCGTTCAGATGAAAGTGAAGTTCCAGGCAGATGTCAGCGATCCGATCTTTGCATTTACCCTGAAAGATCTGAAAGGCACTGAGATCACAGGAACCAATACCATGTATGAACATACGCCTCTGAAACCGCAGAAAGCAGGCGATGTCCGTGAGATCACCTTCAAACAGGTGATGCCTCTGGAGGCAGGGGAATATATGCTGTGTCTGGGCTGCACCGGATATAAAGACGGCGATTTTACCGTATTTCATCGTCTTTACGATGTGTGTAACCTGACCGTGATCACAGATAAGAAAGCAGTGGGATATTTTGATCTGTTTTCCAAAGTATCTGTGAAATAAGTGGAGGAACGACTATGGCGGAGTTGAATTTAGATTATTATACGGCGAAGGATCATTATTCCGATGGGGATATCGAGGAAACACTTCTGAAAATGGCGCAGGAAGGAAAATCTTTTGATGACCTGCCGGAGGAAGAGGTGAGTTTTCCAATGGTCTACCATTTTTCAGGGCTGCGGGAGAACATCTTAAACTGGTACCCTCTGAAAAAGGCGGATTCCGTTCTTGAAATCGGAGCCGGATGCGGAGCCATTACCGGAATGCTTTGCCGCAAGGCCGGTCATGTGACTTCCGTGGAGCTTTCCAAACGTCGGGCAGATATCAATTATGCGAGAAACAGGGATAAGGAAAATCTGACGATCATGGTTGGAAACCTGAATGACATGACTTTTCCGGAAAAATTCGACTATGTGGTAGTAAACGGTGTGCTTGAGTATGCCATGAGCTTTACCGAGGGAAAAACTCCTTACGAGACATTTCTTCAGCGGATGGGCGCTTATCTGAAGCCTGAGGGAAGACTTCTGATTGCCATTGAGAACAGACTGGGACTGAAGTACTTTGCCGGAGCACCGGAGGATCACACAGATCTTCATTTTTTCGGGATCAACGGATATCCGGGAAATCAGTCTGTGCGCACCTTTTCCAAGAATGAACTGGGAGAGCTGCTGGAAAACAGCGGCTTTCCTTTTCTGCGCTTTTACTACCCGTATCCGGATTATAAATTTCCGATAGAGATTTTTACAGATGAGAGCCTTTATACCAATTCTTACGGAAGAAGCTATCCTGTATACACAGATAAGACAGCAGATCTTTTTGCAGAAAGTGAAGGCGTAAAGGCATTCGAAAAAGAGAAGATCCTGGACAGCTTTGTGAATTCTTTTCTTGTGGAGGCAGGACGTACCGAAAACCGGGACCCGGAGGAAATCCTTTATGTGAAGCTGAACCAGGAGCGAAAAGAAAAGTTCCGTCTTCTGACCAGGATCGTCCGGGAGAACGGAGAGGTACGTGCAGAAAAAGAGGCTATGGTGCCCCAGGCTGAGGAATTTGTGGAAAAACTGAAAAAAACCGGAACAGAGAGTACCGGATCCGATAAATACAAGAATCTTCCCTGCAGGGCAGAAAACGGAAAGATCTCTTATCCGCTCCTTACCGGAAAAACTCTTCACCAGGAAATAGCAGAGCTTGCCCATAAAGAAGATCTTGAAGAGATCAAGGCCATTCTTAAAAAATTCTATCAGGAATTTTTCGGGGCTCGTCAGGCTGTGGATTACAGGACCGGAGAGTTCCGCGAGGTATTTGGTGATCATCCGGGAAGAAATGATTACGAATGTGTCTGCCCGGCCAATGTGGATCTGATCTGCAGCAACATCTTTATGGGAGAAAAGGAAAATCAGATCATAGATTATGAGTGGATGTTTGATTTCCCTGTGCCTGTGAATTTTATCATGTGGCGCCTGATCCATGAACTGTATACACATATTTCTGAGCTGCCGCGGTTATGTCATGAGGATGAGATGATGGCGGAGTTTGACATCAGCTATACAGACTATGAGATATTTATGAATTGGACCATGCATTTCGTCTATGAGTATGTGGGCTGTGGTTCTCTGATCCCGTTTGAACAGAAAAAAGTGCCGGTTTCCGTAACAGAGCTGGTGAACAGAGAAAGAGAAAAGCACCAGATGCACAGCAAGATGTACTATGATCTTGGTGAGGGCTTCTGTGAAGAGCATACACTTTATGCAGAGGGAAAACTTTCCGGAAACCGTTTCCGGGTAGAGTTTGCGCTTTCCGGTATCAAAGGAATACGAAATCTCCGCTGGAATCCTGCAAACGGTCATTTTTTGAAAGTGAGGATAGAGCGTCTGGATTGCGGATGCAGTGCGGAGCTTGTGCCTCAGGGTGTCCATATGAAAGTGGATAACAGTACCACTGCGTTTTTTACCACCGATGGCTTTTATCTTATCGATGTTACACACCCGGAAAATGTGGACAGGATCGTAATAGAGGGAAAACTTGACTGTCTTGAGCTTCCGGATGTGGAAAAACTTCTGGCCTTTGAAAAAGAGCGTGAAGTACGAAGAGAACAGGAGCGTGTCAGAAAAGAGGCTGAACGTGCCGCAAAGCAGGCTGCAGAGGAAGCAGCACGTGCGCAGGAAGAGGCCCTTCGTCATCCAGGCAAAAAAGCGCAGGTAAAGAGACTGGTCAAAAAGGTTCTTCGTTATCATACAGAGCCGGCAGCAGTGATGGGGGTGGAGACAACTCCTACCTGTATGGGCAGTGTTGACTTCTTCCATTATGAGAATGGCACCTTAAATGCCATTGGCTGGGCCTTTGATCCGACATTTGCATCTATGGGACAGCCAAGGATCGCATTTTATCAGGGAACACAGAAGCTTCAGGAGGCTTCCTGTACTACGATCTACCGTACGGATGTGGCTAATGCCATTGGAAATCCGGATGCGGAAAGTGCCGGATTTTCTTTCCTGGCAACGGTTCTTGCGCCGGCAGAGACTTCTGTTTTCCTGGAATACGGAACCGCAGCGGATACCGGAAGATTCCTTATCGGAAAGATCCCGGGAACCAGGGATCAGAAAGAACTTCTGGTATACGCTATCGAAGATCCGAAGAGTATCGGAAATCTCCGCCATTTCAAACAGCGTCATGTACGCAGTGCGAGAAAGGCATATCCACAGTCGATCTATCAGCAGAAGGTGGATGTGATCGTGCCGGTTTACAACGGACTGGAGTATTTTGATGCTCTGTTTTCCGGAATTGAAAAGACAAAGGTTCCATATCGTCTGATCATCGTAAATGATAAGAGCCCGGATCCTGAAGTAGGAAAATATCTGGAAAAATACGCCGCAGAGCATGACAATGTGGTGCTTCTTAATAATGAGACCAATATGGGCTTCCTTCCGTCTGTAAACCGTGGATTAAAGATGGCGGAAAATCATGTTGCTCTTGTAAATACAGATGTGGAGGTTCCGGAAGAGTGGCTGGAGCGCCTGATGCTTCCGATCTTTGCAAAGGAAAATATTGCAACCACCACACCGTTTACCACCTGCGGAACCATCTGCAGCTTCCCGGATTTCTGCCGGGATAACAAACTGTTTGAGGGAATGCCGCTGTGGGAGATCGATGATGAATTCCGCATGATCCGTCCGCAGTATCCGGCCATGCCTACCGGTGTGGGCTTCTGCATGGGTATGAACCTGAAAGCGATCCAGGAGGTTGGCCTTCTGGATGAGGAGAATTTCGGAAAAGGTTACGGTGAGGAGAATGACTGGTGCCAGCGTGCCATAGCTGCAGGCTATGAGAACGTGCATGTGGATAACCTGTTTGTATATCACAAGCATGGTGGAAGCTTCCCGTCTGAGGAAAAGCAGAGACTCCTGAAAGAGCACAGTGAGGCGCTGCTCCGCAAGCATCCGGATTACAACAAGGATACTGCGGATTACTGCAGAAGAGACCCGCTTCGTCCGGTAAGACTTTACGTGGAAATGAAGCTTCTCAACAGGAAGCTGGATGTGCCTACTATTGTGGCCTTTGACCATGATCTCGGCGGTGGTGCCACGGCTTATCTTGTGGAGAAAAGACGTCTGGCTCTGCGGGAAGGATATCGTTTTGTGACCATTCGCTATAATATCGTAAGCAATCGTTTTTACTTTACGTATCAGTATAAGCAGTATGAGATGGAATTTTTTGCAAATGATCTGGAAACTGCCCTTGGTGAGCTGATGCGTGTGGATGAAATCTGGATCAACGAGCTTGTGACCTATCAGAATCTTTACGGAACCCTGGAACGTATCCTGCGTCTTAAGAGAGAGCAGGGGGCGAAGCTCCTTATGCTTCTTCATGATTTCTTTGCCCTTTGTCCGGCAGTGAATCTGATCGATGCAGAAGGAAAATACTGTGGTGTTCCATCCTGTGAGGTCTGTGATAAATGTATTCCGGATAACCGCAGCAATGCCTGCACAGAATACGGAACCGGAACTCTCTGGCGTACAAAATTCCGAGAATTTCTGTCAAACTGTGATGAGATCCGTGCATTTTCCGATGATACGGCAAGGCTGTTCAAGCGTGCTTATCCGGATGTATACAATCTCCATGTGATCCCGCATGCACCCCATTACCTTCCGGCAGTGAAAAAAAACAAAAAGACCACAGAGACCTTTAACATTGGTCTTATCGGCGTACTCTGCTACAAAAAAGGCCTGGAAGTTGTGAAGGCGCTTGCGGGATATATCGAAGAGAATGAACTGAATATCCGTCTGAGACTGATCGGTACTTCCGACGAAGAGATCGAAAGTCCGGTATTTTCCCAGACAGGAAGATATACAAGAGAGGAGATCCCAAGACTTACCATGGAGCAGGATATTGATATGTTCCTGATCCCGTCCGTATGGCCGGAGACCTTCTCCTACACAACCTCGGAAATCATTTCCATGGGATTTCCGGTAGCTGTACTTCCGGTAGGTGCACCTGTAGAACGTGTGAAACGCTATGCAAAGGGCCTTGTTCTGAAAGATGAGCAGCCGGAGAATATTGTGGAAGAGATGATTTCTCTGTGGAAAACTCTCGGCGGAAGTGAACTCCCTGTGGAAAAACGCAGGCTTCTTTTTGTAGGAGAAGAGATTTCCTTTGCCTCCAGATATCGTGTGGAGCATTTCCGGGAGCAGCTGATCCTTAAAGGCTATGCATCGAAGTTTATCCAGATGGATCAGGCAGAGCAGGAAAAGATCGAGGAATATACAGCGATCGTGATGTACCGCTGCAGCAAGCTGATGGAAGCAGAAATGCTTGCCAACCGAGCGAAATCAGCCGGAATCCCTGTTTACTATGATGTGGATGATCTGGTATTTGATTACGAAAAAATTTCCGGACTGCATTTCCTGAAGGGAAGCGAGTACAGTGACTTCTGCACAACTACAGACCGTATCCGCGGATGTATGGGCTTCTGCGACGGATATTTTACATCCACGGAGACGCTGGCAGGAGAGATCCGGGCAGAATTCCCGGGAAAACCGGTGGTGATCAACCGCAACTGTATGAGTATGGAGATGGAGATCCTGTCTCACGAGGCTGTGGAGCAGACAGACAAGGCTAAAGACCGGATCTATATCGGATATTTAAGTGGTTCCAAAACCCATGACCAGGATTTTGCCCAGGTGGAGGCAGCACTTCTGGAGGTGATGGAGCGCCACCCGGAGGTTTACCTGAAGCTGGTGGGTGTGCTGGATGAATCCGGAATGGAGCCGGTGCAGAACCGCATCGAGAAGCTTCCGTTTATGGACTGGAGACAGCTGCCCGCCGTGATCGCAGGACTTGATATCAATCTGATGCCGCTGGAGAACAGCCTGTTCCATTGGTGCAAATCCGAGAACAAGTGGACAGAGGCTGCTCTTGTAAAGGTTCCAAGTGTCATGAGCCGTAACTGTGAGATGGAATACGTGGTCGAAAACGGAAAAGATGGCTGGATGTGCACCACAAAAGAAGAGTGGGTCAATGCCCTGGAAGCTCTGGTAACCGATGAGAAGGCCAGAAAAGCTATGGGTGAGGCCGCACATCAGAAGGTTATGGAACATTACCTTACAGTAAATACCGGAAAAGATGCAATGGAGGAATTGTTATGCAGCGAGAGCTATACGAAGTAGAAAAGGACAGGTTTGACCTGAAGGACATTTCTCTGTATCACCTTCAGGGGATCTGGCCGAAGAATCATAAGCCGGAAGCCGTTCTTGACGGGGAAAAGCTTCCGGCAGCCATCAGTGCCCAGGAGCGTGTCAGCGCCCTGGAGCGCTTTAAGGATCTGGATCTGGTAAACGGAGAACGTGTGCAGATGGAAATCTGCCTGCCGGATCTGGAGGGCAAAAAGAAGCTTGTTGTTTATGCGGTAAAGGGTGAAAAACGTATCCGGTGGTTTTCTGTTTCGGCAGCACAGCTTTACAGGAAACAGGGAAAACCGCAGTACTTTATCGAGAGCATCGAGGTGGAAGCTGGGGAAAAAATCTGCCGTGTCCGTGGGTGGGCAGCCTTTAACAGCCCCCTGACCATACGCTTGGAGGATCGCAGCCGGAATGAAATCCCCTGCGAGATCACCAGACTGAAACGTGTGGATGTGCAGAATCAGTACCAGGAAACAGAGATCGATGAGAAGAGCGGTTTTTTCTTTGAATTCCATTATGACAGTGTGAAGGACTTCTACATTGTATTTGAGGCAGGCAATGTGCGGACACTTCGTCTGGTACATCTGCAGCCACAGAAGCGCCTTGCGGAGAAAGCTGCGGTATATTTCCGTAAGGGAAGCCGTTACATGAAGCTTCACGGAGCAGCAGCCCTTACCGGAAAGGTATTCGGAAAGGTGCTGGACCGTAAAAACCGTCCGGTGGATTATTCCAAATGGATCGTGAAGCATCTGCCGGACAAGGCAGAGCTTGCAGAAGAAAGAAAAACGAAATTTTCCAGGAATCCAAAATTCAGTATTGTGATCCCGCTTTACAAAACACCGGAGAAATATCTCCAGCAGCTGGTAGATTCCATAGAAGCCCAGACCTACGGGAACTGGGAGCTCTGTCTTTCTGACGGAAGCGGAGCAGATTCTCCTCTTACCGATTATCTTAACAGGCTGGAAAAAAGTGATGACAGGATCCGCGTGATCCGCAACGACCAGGCACTTAAGATCGCAGAGAATACCAATGCTGCCATGAAAGCGGCAACAGGGGATTTTATCGTGTTTGCAGATCATGATGATGAGCTGACGCCGGATGCCTTGTTCCGGTGTGTGAAAGCGCTGAATGAGGATCCGGAACTTAAGGTTCTGTATTCCGATGAAGATAAGATGTCCATGGACGGGCACAAATTCTTCCAGCCGCATTTCAAACCGGACTTCAATATTGATCTTTTGTGTACAGTAAACTACATCTGCCATCTTTTTGTCGTAAAAAAAGAGATCGTGGATCAGATCGGAATGCTGAAAAAGGAATTTGACGGTGCACAGGATTATGATTTTGTATTCCGCTGTGTGGAAGCTGCGGGAAGAGAGCAGATCCATCATATCCCCAGGATCCTTTATCACTGGAGATGCCATGAGGATTCCACAGCAGAGAATCCGGAAAGCAAAATGTATGCCTTTGATGCAGGAGCACGTGCCATCAAGGCTCATTATGACAGGATCGGAGTTCCGGTGGAAATCGAAAAGGGTGAATATCTTGGACTTTACCGTACAAAATTCCTCTGGGAGGAAAAACCGCTGATCTCCATCATTATCCCCAACAAGGATCACATCGATGATCTGAAGAGATGCATTGATTCCATCGAAGAAAAGGCGACTTACCGCAATTATGAGTATGTGATCGTGGAGAACAACAGTACGGAGGATGAGACCTTTGCTTACTATAAAGAGCTGGAAGCATCCAATCCGAAAGCCCATGTGGTGTACTGGGATGGTATTTTCAACTATTCTGCCATCAATAATTTCGGAGCTGCTCATGCTAAGGGTGACTATCTGCTTCTTCTCAACAACGATACGGAGATCATCAGCCCGGACTGTCTGGAGCAGCTTCTGGGATACTGTATGAGACCGGATGTGGGAGCTGTAGGAGCGCGGCTCTATTATGAGGATGACACCGTGCAGCATGCAGGAGTAGTCGTTGGTTTCGGCGGCATTGCGGGACACTGCTTTGTGCAGCAGAAGAGAGACGCTACCGGATACTGCCACAGGATCATCTGTGCCCAGGATTACAGCGCTGTAACAGCAGCCTGCATGATGGTGAAGCGTGAGGCCTTTGATAAGGTTCACGGATTAAGTGAGGAATTTCAGGTTGCCTTTAATGACATAGATTTCTGCCTCCGTTTGGGAAAAGCCGGATATCTGGTTGTATACAATCCTTATGCGGAGCTTTATCACTATGAATCCAAATCCAGAGGTCTTGAGGATACACCGGAAAAGGTGGCAAGATTTAACCGTGAGATCGCTTCCTTTGAGAAGCACTGGCCGGAGATCCTCCGTGACGGAGATCCTTACTATAATCCGAACCTTACACTGGAGAGCCAGGATTTCTCTCTGAAGCGGATATAGGAGGTTATATTTTGGAAAAGAAAAAAATCTGGAAGGATGAGAGAGTTCAGGCAGGAGTTCTTGTCCTGGCAGCATTTCTGCTCCTGACCGCATGGGCGTTCATGCAGCCGCTGGGGGCAGGCCCCGATGAAAAAATGCGCTACATGGTGGCGCAGTATCTTCATGCACATTCGGGAAAGCTGCCTCTTGGAGATGAACCCACCATCCGTGATGCGACCTGGGGGATTTCCTATGCTTATTATCCGATCCTTTCCTATATGGTATCTGCTGTATTTATGGGAATCGCAGGTCTGTTCCATGCATCTGCAGACGGATTGCTCCATGCGGCGAGAATGGCAGATGTGCTCTTTGTGACCGGAGCGGTATATTTTGTGGTGAAAGCATCCGGAAAGCTCTTTCCGAAAGAGGGAAGATGGCTGTTTGCCGCACTGGCAGGCTTTATGCCGCAGGCATTGTTTCTGGGAACTTATGTAAATACGGATTCCCTGGCACTTTTATCCATGGCGATGATCCTGTATTCCTGGGCCTGTTATCTGGAAGCGGGAGACTGGAGCCTCAGAAATTCAATCCTTCTGGCTGTTGGAATGGCAGTCTGTGCACTGTCCTACTATAATGCCTACGGATGGATCTTATGCAGTTTCCTGTTTTTCTGCCTGACAGTCCTTCTGTGCAGGGAAGAGCCGGTAAAACAGAGAGTTGCATTTCTGTTCCGGAGAGGGATCGTGATCGCGGCAGTAACCCTTGCTTTATGCGGCTGGTGGTTTATACGAAATGCCGTTCTCTATGACGGAGATCTTATCGGAAGAAAGGCCTGTGCACAGTGTGCGGAAAAATATGCGGCTGTTGATTACAGGCCGTCCAGATACCCTACACCGGAGAAGCTGAACTGGTCATGGAAGGATATCCTTCTGTATCAGGACCCGGGCTGGCAGCATAACTGGCTGCTGACAGTTCTGGTAAGCTTTATCGGAACCTTTGGCCTGATGCAGATCTATATGCCTTATAGTGTGAGCAAGGCATATTTCCTGTTCTTTGGAATGGGTGGGATCGGTATTTTGACCATGTTGGGAATGTTTTATCCGAAGAAACGTACTGTGGTAAAAGAACGAAAAGCAGCAGGAAGTGAAAAGCTGAAGATAAAAACGATAACAGTGTACGATAAATGGGACAGAAAAGGAATCTTTCATCTGTTGCTGATCCTTCTGATCCTGATCCCTGTGGGTCTGTTTATGTATTATGTATATTATAGTGACAACCAGGCACAGGGACGTTATATCATGCCGGCACTGTATCCGGCTATGTATTTTGTGACAGCCGGCTGGAACCGTCTGCTTGAGCGTTTTGTAAAAAAAGAAAATATCAGAATGTGGATATACCGGATCCTGACAGCACTTCTGGTTGCATCTCCGTTTTTATGCTATATCTTTCTGGTAGTTCCGTTTTATGGCTGACACCCCGATGGGTGAGATGGCAGAAAAAAATCCCTTCTATGTATCCGGGTATGACCGGTACATAGGAGGGATTTTTTGATTCTGAAGTATATCCGCTTGGGAACCAAGATCAGGAACGGATGATCCGGATCATGCGCCACAGCAGAAGGATAAGGAGCAGGATGCCCACACCGCCAATGGCAAAATACGGGATCTGGGATCTGGATTCGGAATAAGCTTTTGCGGAATCCATGTTTTCATCATTTTCCAGTACATCGGAGGAGCTTTCCTGGGAGGAATCCTCGACAACTGCAGTTCCCACCTGAGTTCCGCCAAAGGAATAGGTGCGTAAGATCTGACCGTCAGATTCCGTATCTTCCGTAGTCAGGTCGTCTGCGGTCGCACCGGATGGAACCATTACAGTGCCTCCGGACAGGATGTGAAAATCATCCTCGCTGAGATCCAGAAGCTGGAAATTGGAAAAACCATAATCCAGAAGTGAGATCGCTTCGTTGGCTGTCTGACCGGTAGCTCCGTTCATGACTACAGCGATCAGAGTAGTACCATTTCGCTGCGCAGCTGTGACAAGAACGCTTCCGGAAGCAGTGGTGGTACTTTCGCGACCGCCGATGCATCCTTCATAATAGGAAGCGGATGCAGGATCTGTCATGGTAAAAGAGCTTGTCAGGTTACGGGTACCGCCGGAAACATTGGTAGCCGGGATCGTATAGGAGGTGGCTCCGGAGATGGTGCGGAAGCTGTCATTACTGATAGCTGCCTGCATGATCAGAGCCAGATCATGTGCTGTGGTATGCTGAGCGTCATCCGGAAGACCGGTAGGATTGGTAAATACTGTATTGGTGCATCCAAGTTCTCGGGCACGGTCGTTCATTTTCTGGACAAATGCATCTACAGATCCACCGATCTGTTCTGCAATCTGGAGGGCAATGTCATTGGCAGAGGCCAGCATCAGAGCGTAAAGGCACTGCTCCATGGTAAATACCTCTCCGAGCTGTGAGGAAATATGAGCGCCTCCGTCTGTAACACCGGATACACCGGTTTCGGTCATGGTAACCTGATCGTCAAGCTGGCTGTTCTCCAGTGCCAGAAGACAGGTCATGATCTTAACTGCGCCGGCCGGAGAAAGCGTGGTGTCCATATCCTTGGCATAGAGGAGCGTATCGGAAGTATCTTCCATGATCACGGCAGATGCGGAAGTGATCTCAGGCCCCTGAGGCCATCCGCTGATCCCATTGGTGGTAATACCGGAGGATGCAGCAACAGCGGTTTCTTCTGTGGCGAAAACCGGAGTCTGGAACACCATGGAAGCTGAGATCCCAATAGCCAGAAGCGCTGTGGTTATTCTTGATTTTTTCATGATAAATGGTACTCCTGTATAAAAAATAATTCTTATGTAAGCAATACATACGTAAGCCTAGTATAACACATTTCCTCTCTTCCTTGCAAAAAAAATGATGGAATGGTAAAATATGTTCATCAAACTGTTACTGTTCACTGGAAATGTTCCGCGAAGCGTGTTGCTGAGAAAGGAGTGAACAGTAACATCAAACTGAGTAATACGGAGATAATATATGAGTAAAGATGATTCTACAGGAAAGATCCAATGGGACAGACTTATAAAGAAGCTTTCCCCCTATACAGTACAGAAGGGCTTAAGATACCTGAAGCATTATGGCCTGAAAGAGTTCTGGATCCGGCTTCATGAGCGTTTTGAACCGGAAGAGGTTCCCTACGGACCATGGTATGAGGCATACAGACCTGACGAGGAAACACTGGAGAAGCAGCGGAAACGCAAATTTCCGGATGGGCCGCTGATCAGCATTGTGGTACCTGCATATCTGACACCAGAGCGTTTTTTAAGACAGATGCTGGACTCTCTCCTTGCACAGACATATGAGAACTGGGAGCTGTGTCTGGCAAACGGAAGCCCGGAGGATCCGGACATGCAGACTGTGCTGAAATCCTATGCAGAGATGGACAGGAGGATCCGCTATCAGGATCTGAAAGAGAATCTTGGCATTGCAGAAAATACAAACGCGGCTTTTGCCATGGCAAAGGGTGATTTTATCGCACTTCTGGATCATGATGATCTGCTGGCCCCCAATGCATTGTATGAGATCGCGGCGGCATTGGAGGAGCATCCGGAGGCGGATGTGATCTATACAGATGAGGATAAGGTCACGACAGATCTTTCTGAGCATTTTCAGCCCCATCTGAAACCGGACTTTAACCCGGATCTTTTAAGATCCAATAATTATATCTGCCATTTTCTGGTGGTAAGACGTTCAGTAGTGCAGACGGTGGGCGGATTCCGTCGGGAATTTGACGGCGCCCAGGATTATGATTTCATTTTCCGCTGTGTGGAGCAGGCAAGGGAAGTGGTCCATGTACCGGAGATCCTTTATCACTGGAGGACACACAAATCCTCCACAGCAGATAATCCGGCAAGCAAGATGTATGCTTTTGAGGCCGGCAGACGTGCCATTGAGGGGAATCTCAAACGGACCGGAACTCCGGGAACCGTGGAGCATACTCCGGATTTTGGATTTTACCGTGTGAAGTATCCGGTGCAGGGAGAACCTCTGGTTTCTGTTATCATTCCGAACCGTGAGGAGAAAGAAACGCTTCAGGCTTGCGTGGAATCCATTTTTGAAAAAACTGCCTACAAAAATTATGAGATCATCATTGTAGAGAATAACAGTAGCTCCGAGGAGATCTTCCGGTATTACAGAAAGCTTTCGGAGGATTCCAGGGTTCATCTGATCCGATGGAAAAAAGGCTTCAACTATTCTGCCATCAACAATTTCGGGGTGCGCCATGCCAAGGGAGATTACCTGCTTTTTCTGAATAATGACGTTAAGGTCATCGATCCGGACTGGATGTCAGAGATGCTGAGCGTGTGCCAGCGTAAGGAAACAGGTGCAGTCGGCGTCAAGCTGATCTATCCGGACAATACCATTCAGCATGCAGGCTGCGTGGTGGGAATGGGCGGAATTGCCGGGAACATGTTTGTGAATATGCCGGCGGAGCGTACCGGATATCTCCACAAGGCCTCTCTTTTGCAGGATATGAGCTGCGTGACTGCAGCATGTATGATGATGAAGAAGGAAGTTTTTCTGGAGGCAGGAGGCTTTACGGAAGAGCTTGCAGTTGCGTTTAATGATGTGGATCTCTGCCTGAAGGTGCGAAGCCACGGTCATCTTATCGTCTATGATCCGTATGTGAAGCTCTATCATTACGAATCCAAGTCAAGAGGCACTGAGGACAGCGAGGAAAAGGTCCGTCGTTTCCAGACGGAGATCGAGTACATGCGCTGTCACTGGCTGGATATCCTGAAAAAAGGAGATCCATACTATAACAAAAATCTTTCTTTAACCAAATGGAATTATTCCCTGAAGCCCCTTCCGGGAATGGGAAAGAAGAAGGGATAAAGCAATGCAGGAAGTATCAGTAGTCATACCAAACTTTAACGGAATGGCATATCTGGATGGTGTTCTTTCCAGTCTTGAAAGACAGACCATCCGTAATTTTGAGGTTATACTAGTGGATAATGGTTCCACTGATGGCAGCTGTGCATTTGTTTCAGCGGAATATCCATGGGTACACATGATACAGCTTCCGGAAAATTACGGCTTCAGCAGAGCCGTCAATGAAGGAATCCGTGCGGCACGTTCCCCATATGTGCTGCTTCTGAACAATGATACGGAAGCGGAACCGGATTTCCTGGAGGAGATGGTTGCTGCCCTGCGCAGACATAAGAAGGCATTTTCCTGTCAGGCAAAGATGATCCAGCTTCATGACAGGGACAAGATGGATGATGCCGGAAATTATTACTGTGCCCTTGGCTGGGCTTTTGCCAGGGGAAAAGGCAAGGACATCAGCCATTATGACCGAGAGCAGAAGATTTTTTCCACCTGTGCGGGAGCTGCGATCTACCGGAAGAAATTTATTGACAGGATCGGAGATTTTGATGAGGAGCATTTTGCTTATCTGGAGGATCTGGACATCGGTTATCGTGCCAGGATCTGCGGTTACCAGAACTGGTATGCTCCCAAAGCGAAGGTTTATCATGTAGGAAGCGGCACCAGCGGTTCCAGATATAATCAGTTCAAGATCCGGTATTCTTCCAGAAACAATATTTATCTTATCTATAAGAATATGCCGTTTCTCCAGATCGTGCTGAACCTTCCGTTCTTTCTGGTGGGATTCGGTGCGAAGATCCTGTTTTTTGCGTCCAAGGGATTCGGACGTGAGTACCTTGCAGGCATCAAAAACGGCTTTCAGATCAGTCGCAAAAACAAAAAAGTCAGATTTTCCATGAGGAATCTTCCGCGTTATATACAGCTCCAGTTTGAACTCTGGATTAACATTTTTAGGCGTTTTGCCGGTTAAGACATCATATTTTCACAGAATTTTTATATTTCGGAGGGAAGATTTTATTGCTTTTGAGTTTCATCTATTATAAGATAAAAGCAATGAACTTAAATGAGGTGGCGGAAATTGATTAAAGATAACCAGAAAAATTTCAGTCGTCTCCATATGCTGATCGATGTATTTGTGATCGCGGCCTCCTATGCCCTGGCCTGGCTGATCCGTTTTCAGGGAATTTTTGAACATTCGGCGGTCCAGTCCAAGACCGTCCAGGAATATATGTTTATGCTGATATTCATTATTCCGGGATATTTACTTCTTTATCAGGCCTTTGATCTTTATACACCGATGCGAATGCAGGGGCGTCGTCTCGTACTTGCCGGAATTGTGAAGGCAAATGCGTTAGGGCTCCTTATCATCATGTTTGCACTTTACAATTTTAAAGAGTTGGACTATTCCCGTCTTACTCTGGTTTCTTTCTGTGTGATCAATATCGTCCTGGAATGGTTTGTGCGTATGGTCATATTTTACATTCTCCGGGATATGCGCAAAAAAGGAATGAACCAGAAACAGGTGCTGCTGGTAGGATACAGCCGTGCTGCCGAGGAATATGTAGACAGGATCCTGCAGAATCCGCAATGGGGATACGTGATCAGGGGCATACTGGATGACAATGTGCCGGCAGGCACTACTTATAAAGGCGTTAAGGTGATCGGTCGAATCGCCAATCTGATGATCATCCTTCCATCCAGTCGTCTGGATGAGATAGCCATTACCCTGGGCTTAAGTGAGTATTATCGTCTGGAAGAGATCGTTGCACTCTGTGAAAAATCCGGCGTGCACACAAAATTTATTCCGGACTATAATAATATTATTCCGACCAAACCATATACAGAAGATATTCTCGGGCTTCCGGTGATCAATATCCGGTATGTGCCCCTGAGCAACACGTTTAATGCACTGATCAAGAGATCTATGGATATTGCAGGCGCGATCGTTGCGATCATTGTGTCCTCCCCGGTGATGCTGGTGCTGTGTATGCTGATCAAGCTGACCTCGCCGGGACCGCTGATCTATAAGCAGGAACGTGTCGGGCTTCACAATCAGACTTTCCGGATGTATAAATTCCGTTCCATGGAGATCCAGAAAGAATCAGAAGAAAAAAAGGCGTGGACAGTAAAGAATGATCCAAGAGTTACCGGAATCGGTAAATTTATGCGTCATACCAGTCTGGATGAGCTTCCACAGCTTTTTAACATTCTGAAGGGTGAGATGAGTCTTGTGGGACCAAGACCGGAGCGGCCGTTTTTTGTAGAAAAGTTTAGGGAGGAGATACCACGTTATATGGTCAAGCATCAGGTGCGGCCGGGTCTTACCGGGTGGGCACAGGTAAATGGCTATCGTGGAGATACTTCTATTAGAAAAAGGATAGAGTGTGATCTGTATTATATCGAAAACTGGTCTGTGGGATTTGATATAAAGATCATGTTTCTTACCATATTCAAAGGATTTATTAATAAGAACGCATACTAAAAAGGGGAAAAGGAAAAGATGTCAAAACCTCGGAAAAAAAGCAAGAAGATTTTATTTATCCTGGAAATCGTTGTACTGCTCCTGTTTATCGGAGGTCTGTTCGTTTATGGTCAGATCTCAGCCAAACTGGATAAGATCGACATCCAGGAAACAGATCTTGCAGACCAGGATATTGTAACTAATGATCAGGCACCGCAGATGACGGGATATACCACCTATGCACTGTTCGGACTGGACCACAGAAGCAAGAATGAGAAGCTGAACACAGAGAACAGTGATACCATCATCATTGCGAGTATCAACAATGATACGAAGGCAGTCAAACTTGTGTCTGTCTATAGAGATACCCTCCTCAATGTAAAGGATGATACCTATTCCAAAGCCAATTCGGCATATGCACTTGGTGGACCGACCAATGCGGTTTCCATGCTGAATACCAACCTGGATCTGAATATCACCGATTATGTTGCTATTGACTTTAATGCACTGGTAACTGTGGTAGACTGCCTGGGAGGGCTGGACATCCCTCTTTCCTATGCGGAGATCGTTCATATGAACAATTACTGTGTGGAGACATCAGAGGAAACCGGAAAGAGCTACACACCGGTTGAACTGCCGGATCCGAAGCCGGAGGATGAGGAAGCGATCGTAGATACCTATCATCTTAATGGCGTGCAGGCTACATCCTATTGCCGTATCCGTTATACCGCAAGTCTTGATATGGGGCGTACCGAGAGACAGAGACGAGTGATCCAGATGATCGTGGACAAGGCAAAAAAAGCAGGTCTTTCTACTATCTTTGATATTATGGATCAGGTTTTCCCGATGGTCAAAACTTCCGTTTCCAAGACAGAGATCCTGAAGATGATCCCGGCTATGATCGGTTACAGCATTGATGAGACTACAGGTTTCCCGAATGATTATAAATTTGCCCAGGTAAAGGGCAGTGTTATCGTACCTACCACACTGGAATCCAATGTTCTGAAGATACATCAGTTCCTGTATGGAGACGCCAGTTACACTCCGACGCAGGACGTGCTCAACAGAAGTGCCCAGATTACAAATATCGCAGGCGGAGGTGATGTGCAGGACACTGCACCTGCGGTGACAGATACACCAAATGACACAACGGATGATTCGTACACGTGGCAGGGAGATACATCCACAGATTACAGCAGTACGGACACAAGCGGTGATGCTGATTACAGCGCAGACACAGATTATGATGCCGATTACTCCGGAGACGATTACAGCACAGATACGGACTATTCCGGAGACAATTCCGATACGGATACCGGCGATTATGATACGGATTACAGCGATTATACCGACGGAGAAGATTATTCGGAGAATGAATAAAATATCAAAATGATTAACCAGCAGAAGGGACCATCCAGTAACGGGTGGTCCTTTCTGGACAGGAGACAAATATGAAAACATTAAAAACAGACGTGATCATCCCGGCATACCGTCCGGGAGAAGAGTTTGAAAAACTGCTGGAAAGACTCAGCGCACAGAAATATCCTATCAACAAGATCCTTGTCATGAATACGGAAAAGAAATTCTGGAAAGAAATCTGGGAACAGAAATATCCGCTTGTGGAAGTACGGCATCTTACAAAAGAAGAATTTGACCATGGTGGTACCAGAAGGCAGGCGGCAAAGCTTTCGGATGCGGAGATCCTTGTATTTATGACACAGGATGCAATGCCGGCAGACAGGGAGCTGATCGGAGCACTGGTAGGAGCCCTTGCAGAGAACCCACAGGCAGGAGCCGCTTACGCTCGCCAGCTTCCAAAAAAGGACTGCAGATTTCTGGAAAAATATACCCGTTCCTTTAATTATCCGGAACAGTCCTGCCTGAAAACGGAAAAAGATGTACAGACCCATGGAATTAAAACATATTTCTGCTCCAACGTCTGTGCTGCTTATGATCACAGGATCTATGATGAGATTGGTGGATTTCCGGAGCATGCTATTTTTAATGAAGATATGATCTATGCAGGCTGGATGGTAAAAAAAGGCTATGGAGTTGCCTATGTATCAGAGGCACGGGTGTATCATTCTCACAATTACAGCTGTATGCAGCAGTTCCACAGGAATTTTGATCTGGGAGTTTCCCAGGCGGAGCATCCGGAGGTTTTTGAAGGAGTGCCTTCCGAAGGTGAGGGCATCCGGCTGGTTAAAAAAAGTATGGCATATCTTCTGAAAACAGGCCACGTATGGCTGATTCCCGGACTGTTTTTGCAGAGTACTTCCAAATACGCCGGATATTTTCTCGGAAAACGATACAAAAAGCTCCCTGAAAAAATGATCCGATCCTGCACCATGAATCCGGAATATTGGAAAAAGAACAAATAAGAGCAGGTCACGGTTTTTTAAAAGAGATATCACAGTTTAAACACAATTCCCTGTTAAACTGTCTTTTATAAGAAAAATAAATGTTACTGAGAACGGAGTGAACAGTAACAGATAAATGCATCAGATAACATAGAAGGGAGCACCAGAGGTATGAGTGAAGAGAATAAATGGGGGACAGGCTTGCCGGATGATGATGAGAATGTTTCGGCAGAACAGAAACCGCTGACGCATCCTTATTCTGAGGGACGCAGGATGCAGGAGAGCGGACAGAACAGTGATGCGGATGCCGGACAGAGTGAAGGTGTTTCGCAGGAGAAAACGAAATACGGACATTATGAGGTGCATCAGCCTCAGGCCGGTAATTATGCCGGTGGAAATATACCGCCCAAAAAGCCGCGGAAAAAGAGGGATTTTTCAGGAAGCAACAGCTTTGGAAAGAAAGCAGCCACTGCGGTGGCACTGGCTGTGATCTTTGGGCTGGTGGCCGGAGCAGTTTTTCAGGGTGTGAACATTGCAGCAGATAAATACAGAGGGAATGACAGCAGTACAACGATCGGGAAAACAGAAACGGTTACCGGAACAGAGGACAGTACTGGCAGCAGCTCTGCAGATTCCACTGTGAAGGATATTGTGGCAGAGAGTGGTACAGTGGCTGGTGTAGCTCAGGCGACCATGTCTTCTATCGTTGCCATTACATCCGTCAGTGTACAGGAGATCCCAAGCTTTTTCGGATATGGAACGAGGCAGTATCAGAGTGCAGGAAGTGGCTCCGGTATTATTGTAGGAGAAAATGACAGCGAGCTTCTCATTGCGACTAACAACCATGTAGTTTCCGGAGCGACTACACTTACTGTGTGCTTTGCAGGCAGCGATGTAGTAGGAGCGGAAGAAGAAACCCAGGCCATGGCAAGCAGTGGCAGCACCGGATTCGGTTCCGATGGAGATGTGGACGTGGATAACGCAGTTTCTGCCAAGATCAAAGGCACCGATGAAGAGAATGACCTGGCAGTGGTGGCAGTGGAGAAGTCCGATATTCCGGATGAGACCATGGAGGAGATCAAGATCGCGCAGCTGGGAAGCTCGGACGATCTTGTAGTCGGTGAGCAGGTGGTTGCCATTGGCAATGCACTTGGCTATGGCCAGTCAGTTACCTCCGGATGGGTAAGTGCCCTTAACAGAAGCATCAGTACAGAGGACGGAGAAGCCAGCGGACTGATCCAGACTGATGCAGCTATCAATCCAGGAAACAGTGGCGGTGCACTTCTGAACATGAACGGTGAAGTGATCGGTATCAATGCGGCCAAGTATGCAGACAGTCAGGTGGAGGGCATGGGATATGCTATTCCGATCTCCAAGGCAGAGCCAATCCTGGAAGAACTGATGAACCGTGAAACCAGGGATAAGATAGAAGATTCTTCGAAGGTAGGATATATGGGAGTCAAGGCTGCCGATCTTACGACAGAAGCCATCCAGATGTATAATATGCCGGCAGGTGCTTTTATTACTGAGGTAACGGAAGGCGGCGCAGCAGATAATGCCGGGATCAAAAAAGGCGATATCATTGTGAAGCTGGATGGACAGAAGGTAAGCGGCAAGGATGACCTTGTTGATAAGCTGCAGTATTATGAGGCAGGAGAAAACATCGAAGTGGTGATCTCCAGGGCGAACAGTGGAGAGTACAAGGAACAGACGATTGAAGTGACTCTCGGAAGCAAACCATCTTCTGATAAATAAAAGAAAATATAGGATGATCATTTATAAACCGGGGAGCTGCATGTTCTTATGCAGCTCCCCGGTTTATAAAAACTTAATTTGATACAGCGGGATTATGTGCTATAATATGCATAATAAAAACCAGAAAGGAAATGTTATGGCAGATCAGTTTGATAATAATAAAGACAATGACCAGGAGCAGAAATACGAGAAATTCTGTTTTTTATGCCGCAGACCGGAGAGTCAGGCAGGGAAGATGATCGACCTTCCCAATCATATACATATCTGTGCGGATTGCATGCAGAAAAGCTTTGATACTATGAATACCCAGATGAATAATGGAAATTATTCCGATCTTTTTAACATGCCGAATGTGAGCATGATCGATCTCAGTAGTTTCCAGAATCCCGGAAACCAGGCGAAGAAGATCAAGAAAAAATCAGAGACTCCGAAGCCGGTGATCGATCTCAAAGATATTCCTGCACCACATAAGATCAAGGCAACCCTGGATGAATATGTGATCGGACAGGAATATGCCAAGAAGGTAATGTCTGTAGGTGTATATAACCATTATAAGAGGGTTGCTACAGATACCATGGACGATATTGAGATCGAGAAATCCAACATGCTGATGATCGGACCTACAGGCTGCGGTAAGACTTATCTGGTAAAGATGCTTGCCAGACTTCTTCAGGTACCGCTTGCCATTGCAGATGCCACATCTCTTACAGAGGCCGGTTATATCGGTGATGATATCGAGAGCGTAGTATCCAAGCTGCTTGCAGCTGCGGATAATGATGTGGAGAAGGCAGAACACGGGATCATTTTCATCGATGAGATCGATAAGATCGCAAAGAAGAAGAATACCAACCAGAGAGATGTCAGCGGAGAGGCTGTCCAGCAGGGACTTCTGAAACTTCTGGAGGGAAGTGAAGTGGAAGTTCCGGTAGGTGCTACCAGCAAGAATGCCATGGTACCTATGGTGACCGTAAATACAAGGAACATTCTGTTTATCTGTGGCGGTGCGTTCCCGGATCTTGAGAATATCATCAAAGAAAGACTGAATAAACAGGCATCTATTGGATTTTATGCAGATCTGAAGGACAAATATGATGATGATCCGCATGTGCTGGAGAAAGTAACTGTAGATGACCTCCGAGCATTTGGAATGATTCCGGAATTTATCGGTCGTCTTCCGATCATCTTTACCCTGAACGGGCTGACGGAAGATATGCTTGTGAAGATCCTCAAGGAGCCGAAGAACGCCATTCTGAAACAGTACAAGAAGCTTCTGGCCCTGGATGAAGTAAAACTGGAGTTTGAGGACGGTGCCTTACATGCCATTGCGCGTAAGGCATTGGAACGCCATACAGGAGCCAGAGCTCTCCGGGCTATCCTGGAGGAGTATATGCTGGATATCATGTATGAGATCCCCAAGGACGACAATATCGGTGAGGTTGTGATCACAGAGGGATACATTCAGGGCAACGGAGGTCCGAAGATCCTTATGCGTGGCCAGGAGATCCCGGCACTGGAAGGATAAGAAACAAGAAGATTCTTTAATATATAAAGGAGCGTGACAGATATGGCAAAAAGCAGTTTTTGGGATGATCTGGGAAACACACTGACAAGAAAGGCAAAGGGCTTAAGTTCCAGGGCAGAGAATCTCTATGAGATCCAGAAGATCCGTAACAAGCTCTCTGCACAGGAGCGTATGACCGAAAAGTTGATGATGGATATCGGAAAGATGATCTATACACGTTATGAGCAGGGAGAAGCCGTTGACGGTGAGACGGGAGCTATCTGCGAGGAGATCAGCCAGCATATGCTGGAGGCAGATCACTATAGAGATGCGATCGCTGCCAGCAAAGGGGAGAAGTTTTGCCCGGCCTGCCATAAGGCGGTGATGCGGGAGGCCAGCTTCTGTCCGTATTGCGGAGCGGCGTGTCCTACAGCGGAGCTGGAAGAGAAAGCGGCCGATGTGATCGAGCAGGCAGATGAGGAACTGAAAGAGGCTGCTGAGGCAGAGGTGACAGAAGTATCGGAGACAGCAGAAGAGCCGGAAGCAGAAGAAGCTGCAGAAGAAGCGGCAGAAGTAGTGGAAACAGCAGAAACCGCAGAAGCGTCAGAAACAGAAGCATCAGGATCGGATCCGGAATCGGAAGTGGAATCTGCAGAAACAGAGGAGCCTGCGGCTGATCCGGAAAATACAGAAACAACAGAAGAAAAAACAGAATAACCATGAGCATATCAGGCAGGCTTTCCCCAGCGGGAGCCTGCCTGAGTATTATGCAGACCACAGAAATAAGGAGAGGGAATAATGTTGTGGAATTTACTGACGGCGGGAATCTTTGGTACAGACTATTATATAAAGAAGAAAATCAACACATTGGAAGAGAAAAATCTGAAAAAAAAGTGTCTGGGAGGCAGGCTGATCGTAAGAAACTGCCATAATCACGGGATGATGCTTGGGATGTTAAAAAACATAGATAAAGAACTTCTGAGAAATCTTGCATCTATGGTGCTGGGCGGTGCGATCTGGGAGTACATACGTACTTCCGGAGAAAAAGGCACACGCATATCCAAGCTTGGGCTTTCAATGATCCTGGGCGGCGGTCTGAATAATTATACGGAACGGCGCAGAAAGGGGTACGTCACGGATTATGTGAGCCTTAATGTGGAAAACCCGAAGCTTAAGAAGGTCGTATTTAATATTTCGGATCTTTTCATATTTGCAGGTGCGCTTCTCTGGGGCGGGAGAGAGATCTTTTCTGAAAAAGAAAAATAGTAACTATTCAGAAGGTAACTGTGAGGGCACTGGACAGTTACGAAAAATAAATAAAAAAACAGAAGTGCCGGTGTTGGGCGCTTCTGTTTTTTTGATTTTGGATAAAATAAAAAAGAATGCAGGAAATGGGACTTGAACCCACACGATCTTGCGACCACAGGCACCTGAAGCCTGCGCGTCTGCCAATTCCGCCATTCCTGCATTTTTTCAACCGGCTTACTTCGCTTTGTTTTGCTCCGCTCGTCGACTGCTCACTTATAATAACTCAGGAATTGGATAATGTCAATAGAAAAATTCAAAAAAATTAAAAAAATTCAAAAAAAATATTTTGAGTTAGTTTTATACATTTTTTTTGCATATGGTGTTGAAAAATGACGATTCCTGTGATACAATCTTGAAGATTTAGGATAAAATAAGAGAACAAAGAAAGGGAGATTGTATGAAAGCATTTCTGATATTGGAAGATGGCCATGTATTTACAGGAACCAGCATTGGTTCTGCAAGGGAAGTCATCAGTGAAATTGTCTTTAACACTTCCATGACCGGTTATCTGGAAGTAATGACAGATCCTTCTTACGCAGGACAGGCGGTGTGTATGACATATCCGCTGATCGGAAACTACGGAATCTGTTATGATGACCAGGAATCAAGGAAGCCGTGGATTGACGGATTTATCGTACGCGAATTATCACGAGTTCCCAGCAACTTCAGAAGCGTAGACACCATTCAGCATTTTCTGAGCAAAAACGACATTCCGGGAATCGCAGGAATTGATACCAGAGCATTGACTAAGATCCTTCGTGAGAAGGGAACCATGAACGGAATGATCACAGTTGATGAGAACTATGACCTGGATACAATCATCCCCAGATTAAAAGCATATACAACAGGAAAAGTGGTAGAGAAGGTTTCCTGCCGCGAAAAGGAAGTGCTTAAGGGGAACGGACCGAAGGTTGCCCTTCTTGATCTGGGCGCCAAGAAAAACATTGCACGCTCACTGAATGAAAGAGGATGCCAGGTTACTATTTATCCGGCTCTGACATCCGCAGAAGAGATCCTTGGAGATAATCCAGACGGCATCATGCTCAGCAACGGCCCTGGAGATCCGAAGGAATGTACTTCTATTATTAAAGAAATCAAAAAACTCTATGACTCCGATGTACCGATCTTTGCAATCTGCCTTGGACATCAGCTTATGGCTCTTGCAACGGGCGGAGATACCCATAAGATGAAATACGGTCACAGAGGCGGAAATCATCCGGTTAAAGACCTTGAGACAGGAAGAGTTTATATTTCCTCCCAGAACCATGGCTACGTTGTAGACGCAGAGGGCCTTGAGGAGAAAAATATTGCACATCCTGCATTTGTAAACGTCAACGACGGAACAAACGAGGGTATGGCATACAATGGAAAGAATATCTTTACTGTACAGTTCCATCCGGAAGCATGCCCGGGACCACAGGATTCCAGTTACCTTTTTGACAGATTCATGAAGATGATGGGAGGAGAGAAATAATGCCAAGGAATAAGGACATAAAAAAAGTACTTGTAATCGGCTCAGGTCCGATCATAATCGGCCAGGCAGCAGAGTTTGACTATGCAGGAACCCAGGCATGCCGATCCCTGAAGGAAGAGGGCATGGAGGTTGTACTTTTAAACTCCAATCCTGCTACCATCATGACAGATAAAGACATTGCAGACAGAGTTTATATCGAGCCTCTGACTGTTGAAGTCGTAGAGCAGCTGATCCTCAAAGAGAAACCGGACAGTGTACTTCCTACACTGGGCGGCCAGGCTGGTTTGAACCTTGCCATGGAGCTTGAGGAGAAAGGATTCCTGAAAGAGCACAATGTACGTCTCATCGGTACTACAGCAGCAACGATCCGTAAAGCTGAGGACCGTCAGGAATTCAAGGACACCATGGAAAAGATCGGCGAGCCGGTTGCAGCATCCAAGGTCGTAACAACTGTAGAAGACGGTGTTGCGTTTACTCAGACTATCGGTTATCCGGTTGTTCTCCGTCCTGCATATACACTTGGCGGAAGCGGCGGCGGTATCGCGCATAATGAGCCGGAGCTTCGTGAGATCCTTGAGAATGGTCTCCGTCTTTCCCGTGTAGGCGAGGTTCTTGTAGAGAGATGTATCGCCGGATGGAAAGAGATCGAGTACGAGGTAATGCGAGACAGCGCAGGAAACTGCATCACAGTCTGCAACATGGAGAACATTGACCCGGTTGGTGTCCATACCGGTGACTCCATCGTAGTTGCTCCTTCCCAGACCTTAGGAGATAAAGAGTACCAGATGCTCCGTACATCTGCTCTTAACATTATTACAGAGCTTGGCATCACAGGTGGATGTAACGTACAGTACGCTCTTCATCCGGAGAGCTTTGAATACTGCGTTATCGAGGTTAACCCTCGTGTAAGCCGTTCCTCCGCACTTGCAAGTAAGGCTACTGGTTATCCGATCGCCAAGGTTGCAGCCAAGATCGCACTGGGCTACACACTGGATGAGATCCCGAACGCCATCACCGGCAAAACATATGCAAGCTTTGAGCCGATGCTGGATTACTGTGTTGTTAAGATCCCGCGTCTGCCATTTGATAAATTCATCACAGCGAAACGTACACTGACAACACAGATGAAAGCTACAGGAGAGGTTATGAGCATCTGTCATAACTTTGAGGGTGCCTTAATGAAAGCTATCCGTTCCCTGGAGCAGCACGTTGACAGCCTGATGTCCTATGATTTCTCACATCTTTCTGATGAGGAGCTGCTGGATGAGCTGAATATTGTAGATGACCGCCGTATCTGGAAGATCGCAGAAGCACTCCGCAGAAATATTTCCCAGGAGAAGCTTCACGATATCACAAAGATCGACATCTGGTTCATTGATAAGCTGGCTATCCTTGTTGAGATGGAGCAGGCTCTGAAGACTCAGAAGCTGGACAAAGACCTTCTTCTTGAAGCAAAACGCCTGGAGTTCCCGGACTACATCATCGCAGACCTGACAGGAAAGACAGAAGCTGAGATCAAAGACTTGCGTAAAGAGTACGGCATCCGTGCAGCATACAAGATGGTTGATACCTGTGCAGCAGAGTTTGCGGCAGAGACCCCATACTATTATTCTGTATACGGCGATGAGCAGACAGAGAATGAAGCTGTAGAAACAAAAGATAAGAAAAAGATCCTGGTACTTGGTTCCGGCCCGATCCGTATCGGTCAGGGTATCGAGTTCGACTTCTGCTCCGTACATTGTACATGGGCATTTGCGAAAGAAGGATATGAGACGATCATCATCAACAATAACCCGGAGACAGTAAGTACAGACTTCGATATTGCAGATAAGCTGTATTTTGAGCCGCTGACACCGGAAGATGTTGAGAATGTTGTAAATATCGAGAAACCGGACGGAGCCGTTGTTCAGTTCGGTGGACAGACAGCCATCAAGCTTACAGAGGCACTGATCAAGATGGGCGTTAAGATCCTCGGAACATCTGCTGAGAACGTAGATGCTGCAGAGGACAGAGAGCTCTTTGATGCTATCCTTGAGAAATGTGAGATCCCGAGACCGAAGGGACATACCGTATTCACAGCAGAAGAGGCGAAAAAAGCTGCCAATGAGCTGGGGTATCCGGTACTTGTCCGCCCGTCCTATGTACTTGGAGGACAGGGAATGCGTATCGCTGTCAGCGATGAGGATGTGGAAGAGTACATCGGAATCATCAATCAGATTGCTCAGGAGCATCCGATCCTTGTTGATAAATACCTGATGGGTAAAGAAATCGAGGTCGATGCAGTATGCGACGGTGAGGACATCCTGATCCCTGGAATCATGGAGCATATCGAGCGTGCAGGTATCCACTCCGGAGACAGTATTTCCGTATATCCGGCACAGACCATCAACCAGAAAGCAAAAGAGACCATCACCGAATACACACGTCGTCTTGCACAGGCACTTCATGTTATCGGTATGATCAATATCCAGTTCATCGTTGTAGGTGAGGATGTATATGTGATCGAGGTTAACCCGCGTTCCAGCCGTACAGTACCGTACATCAGCAAGGTAACCGGAATTCCGATCGTTCCTCTTGCAACAAGAGTCATCCTTGGCCGCAAGATCAAAGAGCTGGGCTATACACCGGGACTTCAGAAGGAAGCAGAGTACTTTGCGATCAAGATGCCGGTATTCTCCTTTGAGAAGATCAGAGGTGCAGATATCAGCCTCGGACCTGAGATGAAATCCACAGGTGAGTGCCTTGGTATTGCAAAAACTTTTAACGAGGCTCTTTACAAAGCCTTCATCGGAGCCGGAATCCGTCTTCCGAAGCACAAACAGATGATCATCACTGTAAAAGATGAGGATAAAAAGGATATCATTCCGATCGCAAAACGTTTCGAGGCTCAGGGCTATCGTATCTTTGCAACACGAGGTACTGCAAGCATACTGACTGAGAACGGAATCAAGGTAACACGTACCAACAAGTTGGAGCAGCCGTCTCCGAACCTGATGGACCTGATCCTTGGTCACAAGATCGATGTTGTTATCGACACACCGCCACAGGGTGTTGAGCATCAGAAAGATGGTTTCGTGATCCGTCGTAATGCCATCGAGACAGGTGTCAATGTGCTTACAAGCCTTGATACTGCAGAGGCTCTGGTCACAAGTCTTGAGAATACAGACCTGAATCACCTGACTCTGGTAGATATCGCTACCATCGACAATCGATAAAAAATTGTAAATTTTGCGAAATAAAAAATTAAAAGTTTACGAATTGTCAAATATGTAATATACTGATAAGGACGGGGCCGTCGTTCACATACCGGCCCTGTCCTTATCTTGCTTTTGGAAAGGAGTTAACATGATTTTTATAGAATTACTGAAGGTTATCCTTCTCGGTATTGTGGAGGGAATCACCGAGTGGCTTCCGATCAGCAGTACCGGACATATGATCCTTGTGGACGAGTTCATCAAACTGAATGTATCCGAGGCATTTATGGAATTTTTCCTGGTGGTGATCCAGCTTGGCGCGATCCTGGCAGTTGTTGTACTGTACTGGAACAAGCTGTGGCCCTTTTACATAAGAAAAATCCCGAAAAAAACACAGATGGCGCTGCGTAAACAGTCGGCAGTACCCAGAACTGTCCTTACCTTTGTAGAAAAATACTGTGATAAGGATAAGTGGATCCTCTGGTTCAAGATCCTGGTAGCATGTCTGCCGACGATCATCATCGCTCTTCCTTTTAATGACATTATTGAAGAGAAATTTTATAACTATGTGGTCGTTGCCATCATGCTGATCGTTTATGGTGTTCTTTTTATCGTTATCGAGAACTACAACAAACGCCGCAGACCAACCTGCACCAGACTGGATGAGCTTTCCTTTAAGACAGCGCTGATCATCGGCTGCTTCCAGGTGCTTTCCGTGATTCCGGGAACATCCCGTTCCGGATCTACCATTATCGGAGGTATCCTTGCAGGAACATCCCGTACGGTTGCAGCAGAATTTACCTTTTTCCTGGCAATTCCGGTTATGTTCGGAGCAAGTCTTCTGAAACTGGTGAAATTCGGTTTTGCCTTCAGCTCCACAGAGCTGATCATCCTGATCGTAGGTGTTGTGGTATCCTTTGTGGTATCTATTCTTGCCATCAAATTCCTGATGGGATATATCAAGAAACACGATTTTAAAGTATTCGGCTGGTACAGGATCGTCCTTGGTATCCTGGTGCTCGGATACTTCGTTGGAAAAACATTTTTAGCATAAAACTGCAATCTGGAGGTAATCATTATGAAATATAAGAAGCTTTTGATCGTACTGACAGCAGTGACGGCGCTTGGTATGGCCGGATGTGGAAAATCATCAAAGGAAACAGCAGAGGTGACACCAACACCGGTTCCTACAGCCGCACCTACGGCTGCACCGGCTACATCCACACCGCTTCCCACATCTACACCTGCACCGAAGCTGATCGGTGTAAAGACAAGTACCGCAAAATTCGTTTATCTTACCAACAGCACGAAGGGAGAGATCCGTGAGATCTATCTCCGCGCGGCAGGAGGAGAAGAATGGGGCAAAAATCTTGTTCCTGCAGAAGCTACCATCAAAGATGCGGAACAGGTGCAGATGTATTACACCCCGGATTCTGCAAGGGATGCCATCTATGATATGAAGATCGTAGACGGAGACGGAAATGCCTATGAGATCTACAGTGTACAGTTGAGCGATATGGAAAAGGCAAAACTGATGATCGATAACGGAGAAGCATACCTGACCTATACAAGCCTCAGTGACAAGAGTGAGAAGAGCACTATTGGCAATGTGGAAACTGACAACAGTGAGGCGGACAGCAGTGATTCCGCAGACAGCACAGATGCTTCAGATCTGACAGATAGTTCTTCCGGTATCACAGATAGTTCTTCCGACAACAGCGATGGAAGTTATGACAACAGTGATGATGGAAGTTATGACAACAGTGATGACGGAAACTATGACAACAGCGATGACGGAAGCTACGACAACAGCAGTGATGATGGAAACTATGACAGCAGTGATGATAGCGGCGACTATGTAGATGATAGCAGCAACAGCGGCGGCGGTGACGATTCTCTTGACAACAGTACAGATGACAGCGGAGACGGAGAGATTGTCTGGGATGATAACGGAGACTGGTCAGAGGAATAAACCGGGATCCTGTAAACAGAGGGAAACATGGAACAGACATTTCTTGAAAAACTGAAACGAGTAAAACCTGGGGATCTGCTTCACATTATTAAGTTTATCCTGGCATTTCCCATTGCGATGGTCTACAGACTTTTTCGCAGGGATCTCTGGCTTCTCTGTGATACGGAGAATGAATGCCGGGATAACGGATTCTGGTTGTACAAATATCTGAGAGAAAATACCAGTGAGGATGCAGTGTACGCCATCAACAGAAAATCTCCGGATTATGCCCGGGTAAAAGATCTGGGACAGGTGATACAGTATGGAAGTTTCCGCCACTGGATCTACTATCTGGCTGCGTCAAAAAATATCAGCTCCCAGAAAATGGGAAAACCAAACGCAGCCATCTGCTATGTGCTGGAGGTTTACGGAATCCTGCGGAACAAGCGGGCGTTCCTGCAGCATGGGATCATTACGGCAGATCTTAGTTTTCTGTACTATCCGCATACAAAAATGAGTCTTTTTGTTACCAGTACCTATGATGAGTGGAAATATGTCAATGACCGGTACGGATATCCGGAAGGCTATGTGCAGGAGCTGGGGCTATGCCGTTTTGACCAGCTTCATGATATGAAGATAAAAAAGAACCAGATCCTGATCATGCCGACCTGGCGTATGTATATCCGCAATGAGATCTCAGCTGCTGATCACGAGCTGGAAGCACAAAAATTCATGGAAACCGATTATTACCGTTACTGGGATGCACTTCTTAAGGATGAGAGACTGATCCGCTATATTGAGGAGAACGATCTTCAGATCATCTTTTATCCGCACAGGGAAATGCATCGGTTCCTGAAATATTTTCATGTGGATCATCCGAATATCACAGTGGCGTCCTGGCCTGAGTACGATGTGCAGACACTCCTTAAAGAGTCTGCAGTGCTGGTGACTGATTTTTCCAGTGTGGCCATGGATTTTGCCTACATGAAAAAACCACTGGTCTACTACCAGTTTGACAATGAAAAATTCCGGCAAAGTCATCATCAGATCGGGTATTTTGATTTCCGGAAGGATGGCTTCGGCCCGGTATGTGTAACGGAACAGGAAGTAACGGACTGGCTGATCCGTCTGCATGGACAGGGATTTGCCAATGAAGAAATCTATCTGGAAAGACACGGAAAATATTTTGATCTGTGGGATACAAAGAACTGTGAAAGAAATTACAAAGCGATCAAAGAAATGTAACAGGTGGTGAAAAATTGCAGCAGTTAATGGAGGCTCCGGCGGAGATCAAGGTAAAAACCAGGAAATTTTCGCTGATAAAAGGAACCATAAAGATCAGTTTTGAGCTGGAAGAATCCAGAGGAAGGATCCGTTCCCTGAAGCTGAAACAGCGAAATACAGTGCTGGATACAAGCTTTCCTTTTGAAATGCAGACAGCAAAAAAAGGAAATACGATCGTGTATCATGCACAGATCAATGTAGATCAGTATCCGATGGAAACCGCATTCTGGGATGTGGTGGCATCTGTGGATAAAGAAGGAAAAGGAAATTATGAGGATGCGATCCTGGGAGGCTTAAGTTCAAAACTTAAACTTAAGCTGATTCTTTTTCCAAGATGGACCAGAACCGGGGATGGGCATATGGTTTATCCATTTGTTAACGGAGCAAGGCAGTTTACCATTCAATACCGGAAATATGATCCGAAATATGACAGCTATGCATTTATAGCAAAAGAATTTCTTGCATTATTCTGCTATTTTATCCTGAAACCTTACTGGGATCACAAGAAATTATGGCTGATCTGCGAGAAATATTGTACAATGGCACAGGACAACGGCCTCTATTTTTTTCGGTACTGTATGGAGCATGCACCGGAGAAGGACAGAAGTCGGATTTTTTATGTAATAGATAAAAAATGTCCGGATTATCAGGCTGTAAAAGAGTATGATGCCAATGTGATCCAGTTCATGTCATTTAAGTACATGATCTATCTCAGCGCTGCCCGGTATCTGATATCTACTGATGCGATCCGGCATTTTTATATCTGGGATTCGCCCAACAGCATCTACAAGGTTCTGTATCAGGCACGGAAGAACATCGTATTTCTCCAGCATGGAGTGATGGGCTTCAAGCAATGCCACAGGACCTTCCATAAAGGCGGAGGCAATCAGATGGCACTGTTTGTGGTGTCTTCAGGTTATGAACAGAAGATCATCCATGATTATTTCGGATACGATAATGAAGAGATCATCATTACCGGACTAGCCAGGTGGGATGTGCTGGAGGACAAGTCGGATCCGGCTCATAAAGAGATCCTGCTGATGCCTACATGGAGAAACTGGCTGGAGGATATCAGCGAGGATCAGTTCAAAAAAAGTGAATACTATCAGCGTTATAAAGCATTTCTGCAGGATGAGAGGCTTAAGACTCTTCTGGAAAAGGAGGATATCACGCTGAATTTTTATATCCATCCGAAATTCCGGGAACATATCCGGAGCTTTCAGGTGGAAGACAGGCATATCCGTCTGATCCCATTTGGGACCATGCCGCTGAATCAGCTTCTGATGAGCTGCCATATGCTGATCACCGATTATTCTTCTGTTTCCTGGGATGTCTACTATCAGGAAAAACCGGTGATATTTTATCCTTTTGATCTGGAAACCTATGAGAAAGTCCAGGGAAGCTATATGGACTACAAAAAAGATGTTTTCGGAGATCTGGCATGGGATCAGAACCAGCTGGTGGATCTTATCGGAGAATATGTGAGGAACGGATTCCGTGAAAAACCGGAATTTTCAGGAAGGAGAGATGAGCTTCTTCCCTACAGGGACAATGACAATAGCAAACGAATCTATGAATATATAGCCAATGCTCAAATACCGGACAAACTGAAAAGAAGGCTGAAAGAGAAAAAATTTTAATGTAAGGATACAAAAGGAGCAATATGAACAGGGAGTATGAATTTTCAGTAGTTGTTTTTGCAAAAGATACCGCAAAGCTTTACAGAACCTTTAAAAATGTACGTGAGGTCACACCTAAAGGAACGGTACAGATCCTTGCAGTACGCACAGCAGGAGATATGGATATCCCTGATGAACGGGACATGAGGGAGTTGGAAGAAGCCGGAGAAAAGGAGAAAGAGCTCAAGGACGAAGAGCTGGATAAGATCTACGGAGCGTTCAATCCGGAAGATTCCCGTTTCCGGGAGATGCTGGATGACAGGGATCTTTTATATATTGACGGACTGGAATGCGGGGATCTTGTGGCAGAGCTGAAGGATAAGATAGCTGGAAACTATGTCGTTTTTGCAAAAGCCGGAATCTGTTTTTCCCCAAAATCCAGTGCAGAGGTCAGACGCTGCTTTGAGGAAGACAACAGAGATGTTGTCATAACAAAGATCCGTGGAAAAGGAAATATCCATGTGCGGGAGCATAATAACTACTGTGACCGTTTCACCGAAAAAACAACGCTGGATAACAATGTATATCTTCTGCATCAGTTGTATGCCGCTTATACATTTGCAGCAGATCAGGTGAAATGGGTATCCGAGATCCGTCCGGAGATATGGTATCTGGATGTGATGACTATGGTATATCAGTCCGTTGTAAGCTGCCGGAGTCTGGGAGTGACTTCAGGGGAAGATATCTATGTGCAGATCCTTGCGGACCATCTCATGGTGGAGGACTGGAAGAATATGCTGCAGGATCCGAAGCAACTGGAAGTATTTTATCAGGAATTTTTCCGAAAGATCGCAGACTGCAGAAGAAAAGAAAATCCTGTTCATGAAAAAAATGCAGATTATGTGCTGCTGTATTACAGCGCAAAAATGGCTGATATCATATTTGATAACGAGGAGCTTGATGAAGAGAAAAAATGCAGATATGAAGAAGACATCGAAAGCTTCCTGAAACAGATGGAGTTTCCGGAGATCGTGATGTCCAATCAGCATCTCAGCAGGGCAAACAAAGTATATCTTCTCCGGAAATATTATCCGGATATCCGAAAAAAATTCCCGGATCAGGCGGACACGATCCTGAATCCCATATATGATAATCTTAATGTCAAGATATTCCAGCCGGAAAAAGACCAGCTGCACTGTGAATTTTCCATTGTGGAGCCTGTGAGCAGGACAAACCGTGCATATATGATGACTGGTGGCAGCACCTATGAAGCCAGATGGAAATATACACTGGGAAGAACCGGCTGGTGCAGGGAAGAAAGTGCCGTTGAGAAGCTGTATATCGTGGACATTCCGCTTTCTGAGATCAGGGAGTTTATCAGCTGGGGTACAGGCACAGATGGACATGTAAATAAAATGTACAATATTTCCTACGGAAAATATGTGCCATTTACAAAGAAGCTGCCGCTTTTCCTTCATATAGAGGATAAGCTTCTGTATCTTAACGAAAAAGTCCGGATGATCCGTGGAGAGGATCAGGAAGATGCAAAAGTTCTGGGCCATCAGTATGAAGTAACTGTAGAGCCATACAGCCAGAGCAGAGAGAAACAGCTGAAGAAAAAACGCACCAAAGCAATATTTTCTCAGGGAAAGGCCGGAAAAAAGGCAGTTCTCGTGCGTAAGCTCTACGAGATGCAGAAGGCAAAGCAGAAAAAGCAGATCTGGCTGATCTCCGACCGTACAACACGCGGAGATGACAACGGCGAAGTGATGTTCCGCTATCTCTGTGCCAATCCGGACCCTACGGTGGAGCCTTATTTTGTAGTCAACAAGGATACACAGGATTATGTGGAAATGAGGAAGCTTGGAAAGGTTGTGGAGCCTTTTTCCTGGAAGCATAAGCTTCTGTTCCTGCTGAATGAATTTTCACTGTCCTCCCAGGCTAACAAACCGGTGATCAATCCTTTTGGAAAGCTGGAGTATCTGTACCGCGATATCATCTATGACAAAAAGCTGGTATTTCTGCAGCATGGTGTTACCAAAGACAACCAGTCCAAGTGGCTGAACAAATACAACCGTAATCTTTTCGGATTTATCGTCAGCACAAAGCCGGAGTATGATTCTGCCTTTACCTATGACTATTTTTATCCGGAAAAAAATATCTGGCTTACGGGAATGCCACGTTATGACCGTCTGGTCCATGATGAACGCAAGTATGTGACGGTGATGCCTACCTGGCGCAAGAGCCTTTCCTCAGGAACCGATGCCAGAGGAGTATGGCAGCTTGGAAAAGAATTTCAGGAAAGCGAATACTTCCATTTTTATGATGATCTTCTCAACAACGAAAAACTTCTGGGAGCGGCAGAGAAATACGGATATACCATCTGCTTCATGCCTCACCCAAATACCATTGACGGCCTGCATATGTTCCGCCATGATCCACGGGTAAAATTTATGGATTCGTCTTATTCCTACAAGGACATTTTTGCCCAGACAGATCTGATGATCACGGACTATTCTTCGGTTGCCTTTGATTTTGCATACCTGAGAAAACCCATCGTATACTCCCAGTTTGACAGAGACAGCTTTTTCAGTGGTGCGCATTCCTACACAGAGGGATACTTTGACTATGAGAGAGATGGCTTTGGAGAGGTGGAACATACACTGGACGGAACTGTGGAACGGATCATTGAATATATGGCAGACAGCTGTCAGATGAAAGAGGAATATCGGAAACGAATGGATGAGACCTTTGCATTTAATGACCGTAACTGTTCCAAACGTGTGTATGAGAGGATCATCGAGAATCGGTAATATGGAGGTTGGATTTTGGAAGGAAAGCAGGCAATAAAGTTTGATAAATATAATTCTCAGGCGATAAAGGGCATTGCCATTGTTATGATGCTGTTCCATCATATGTATCTGAGTCAAGACAGATTTGAGGGACTGAATGTTGTTTTCACTCCGTTTTCGGCAGATCGGATCATGTATCTGTGCAGAACATTTAAGATCTGTGTACCGATCTATGCATTTATTTCCGGATACGGACTGTATCTCAGTTACAGAAAAAATAATTCCACACCTGGTAAGTGGACAGCCAAAAGACTGATAAAAACAATGGGAGGGTTCTGGATCATATGGGGGCTTTCTGTTGTGATCTTACAGCTTTATAACGGCTATGCCGTGACCAGATATTTCGGAAACGGAAATATTGCCAAAGGTGTTGGCGCAATGGTGCTGGATTTTTTTGGTCTGGCGAAACTTTTCGGAACTTCGACTCTGAACGGAACCTGGTGGTATATGAGCGCGGCGATCATTTTTATCATCTGCGTGCCGCTGTTTATGATAAAGGAAGAATATCTGGTATTTATTCTTGTGGCTGTTGCGGCATTTCCGCGGACAATTTCCATGGAGGTTATGGGAATTACAGGTATTTATGCATTTTTACCGGTATTTCTCATGGGAATGTGTGTAGCTAAGTATGATCTGTTTAACCGATGGTTTAGGATATGGAATGTTGGAGTGAAGCATGCTTTCAAATTTCTTCTGGAACTTCTTGCGGTGTTTATTTTGTATAAAGCGTACAGAACTTTGCCGCTGAAGGTATACAGTGAGATCCACTGGGGTGTGTATCCAATTGTATTTATGGCATTTTGCTGCGAATTTATTAATGTTATTCCGGGAGTGCGACAGATTTTACTGTTTCTCGGAAAACATTCCATGAATATATTTCTGATACATACATTTATAAGACAATATTCTTTTGTGTATGTGAGTGGATATTTTCTGACCAATACACTGACGCTTCTGCTGGCTTCACTGGCCGTGTCCATAGCGCTGGAATGGCTGAAAAAGGTAAGCGGATACAACCGCCTGATCCAGAACATCTGTGTGAAAATAGGATAATAAAGATAAAGGAGAAAGACCTGTCATCGTCTGTGGCAGGTCTTGTTAAAGTATGAAAGCAAAGAAAATAGTTTGTATATATTGGATGATATTAGTAATGATTTTTGGAGGCATTATTGGTATCAGAAGTACAGAGATAAAGGTCGAGGCTGCTGAAAGAACGGTACGATTTTGGGATAACAGTGGAAATTATCTTCAGAAATCCGGCGGAAACTGGTATCTGAAAGATTCAAAGAAGCGAAAACTTAGCGGATTGCGTTATTTGTCAATTCCAAAGACAGAGTTTTTAAAAACAGGATTTTATATGTTTGACAAAAACGGAAAACTTTTGAGAAAACAATCCGTGTATTATTTCGATAAAAAGACAGTTTCTGGTGTCCGCTTTGATAAATACCACATCACAGACTCCAATGGAAGAATTTCAAAGGGAGAGCGTGGCTTTGTAAACGTAGCTGAACAGAACGTGCGGGGTAAAAAAATTATCGCAGGCATTTATTATGTGGAAGCGTACGGAAAACTGGCTGATCGTGGAACAGTACGTTATATAAGACAGAGAAGATTCGGTGGGCGTAATTTTAAAAGTGGTTATTATTATTTCTATGGAACCGGAAGAATCTGCATGCGTCCGTCTTTTCATAAAATGAACAAAACAGTTCAGGGAAAAAAGTTTAACGGAATCTATTATTTTGGCAATGATAACGGAAGAATGGCACAGAAGGCAGGGTGGGTAACCTGTGATGGCCAGCAATATTATGTAGATCAAAATGGAAAAATGCTGGTGAACCGGTGGAAAGATGGCTATTACCTGAAATCTAACGGAACCATTGCGAAAAATATGAAAACACCGGATGGTCAGTATGTGGACTGGAGGGGAAGAAAAAGTACAAGATCAGAGTATGCCTTAAGTGCGTTTAAATCGGAATTAGAGAGTTTTGCTTCTGCCTACGGTGGAAACTGGTCTGTTTATATAAAAGATCTGAAAACAGGAAATGTTGTAAATATAAATGATCAGGAAATGTATCCGGCAAGTACGATCAAGGCGTTTGTGATGGCATCCGTCTATGATCAGATTCGTCAGGGAAAAATGCAATACAGCTCCGGTGTGTACAGCTTGCTGTGGGATATGATCACCGTCAGTGATAATGAATGTTATAATGAACTGGTAAGGCGTCAAGGAGGCGGAAGCTTTGTAGGAGGAACGGCTGTAGTGAACCAATATCTTCGAAAGAACGGTTACAAAAATACCGGCTGCCACAGTTCCTTGCATCCATCTTCTTCAGCCTGGAGCAGTGATGGGTGGCGTAACACGGCATCTGCAAAAGATTGTGGGATGCTTTTAGAAAAAATCTATAGAGGTCGGTGCGTTTCTCAACAGTATTCCAGAGAAATGTTAAATCTTTTACTGCATCAGACGAAACGATACAAAATTCCATCAGGCCTTCCGGCAGGCGTAGTGTGTGCGAACAAAACGGGTGAAACAAGCTCAGTTCAGCATGATATGGCGATCATCTATGGAAAGAAAACAAATTATGTATTATGTATATTCTCTGAAGGAGCCTCCGAAGATCATTTACTGCACGGAATCCGTTCGATTTCTTCAAGAGTATATCAATATCTGAATACATAACGATCAGCCAGCAGTCATGAGCCCGAGGGCCTTCATGAACGTGCTGGCTGATTTTGTATTATCATCAAAGAAATGGTTGAGGAAGAATTTCACAGATAAGGTTTTTCTTTATCCTTTAATATGCCGGATGTTTCCGGTATCTGTGGTATCGTAGCCGGTCTGGAGAGACAAGAACCGACGGAAAGGTTCGGATGCAATGGTTTCCGCTACGGCCTGAAAGCCGGGGGTGCTCAGATTTTTGGTCTGCATAACCAAGAAGAGTGATTCCTGGCAAACAGGAAGAAAATCCAGCTCCGGAAAGCTTCTCGCCACACAGGCCTCGCCAAGAGCTATGTCCGCCTGTCCACCAGCCACTGCGGCAGCCGTGGAGTGATCGGTAACAAGCTCATTTCGATATCCGGATATGGAATCCGGTGAAATTTCGGAAGACAGCAGTGTACGGTCGAGAAGGATCCGACGGCTGCTTCCTTTTTCGCGGTTCGCAAAAATAATATCTGCCCGTGTAAGATCAGAAAATCCCCGGATATTCTTGGGATTTTCTTTTTTTACATAGAAGCCGACGGGATACTGACACAGAGAGATCACAGTCAGTGGGATACCGGGTACAAGGCTATGGATATCCTCCGGTGAGGCGGATGCACAGGCAATGTGGACTTTTTCAAAATAAAGAGAATACAGTCCGTTGTAGGTATTCATGTGAGATTGCAGAATCGGCAGACTGTCCGGGTGTGTGGGAAGCTGATTCAGGAGAAGATCCAGAGCCGGAGAAGCCTGCCCGCTGATGATCAGTCCACTGGAATGCAGAAGATAATCTCTTTTCAGAAGAGAACTTTCCGGCTGATAATTGTGAGACTGAACAGAAGGGGGAGAATATTCCGGACTATTAAGATACTGAGACAACTGTTCCTCGCTGACCCGCAGCTGTTTGCCGACTTTGGAGGATGGGAGCTCTCCCCGCTTGATCAGGTCATATACCGTTGACTTTTTGATTTTCAGCTTATCTGCCACTTCCTGAGCTGTGTAAACCTTATTCATCGATACCTACCATAACATTGGTTGCTTTGATGACTGCGTAAGCATCAGAGCCTACTTTCAGTCCAAGTTCTTCCACCGCCGCACAGGAGATGGTAGCAGTGATGATATTTCCACCACCGATATCGATGGAAACGATGGAATTTACAGCTCCCTGGTTGATGTTGATGATTTTTCCTTTTAACTGATTACGTGCACTGAGTTTCATAAGTAATTCTCCCTTTCTTGAATATTGAATGAACCGGATCAGGCAAATTCTCTGCTTCCGTTGTGCAGAGCAATGAACCTTGTGTGGGATTTGTCTGTATCAGGAGTGCTGTAAGCCACTCATGATAAGAAACGAAGCGGATCGTGAACATCCGCCTGGCTTGTCAACTATGTATTTATGATAGCACTTGTAGAGAAAAACAGCAATGCCTTATAGCTTGACAAGAAACTTTCCTTTCGGTAAAATTAAACAAAACCATTCAAAACTAAACAAAACTGAATGAAACGGAAAAGTAGAGGAACAAAAGATGAAGAAAAAAATCTTAGCAGCCCTTACCGCGGGAATTTTAACAACAGGCCTTATGACCGGAACTGTTTTTGCGGCAGACACAGAAGTGAAAGGTGATGAGAACCTGAAGGGAGAGGTTTATGCATTTATCGCTGCCAGCCTCAGCAATTCCATGGAGGAGATCCAGAAGGATTTCAATGAGCTTTATCCGAATGTAACGATCTATTACAGTGCAGACAGTTCAGGTACACTGCAGACACAGATCGAGGAAGGTGCACGCTGTGATCTTTTCTTTTCAGCAGCAGATAAACAGATGGATGCCCTCACAGAGGAAAAACTGACAAAGGAAGACACCGTTAAGGATCTTCTTGAGAACAAAGTCGTTCTGATCAGACCAAAGGACGGAGAGACAAAGGTAACAGGATTCGAGAATATCACAGACGCTGAAAATATGGCGCTTGCAGGAGAGGATGTTCCGGTGGGACAGTACTCCCGTGAGATCTTTAGCAATCTTGGGATCATGGACGATGTAAACAAAATGGAGATCAACGAGTGCAAGAATGTAACGGATGTACTTGCAGCAGTCAGTGAAGGAAGCAATGAGGCTGGTGTTGTATATGCGACAGATGCTGCGTCTGTTACTGATAAAGTAGATATCATCGCAGAGGCGCCGGCAGACAGCCTTAAGACGCCGGTTCTTTATCCTGTGGGACTTATCGAGGACAAGGAAGCATCGGAAGACGATAACAGGGCAGCAGAGGCTTTTCTTGATTATGTAGAGTCTGACGCAGCGATCAAGGTATTTGAGGACTATGGATTTACAGCATATGAGGCTGAGGACTCCAAGGATGCCACAGAAGCTTCCGCAGACAGCACATCCAAATGAGTATGATGTAGAAAACCGGCAGGCAGTAAATATTGAAACACAGTAAATGCCGGCACAGGAATGAAATATGACAGAATTTTTGAGAGAAATAAACTGGAGTCCTCTGTGGATTTCCTTAAAAACAGGTTTGGCAGCCACAGTGATCGCTTTTTTTGGGGGAATATTCTGTGCCCGGAAGATCATGAAGCTGAAGCCGGGAGCCAGAGCAGTACTGGACGGGATCCTTACTCTTCCGCTGGTACTTCCTCCTACAGTGGCTGGATTTTTTTTGCTACTGATCTTCAGTCTGAAAAGGCCCTTCGGAAGCTTTCTTCTGGATAATTTTGATATTAAGATCGTACAGACCTGGAAGGGCTGTGTGATCGCAGCGGCAGTGATCGCATTTCCGCTGATGTACCGCAATGCACGGGCTGCTTTTGAACAGGTGGATATAAATCTTATCCATGCAGGTCAGACTCTGGGGATGAGCGACAGCCGGATCTTCTGGCGGGTAGTCATGCCGGCGGCAGGACCTGGGATCGCATCCGGAACAGTGCTGGCATTTGCACGCGCGATCGGAGAATATGGCGCAACCTCTATGCTTGCCGGAAATATCCTTGGAAAAACCAGAACAGTTTCTGTTGCCATTGCATCAGAGACAGCAGCCGGAAACTATGGAACTGCAGGCTTCTGGGTCGTTGTGATCGTGCTGATCTCCTTTGTGATTGTAGCGCTGATCAATATCGTATCCGGAAAAGGCATGAAAACAAGAAGGTGGATCTGATGGCAGTCAAAGTAAATATCGAAAAAAACTTCCGTGATTTTTCCCTGAAGGTGGATTTTGAAGGCAGTTCGGCAGCCATTGGGCTTCTTGGTGCTTCCGGCAGCGGAAAAAGCATGACCTTACGCTGTATTGCAGGGATCGAAACACCGGATAAGGGAAGGATCGTCATCAATGGAAAAACAGTCTTCGATTCTGAAGCAGGGATCGATCTGAAGCCCCAGAAGCGGCGAATCGGATATCTGTTTCAGAATTATGCTTTGTTCCCAACCATGACAGTGGAACAGAACATCCGCTGCGGTTATCGTGGGGAAAAATCCTCCGCCAGGGAAAAGGTGGCAGATCTGATTCAGCGATATCATCTGGAGGGGCTGGAGAAGCGTCTGCCCTCACAGCTTTCCGGCGGACAGCAGCAGAGAGTGGCACTGGCCAGAATGATGATCGGAGAGCCGGAAGTTATTCTTCTGGATGAGCCGTTTTCCGCACTGGACGGTTACCTGAAGGACGTGCTCCAGCGGGAGATGCAGGATTTCCTCAAGGACTATCCGGGAGATATGATCCTTGTGACACACAGCAGAGATGAGGCCTATAAATTCTGCAGGGAGCTTTCCCTTGTACATGAAGGCAGGATCATTGTGACCGGGGAGACAAAGCGGCTGTTTGAGAGACCGGGACTTCTGGAAGCAGCAAAGCTTACCGGATGTAAGAATTTTTCCAGAGCGGAGAGGCTGGGACCTCACGAGATCTATGCGGCGGACTGGAAAATGAAGCTCCATACCGAAGAAAACGTAGATGAGGACATTACTTACGTAGGGATACGCGGCCACTGGATCCGCCCGGAATCAAAGCCGGGTGAGAATTGTATGGCAGTACGGGTAGACCAATACATAGAAACTACATTTGAACATCAGTATATGATCCGGAACAAAGCGGAAGAGAATGCTGTCGGATTATGGTGGATGCGTCCCAAAAACAGCTTTACGGAGGATCCGGATAAAGATCTTCCGGAATATCTGTATCTTCCACCGGAGCATCTGATGCTGCTGAAATAAAGAAAATCCCGGAAACAGACATTATCTGCTGTTTCCGGGATTTTTTGTGCACCTGCATTTTTGATGGATTTTTGCGGACAGGAGCTATTTTCCGTGATTTCCGGAATAGGTGATGTAATCGGACACCATCATGGCAAGCTTGAAGGCCAGTGCATCCTCAAAGGTACGGATATCCAGGCCAAAACGCTTCTGCAGCTTTTCAAAACGGTACACCAGAGTATTCCGGTGCACATAGAGCTGTCTGGAGGTTTCAGAAAGGTTCAGGTTATTTTCAAAGAAGGTCCGGATGATATTGAGGGTTTCGTCGTCAATAGATTCCAGGGATTCTTCTCCGAAGATCTCGCCTACAAACATGTTGCAGACCTGAGTGGGAAGCTGATAGATCAGACGTCCGATGCCCAGACGGTTGTAACCGAAAACGTTTTTGTCAGCATAAAAGATCTTGCCGACCTCCAGAGCAGTGCGGGCTTCCTTGTAGGCATCGGAAAGCTCCATGATATCATCTGCAACATTGCTGTAGGAAACCCAGGCAGAGGTCATGGCCTCTGTATTGAGCATATCCACCAGCATGCAGGCGATACCATCCAGCTCTTCGTAGCTTTCGGTGCTCTGAAGCTCACGTACTACGATGATGCCGGAATCATCCAGTGCAGTGATAAAATCCCGTGTACGGGCAGAAAAGATGTTGCGGATGGTAGCCAGGGCATTTTCGTCCTTGTGCTGCTTGGTTTCCACAAGAAATACCGCACGGCGGGCAGAAGGTGTGATATGAAGACGGGCAGCCTTGTTAAAAGCTTCTACCTGGGAATAGCGGTCCAGGAGAAGATTCTGCATAAAGGAGTTCTTGTCTGTTTTTTCCGTATAGGCGGTGAGGAGACTTTCTACCTGGCAGACAGCAAGCTCTCCGATGGTAGAAGCCTGCTCTCCGGAGCCCCATACGATCAGAAGCATATTGCTCTGAGGTGTGTTGTTCAGCTTGTACAGACTGCAGCTGCGGTTGGAGATGCATAAGGCATGATCCTCCCGGAACTGAGCAAGCTTTTCAGAAGAAGGAAGTCGACGGTCCCCTGTGGAAATGTATATCTGGTCATTTTCATCCAGAATACAGAAATCAAGACCGCTGATCCGGTTCCAGTCATCCAGACATTTTTGAATTGTTTGCTGTATTTTCATAAAAAGCGTCCTTTCTGATGTGAAATAAAACTAGTGAAATAAAAAGAAACCCCGGGAAATCATATCCCCCGGGGTTACATTCTGTTTTTATGATTCGACGAGAATTAGTTTGTGATAGTAAGCTCTGTCTCTTTGTCGAAGAAGTGAGCTTTCTCCATATCGAATGCAAATCTGATCGGATCACCGGTCTTAGCTGTTGTACGAGGATCAACTCGTGCTGTAACCTGAGTTCCGTCAACATCGAAGTACAGGAATACTTCAGCACCAAGAAGCTCGTAAACTTTAACTACGGAGTTCATTGGTTTGCTTGGAGATGTCTCAAGGAACATCTGAGAATCATGGATATCCTCAGGACGGATACCAAGAACAACTTTCTTTCCAACATAGCCTTTGTCTTTCAGGACTTTAGCCTTAGCTGCCGGAACGATAACCTCATGCTCACCACCGATCGTAGCAATTACATTGCCGCCTTTTTCGGAGATAACAGCATCAAGGAAGTTCATCTGCGGAGATCCCATGAATCCTGCAACGAAGAGGTTGCCTGGTTTCTGATACAGGTTCTGTGGTGTATCAACCTGCTGAACAACACCGTCTTTCATAACAACGATTCTGGTACCAAGAGTCATAGCCTCTGTCTGGTCATGTGTTACATAGATGATGGTAGCACCAAGTCTCTGATGGATCTTGGAGATCTCGATACGCATCTGTACACGAAGCTTAGCATCCAGGTTGGAAAGAGGCTCATCCATAAGGAATACCTTAGGATTACGAACGATAGCACGTCCCATAGCAACTCGCTGTCTCTGACCACCGGAAAGAGCCTTCGGTTTACGATCAAGAAGCTTGTCAAGGTCAAGGATTCTTGCTGCTTCACGAACAGCCTTGTCGATCTGGTCCTTCGGAACTTTACGAAGCTTAAGTCCGAATGCCATGTTATCATAAACTGTCATATGAGGATACAGAGCGTAGTTCTGGAATACCATTGCGATATCACGGTCCTTAGGCTCAACATCGTTCATGACTTTGTCACCGATCTTAAGTGTACCACCACTGATCTCCTCAAGACCTGCGATCATACGAAGTGTTGTAGATTTTCCACATCCGGATGGTCCTACGAAGATGATGAATTCTTTGTCTTCAATCTCCAGGTTGAAATCTTTAACTGCCTGGAAGCCGTTCGGATAAGTTTTATTAATGTGAGATAATGATAAACTTGCCATTGTTGTTTCCCTCCAAAATTAATATATTGTTTTACGTAATTTCCTTTGCTGGTTAACAGTATATCGAAAATGAGAGAAAAGGGCTAGAGCTGAATCTTACAAAGTTTCCGGCAGTTTCTTGTCATTCTGACGAAAAAACGAAAGGGGATTTTTCGTCATTTTGTCAAAACGACGGTTTCCTATGTACAGGTTCACGAAACATTATACGGTATTCAGGCAGAATCCTCAATATGTAAAAAAGTTCAAAGGAGTTGTTTACAACTAACCCGAGTTGGAGTATACTAACTTATTAGATAAAAGAAAAGTTTTCTCAATAAAGGAGGGATCAGAATGCATATTGCAGAAGCCGAAACGGAAGAGAAAAAAACAGGATGCTACCGACATACAGAGATGCAGAGGGATCTTATTATAGAGAAACTGAAGGAGAAGGGGCTCCGCATCACCAGACAGAGAAAGATTCTTCTGGACATTATCCTGGAGGGAGAGTGCTCCTGTTGTAAGGAAATCTATTACAGGGCTTCCGCACTGGATCCGAAGATCGGTGTAGCTACAGTATACCGTATGGTCAATACGCTGGAATCCATCGGTGCTATCAGCCGAAAGAATATGTATCGCGTGGCATGCAGCACAAAAGGCGTCTGCACAGTAGAACTGGATGATGATACGATATGCCATCTGTCCGGACAGAAGCTTAATGAAGTGATCCTTGCAGGACTTCGGGCCTGCGGGGAGATCAGTGAACAGAATATCCGTACCCTGGCGCTGCTGCCTGTTCATGAGGTCGGGTGAGTATGGAAAAGCTATGGCACAATATAATAGGAAAGAAGAGGTTTGTACAGACTAAGAATTAGATAGATTGAACTATTAGTAAAAATTAACTGTTAGGCAAAAATAACTGAAAATTTAACGAATTGTGTTGAACTCACACAAAAAACACTGGACTTTTTTTTACAGACATTTTATAATAATGAAAATATCGGGGCGGACATGAAAAATCCTCACCGGGAATCAGAAAAAAATAAAAATCATATATCAGGAGGAAATTATTATGGTAGACTTTAAATTCAAGAAATCAGGACTTTTTGCAGCAGGCGTTCTTTTCGGTACAGCAGGAATCAAGATCCTCACAAGCAAGGATGCGAAGAAGCTTTACACAGGATGCACAGCAGCTGTTTTAAGAGCTAAGGACTGCATCATGAAAACAGCTACGAATCTTCAGGAGAATGCTGAAGATATTTATGCTGAAGCTAAGGAGATCAATGAGGAAAGAGCAGCAGCTGAAGAGGCTGTAGAGGATGTTGAGACAGAAGCAGAGGAAACTGCAGATGAGGATGCATTCAAAGAAACAGCAGAAGAGACAGAAGAAGCAGCAGAAGAGACAGCTGAGTAAAGAGGCGATTTTCCGTGAAATTTTATATCAAACATGAGACAAGAGGCCGGCTTCGTATCCATCTTGCTCAGAAGAGGATGAGCTACGGGCAGGCAGATACGCTGTTGTATTATCTCGAGAATCTTGATGGAGTGGTTTCTGCCAAGGTATATGAGAGAACCTGTGACGCAGTTGTAAATTATCGGGGCAGCAGAGCTACGGTTATCCGTGGTATCAGCGAATTTCATTATCAGGATGTAGAGGTTCCTTCACAGGTGCTGCAGAGCTCAGGGAGAGCACTGAATGCAGAATATCAGGAGAAGCTGATCTCCAAGGTGATCTGCCATTACGGAAGAAGGCTTTTTCTGCCATATCCGCTGAATGCCATTTATACAACAGCTACTTCCCTGAAATATATCTGGAAGGGAATCGATACACTTCTTCACCGTAAGATCGAGGTGCCGGTCCTGGATGCCACTGCAATTGGAGTGTCTGTATTACGTCAGGACTTCGGTACTGCAGGCTCCATCATGTTCCTGCTTGGGATCGGAGAGATCCTGGAAGAGTGGACGCATAAGAAATCCGTAGGTGATCTTGCAAGAACCATGTCCCTGAATGTTGGCAAGGTATGGCTGAAGAGAGCGGATCAGGAAATCCTGGTAGAGTCCGGAGAGGTCCAGCCGGGAGATGATGTTGTTGTACGTATGGGTACCGTAATTCCTTTTGACGGAAGTGTTACAGATGGAGAGGCTATGGTCAACCAGGCTTCTCTTACCGGCGAGTCTGTACCGGTATGCAAGAAAGAGGGCAGCGTTGCCTATGCAGGCACTGTTGTGGAGGAAGGTGAGATCACCATCCGCGTAAAGACCGTAGGAGGTTCCAGCCGTTATGACAAGATCGTTACCATGATCGAGGAGTCTGAGAAGCTGAAATCTTCTTTGGAGGGAAAGGCAGAGCATCTGGCAGATAAGCTGGTTCCCTATACTCTTGGAGGAACAGCACTTACATATCTCCTTACCAGAAATGCCACCAAGGCCCTTGCGATTCTGATGGTGGATTTCTCCTGCGCGCTTAAGCTTGCAATGCCGATCTCTGTATTGTCTGCGATCCGTGAGGCCGGTACACATAAGGCTACAGTTAAGGGCGGTAAATATCTGGAAGCAATGGCTGAGGCAGATACCATCGTATTTGATAAGACAGGAACTCTGACAAAGGCGAAGCCAACCGTTGTGGATGTGGTTCCTTTTGACAACAATGATCCGGAGGAGATGCTGCGTATCGCCGCATGTATGGAAGAGCATTTCCCACACTCCATGGCCAAGGCTGTTGTCAGTGCTGCCAGGAAGAAGCATCTGGCCCATGAGGAGATGCATTCAAAGGTTGAATATGTAGTAGCGCATGGAATTTCCACTACGATCGAAGACCATAAGGCCGTGATCGGAAGCTATCACTTTGTATTTGAAGATGAGAAATGTCTGATCCCGGAGGATGGCAAGGAGAAATTCGACAATATTCCGGAAGAGTATTCCCACCTGTATCTTGCCATTGACGGACGCCTTGCGGCCGTGATCTGTATTGAAGATCCCCTTCGTGAGGAGGCGAAAGCTGCTGTAGAAGCACTGCGCGGGGCAGGAATTTCCAAGATCGTTATGATGACAGGGGACAGCGAGCGTACAGCAGCAGCCATTGCCAGACGTGTGGGAGTGGACGAATATTATTCCGAGGTACTTCCGGAGGATAAGGCCAACTTCATCGAAAAAGAAAAGGCAGCCGGAAGAAAGGTTATCATGGTAGGTGACGGAATCAATGATTCTCCGGCACTTTCCGCAGCCAATGTCGGTATCGCCATCAGTGATGGTGCTGAAATTGCCCGGGAGATCGCAGATATTACTGTAGGTGCAGATGATCTTCAGGAGCTTGTTGTTCTGAAAGAGATCAGCAATGCACTGATGAAGCGTATCAGACGCAATTACCGTTTTATTATTACCTTTAACGCAGGCCTTATCGCCTGTGGCGTTGCAGGTATCCTGCAGCCGACTTCATCCGCACTTCTGCATAATACCTCCACACTGGCGATCAGCCTGAAGAGTATGCAGAATCTGCTTCCATAGAAAATTTTTAACCGAAGCAAGTAAGTCCCCTGCAGGATTGCGAATATCCGCTTGACAATAAATATAAAAAGCCGGCCAGGTTATCGAAGAGATATGAGCTTCGTACCTGGCCGTTTTTTTAGGCTGCTCAGACGTGGATCGCAGGTATCAGCCTGAAGGTGCAGGGGTATGAAGTAAGTTTTATTCCTGAGGAAAGGGTTCGCTTTCCAACATCAGTCCGTCAGTCATATGATAGCGTTTCTTTTGGGTATCCGAACGGAGAGGCCGGGTATGAAGGCTTCGGTACCTGGAGGGGCTCATATGATAAAATTTTTCGAAGGTATGTGCAAAATGCTGCCGGCTGTTGTATCCGGAAGAAAAGGCAATATCCGTAATGTGCAGAGTACTGTTGCACAGAAGAAAGGCGGCCTGTTCCATACGCTTGCGGTTGATATAGGTATTGATGGTGCAGCCGTTTTTTTCTGTAAAGAGCGCCTGCAGGTAGGATTTGTTGATCCCTGCATATGCGGAGATGGCAGGAATATCAATGTCTTCCAGATAATGCTCGTCAATATAGCGGAGCGCTTTTTTCAGATAGACGATTCCCTGGGTACTCCGGCTGGAGCGGGCGCAGAATGCAAGCTCTGTAAGCATACGGCTGAAAAGAAGAAAGAAGAGAAATTCTTCCTTTTGTATCTGACCGGAATTTTGTTGTAAAAAGGTGAGCAGATCCTTCAGGCTGTATCCGAAGCTGCGGGAATCCGCGCCGGAGCAAAAGCCCTGGGAGGATTCCGTAAAATTCCAGAACCGGGAAAATCCGGGATCCTTTTTCAGGAGAAGCTCCAGAGCAACCGGACTTTTTTCGGTAGTAAGGGAAAATTCCAGATTCAGGATCGAGCAGGGAAAACCATCCGGAATCTCCAGCCTGTGAGGTACATTCGGCCGGATAAATATAAATTGCCCGGATTTCAGCGAGAATTCCGTGTCCTGTGTGCCATCCAGGCAGAAAACCCGGCAGGAACCGGAGGTGATATACATGATCTCATAGCTGGAATGTGTGTGATGCTCCATATGATAATAAGGCAGGGAGAGAGCATAAAAAGCAGAAATATGGAAATATCGGGAAGAGTCCTGGAAAATATCTGGCATGAAAAAACCTCCTGAGTATGCTGCGAAACGGAATGTAAATATTTCAGCTGTAAATTTCGAGTCAGACAGATGCAGATATCCTGTTAAAAAACTCTGCCCGCCTGAATGTACCCTTTGCTGTCTGCAAATAAGTATATCACGCAAAAATAAATACGACAATATATTGCATTTTTACATTTAGGGGATGATACCTGTCACCCTATAAAAAAACAGATGCTATACTGTGATCAGAATCAGAAAAACGGAGGGTATTTTCTATGAGCTATAAAAATGAAAACATGAAAATGATCGAATTACATGAGAATGGCCTGGATATCCGGTTCCGTATCCGGGAAAACGGCGTGGTAGAGCTGGCAGATTTTTCTTCACAGGAAGTAAAAAAAGCAGTTATGGAGCCGAAGGAGGATATCTGTTACCCGGCTGTTGAGATTCACAGAAGCGGCACTGGAAGCCTGAACATGCATGCTTACAAAAACAACATTAATCAGTCCTCTGTGGATTTTGTTTATGAGAACCATGAGCTGAAGGAACAGGATGGCGGAAAAGAGCTGGAAATCGTAATGGTTTCCCCGGAAAAGCTGAAGGCGGTATATCATATGCGCCTGTTTGACGGAGTGCCGGCAGTACAGACCTGGACAGAGATCATCAATGAGGGAAGCGAGGATCAGGGGCTGACTTATGTTTCTTCCTTTATGTATCAGGGAATCTCCAGAGGCGGCGAGAAGCCTTATTATAAAAAAACAGATATCTATGTGCCGTTTAACAGCTGGTGCTGTGAGGCACAGTGGCAGAAATACGATGCAGAAACGCTGAATTTAAACGGAATGGTCGTAGATGGCTTCAATCATCAGGGATATGGCCTGAACCGTTATTGTTACAGTGGAAAGGGCACCTGGTCTACCTGTGAGTATCTTCCCATGGGAATTGCCGAGGACAGAGAAACGGGGGAGACGTATATTTTCCAGATTGAAAGCTCCGGACAGTGGCTGGCAGAATATGGCTCTGCACAGGGCGGAAATCTGTATCTTGCCTTAAGCGGCGCCACAGAGCAGGAGCATGGCTGGTATAAGAATCTGAAACCGGGAGAAAGCTTTACAACCGTTCCGGCAGGGGCAGCTGTTGTAAAAGGCGGCCTGAATCCGGCAGCAGCGGCACTGACCAGATATCGGAGAAAAGTACGCAGACCTAATACGGACGATGAGAAGCTGAACGTGGTATTTAATGATTACATGAACTGCCTGATGGGAGACCCTACAACGGAGCGGGAGCTTTCTATTATTGACAAGGCAGCAGAGCTTGGATGTGAATATTACTGCCTGGATGCAGGCTGGTATGACGACGGATTCTGGTGGGACCGTGTCGGGGAATGGAAAGAAGCATCCGGAAGATTCCCGAATGGTCTGAAAGAAGTCTGCGATCATGCACACAGTAAAGGCCTGAAAATGGGACTCTGGCTGGAAATCGAGGTTATGGGAGTTGCCTGCGAGCTGGCAAACAAGCTTCCTGATGACTGGTTTGTCTGCCGCCATGGAAAACGCCACATTGACAATAAACGCTATATGCTGGATTTCCGCAATCCGGAGGTACGAAAATACTGCCGTGATGTAGTAGACAGGCTGATCAATGATTACGGTGTAGAGTACTTTAAAGTGGACTATAACGTAACCATGGGATATGGAAGTGACCTAAATAGTGACAGCTGTGCAGATGCCATCCGTGAGCATTATGAATGCCTCCACCAGTGGTATGAGGAAATCTTCCGGGATCATCCGGAGCTTGTTGTGGAAAACTGCGGTTCCGGCGGACAGCGTATGGATTATGGTATGCTGAAGATATTAAGCCTGCAGTCTACCAGTGATCAGACAGATTATCTCTACAATGCCAATATTGCTGCCAATGTAGCCAGTGCGGTAACTCCGGAGCAGGGAGGTATGTGGGTATATCCGTATGAGGATGAAGAAGAGCATGTGATCTACAATGTAGTAAATGGCATACTTCTCCGCCCATATATCAGCGGTATGGTATGGAAACTGGGAGAAAATTCCATGAACCGTATGAAGGAGGGAATCTCCCTGTATAAGGAAATCCGGGAGGAAGTCCGTGACGGCGTGCCATTCTTCCCACTTGGTTTTGGAACTCTGAAATCGGAAGTTCTTGCTTACGGAGTGAAAGCAGAGAAGAATACCTATCTTTCCGTATGGACACCGGGAACAACCGAAGCAGTGATCCCGCTGGAAAATGCAGATCAGATCCGCAGAGTATCTGTGATCTATCCGAAGGAAGAGATGTGCGAATATAAGATCGAAAATGGAAATCTTGTAGTGAAGATGCCGCAGGAAAAAGCAGCGAGATTATTTAGAATCGAGATGAAATAGAAAAACAGGAAAGTCCTGATTATGGGACTGAAAGAATATGAAAGTAAAACCACATCAGTAACAGAAGAAAATTGAGAGAATAAAAATACAGCCAGAAATATCGGATATAAGATCCGGATAATTTCCTGGCTGTATTTTTATTTACCGGATATCCGCACCAGGCTTCATGATCTGAAGCAGGATCACAGCACAGATGATTGCTCCGATGCCTGGAACTGCACCGCCGATCCCTACAAAACGAAGTCCGGCATATTTTACGATCACTCCACCCATGGCAGAACCGGCTGCAATACCAAAGTTAAAGAAAACTGAGATCAGAGAAGATGCCAGGTTTACACAGGCAGGATGCTCTCTGGTAGCAATCTTCAGAAAATGCATCTGCAGTGGTGAGTTCAGAAGATACATCACAACACCGAGGATAAACAGTACCAGTCCTCCGCTTATCAGATTATGGGTGGCAATAGGCAGAAGCAGCAGACATACAGTTTGGATGACGTAGATCAGGGGCAGCATGCGGATGCCGGTTTTGTTTGCCACCTGACCGGAGCTTACATTGCTGGTGATCGCTGCAATACCAAAGATCAGAAGCGCAAGGCTCAGCATGGAATCCGGAATATGGAGCTCCTGTTGGAAAATCGGTGTCAGATAAGTATAGAAACAGTAAGTGGAGGCGCCTGCCAGGAAAACGATGGCACAGCCAATGGAGATCCTTTTGTCCAGAAAAAGCTTAAACTGTTCCAGAATACTTCCGGCCTTCAGCCGGTTCTGCCGCGGTAGCTTCATAAACAGAAGCGCCAGCAGAGCCAGGGTTGCCACGAAGATCGTGATAAAAGCCGCACGCCAGCCAAAAGTTTGCGTGATAGTGGAAGCGATAGGCACACCCACAACAGAAGCAACGCTGAAGCCTGAAAAGACACCTGCGATCACACCTGGGATATGCTCCGGGATGGAAGCAACATCTTCCGCATAAGTCATGGAGATGGAAACCACAGTACCGGAAACCACAGCCGTAAGAATACGGAACACCAGAAATACCATGTAATTGACAGCAATGGCACAGATCAGATTGCAGAGCGCAAACAGTGAGATCCCCAGCATGGTAATACGAAAACGGTTGTATTTTCCCACATAGGCAGCCAGAAACGGAGTGCCAAGGCCATAGGCAAAGGCAAACAGAGATACAATGCTTCCGGCCTGAGTCAGTGAAATTCCGAATCCGTCCGCAATTTCCGGCAGGATACCGATCACAGTATATTCACTGGTACCCAGAAAAAAGCTGAGCATGATCAGGCCTACAACAGCCGGATTAAAAAATCGAGCTTTGGATGATGACATGATGATAAGTCCTCCCTGAAAAAATTAAAGATTAAATATCTGCATCAGAGAAATCTTTTTCAATAAGAAAATCTTCTTCAATGCGGTAAAAGAATATCACAATTTACACGATGTTTCTTGTTTACAGCTGTCAGATTTTTGTAGTATATTGATATCGGAAAGCGAGGAGGAGAAGAGAAGATGGAAATACCGGTATTTGGAAAAGAACAGTATCCGCTGAACAGAGAGTCCGGACTTTCCTATACAATTTCGGATATTTACAAGCATGTGCCAATACATACTCATAATCATTATGAACTTTTCATCATTTCAGAGGGTACGGCCTATCATATGATCAATGATTCCGTGCAGACAGTAAGAAAGGGGGATCTGTTTTTTATACGCCCCAATGATATGCACAGCTATAACTTTTATCATTCGGAGAATTTCTGTGTCCGGAATCTGGGCTTTTCTACCCAGGTGCTCCGGAATGTTTCCCTGTTTCTGGAGCAGGAGGAGAAGATGGATAAGCTGATAAACAGTGAGATGCCTGCCTATGTACATCTGGAAGGGAAAAGTTTCAGCAAGGTTCTGGATGCAATGGATACTGCGGGAAAGCTGGTAAACAGCAGCCATCCCCGGCACGCAAGATATCATGCGCAGTGTGTCATTGCGCTTCTTCTGGAGGATTATTTCTTCACTTATGATGAAAAGGATCCCTGGAATCAGATGCCTTCCTGGCTGTCAGAGCTTCTCTTAAATATGTCAAAGATTGAAAATCTCCAGGAAGGCTACGAAAAAATGTGCGAGTTGGCTCCCTGCTCTCCAAGCCATCTCTGCAGGCTGCTGAAACAGATCTGTGGGAAAACGCCTACCCAGTATATTAACCAGGAGCGTCTGAAATATGCAGTTTATCTTCTGGCACAGACAGACCGGGAGATTCTGGATATCTGTGAGTGCTGCGGATTTTCCAATGTGAGCCACTTTTATCATCTGTTCCGGGAGCAGTTTGGAGTGTCACCGGCGAAATTCAGGAAGACGGTGTGATCGGGGATGAGTTAGAAGAGGCAGAACAAAAGTTTTATCTGAGAGATCACAGATGCGGACAAGCCATATTACTTTAAAGACCGTAAGTTTGACGAAGAGGCGTGGGCAAAAATAAATGGAAAATAAAAGAGCCCGGCATTTTTACCGGAAAGCTCATCAGCCTGGATGAATTTGTAAAGATCCCGGCGGTGTACCTGGATTATAAGAAATACAGATGGGTGAAGGATCTGACAGTGAAAAGAGAATAGGAACAGGAAAAGAAAACAGCAGAGCTGTATGTCCCGGGATTACAGGGAATATACAATTCTGCTGTTTTATTTTATGAGATTATCTGTTTTCCGCAAGATATTCTTCTGTAAGAGCAACCGCATCCGTGATGCACTGCGGGCAGCTGCAGAGGACCTTGCCTGTCTCTACACCTTTTAATTCACGGCAGATGCAGGAGCCGTTTTTTTCTTTGAATTTCCCGATATAGGTGCGAAGCTTTTTGTAAGTGTCACCTTTGGAGCCGGAACCTTCTTCGGTATTTCCGCGGCTGTTGGAAAGTCCGATGATCATAGCCATACCGGAAAGAGCACCGCACATTTCCATAACACCCATTCCAAGGCCGAAGCCCTCAGCAATACGGAACATCTCGTTTTCATCGATGCCAAATTCCCGGCAGAAAGAGCAGGCAACTGCCTGTGCACAGTTACAGCCATTTTCGTGTAATTTTGCAGCGTATTCAGCTTTTGTGCTCATGATTTCTTATCCTCCTGATTTCAGATCGCAAGCATATTTTTGATCGCTTCCATATAGATCAGTACCGCTTCTTCCATACCGGAGACCAGGATAAATTCATCGGCTCCGTGGATGCGGTAGTCAATTCCCTCTTTTTCAGGTCCGAAGGCTATGATGTTTTTGAGGGATTTTGCGTAAGTGCCGCCTCCGATGACCATTGGTTTGTGCTCGGTATCGCCGGTCACATCTGTGTAAGCTTTGTAAAGAGCATTTACCAGCGGAGATTCTCTTGGGAAGAATAACGGGGCAACAATCTGTGTGATCTCAATACGACCGTTTTTATCTTCCAGTCTGTCCTGGCACATTTTGCGGATATCGGTCTCATTAAGAGTTACCGGAACACGGATATCGATGGTACAGGAAATGACACCGTTTTCTGTTTTTACGATTCCGTTGCATAACGTCAGATCGCCGTATTCATCTGCAAATTTCAGACCAATGCCGGAGCCGTCACATGCAGTGCCGATATGGGAGTTATAGAATTCTACAAAGTCATCTTCAAAGCCTGCTTCTGCCAGGCATTCAAAGGTTACTCCTGCAGCATTGACACCGAGATGAGGAGTGCTGGCATGGGCCGGAACACCTTTGGCGTAGATGGTGAGTCTGCCATTTTCTTCGCTTACCTTATATTCCTGGAGCTTCGTCCGGGAAAGTGCGGATTCCAGTTTTTCCTTCAGACCGTCCTCATCGGGAACAACGGTTGTACAGGTGTCACACATTGCATTGGATACAAAACCGCCGTTTATGGAGATGATCCGGGTGTTTTTTGAGCAGGCGATCATGGCAAGCTGGCCTTTTTCGCCGTGGATACATGGGAAGCTGGCATCCGGTGTGAAACCGCAGGAAAGCTCTTCTGCGACCTGATTGTAGTGATCCATACATCTGGAACCTGTTTCCTCGTTGCAGCCCATGATCAGGCGGACTCTTTTGTTCAGCTTCACGCCGTGATCGCGGAGAAGCTTCATGGCATAGAGCGCTTCCAGGATAGGGCCTTTGTCATCAGTGGTCCCGCGGCCATATACATGATCGTCTTCGCGGGTAAGGCGGAACGGATCGTAGGTCCAGTCTCCGCCTACAGGAACGATATCCAGATGACCGGCGATGCCGACGATCTCATCGCCCTCACCCATTTCGGCATAACCGCAGTAGTTATCCAGGTTTACGGTTTTAAAGCCAAGTTCTTCGGCAATCTTCAGTCCCTCTTCCAGAGCTTTTGCAGGGCCCTCACCAAATGGCTTTCCCTCGGAAGGGGTACCGAGCTGGGAGTCAATGGCAACCAGTCTGCCAAGATTTGTGAGCATTTCTTCTGATAATGCGTGGATTTCCTCTTTAATATCCATATTGATTTCCTCCTGTTTACAGCGTTCCGGAAAGTGACAGGATGGAACGCTGGTGTTATGAGCTTTATTATAGCATAGATTGTAATGAATGGCAGAACAGATTTTTACCTGTTGAAGACGTACCGATCCATTCGGCGGAAGGCTTCCTCTATGCGGGAACGGGGTGAGGCCAGATTCATTCTCAGGTGACAGGAACCGAAAAACATCCTGCCGTCCTGGACGGCAACACCGACATCCCAGCAGGCTTTTTCCACATCCTCGATTGTTTTGCCATGGGCGGCACACCAGTCGGTGCAGTCGGCAAAGAGCATGTAGGTGCCTTCAGGCCTGGAAACGTTGACACCCTTAAAGTGCCGGTCAATGTAATCACAGGCAAAGTTTACATTTCCGCTTAGTACTTCGCATAGTTCATCGGTCCATTCATAACCCTCGGGCTGATAAGCGCCAAGCAGAGCGTGCATGGACAGAACATTCATCATATTATAATGGCTCAGACTGGACTCTTTCAAAATACGATCCCGCCACCAGCTGTTGTATACAATGTGATAGCTGCCAACAAGTCCTGCAAGATTAAAGGTTTTGGATGGAGCGTAGAAGGCCGCTGTACGCTGGCGGGCATCTTCACTGACGGACTGGCTGGGGATATGCTTGTGGCCGTTCAGGATGAGATCAGACCAGATCTCGTCTGAGATGACATAGACATCATGTTTTCGGTAAAGCTCCATGGCTTTTTCCAGCTCCCAACGCTCCCACACGCGTCCACAGGGATTATGCGGATTGCAGAGAATGGCAGCGTGGATCTTCTTTTCCCGGAGTTGTTTTTCCATGTCTGCATAATCCATTCTCCATATGCCGTTTTCATCCCTTACCAGCGGAGAATGTACGGCCTCGTAGCCGTTGTTTTTCAGACTTGTTGTGAAGCCTATGTATGTCGGGCTGTGAACCAGGACGTTATCACCGCGGGAGCAGATGCAGTTCAGTGCACTGATAACTCCGCCCAGAACGCCATTTTCGTAGCCAATGTGTCTGGGCTTCAGACCGGTGACACCGTGACGTGTTTCCTGCCAGCGGATGATGGCCTTATAATATTCCGGCGTGGCTTCGAAGTAACCGAAGGCCGGGTGACTGGCCCGTTCGATGATCGCCTGCTGTATGGTAGGTATAGTAGGGAAGTTCATGTCTGCTACCCACATCGGGATGGCATCGAAGCCTTCTTTCGGAGGGGCAGGAGAGAAACCATCGCCCTTCAGGCCGTCTACTGCGATGGAATCTCTGCCATGCCGGTCAATGATGGAAGTGAAGTCATATTTCATATGGATACTCCTTCTGAAAAATTCTATTTGCTTCACCTTATCATATTTTTGGGGGAGAGGCAATTCCTTTCCAGTTCAGTATGATGTTCCGAACCCTTCAGATCCTTCTGGCATATGCTAAAATCAGAAGTCAAAAAAGGAGTATCTGTATGAAAAATAAAAAAAGGATCGCATTGGCGGTGGCAGTCGTGCTGGCGGTGACGGCGCTGCCGATGACAGTTTTTGCATCAAAGAAAGATAAGGAAGAGGAGAAATTGAGCAAAGTTACTTTAAATGAGGTAGCACATTCTGTTTTCTATGCCCCCCAGTATGTTGCGATCGAGAAGGGATATTTTGCGGAGGAAGGTCTGAAGCTGACACTGGTGACGGGATTCGGAGCAGATAAAACGATGACTGCTGTGATTTCCGGTGAGGCAGATATTGGATTTATGGGCGCAGAGGCATCTGTTTATGCTTATCAGGAGGGCGCCACGGATCCTGTCGTAAATTTTGCACAGTTAACCCAGCGTGCGGGGAATTTTCTTGTGGCAAGAGAAGAGATGCCTGATTTCAAGTGGGAGGATCTGAAAGGAGAGAAGGTTCTTGGCGGTCGTAAGGGTGGCGTACATATATCCATGTAAATTATGAGACGATTGTGATTTTGTGTAATTAGGTGGATGGGATGAATAGTGTGAAGAATGTATAAAAGAAGTGGCGGAAATACCAGCAATGATATTTCCGCCGTTTTACAACTCTGAATATCCGATTCAGAGCTACTTTGTATTTATATAATACTGCATGGATTACTTACCGTCAATAAAGAAGGAGCCAGATTGTCCCGACTCCTCCAAGTATATGTCCGCAAACACATACCCCAATTGCTATTAATATACTGCAACAACTCTAAATATGCAATAAACAAGATAAAACTTTTATTTGAATTTATATTTTGCGAAATTTTGTTATCTCTTTCCAGTTTGATGGGAATCCCATATATTCAAAGAGGACATTCAGCTTAAGATTTGAATTCTGTTTTTCGTACTTCCTGAAAATGTGTAATAGTTGCTTTTTAAATAGCATAAAATCTGTCCTTGGAAGTAGATAGCGAAAAGCAATAACAACACTGAATAAGTCATTTTTTCCATAAATGTATTTTGAACCATTTTTAGAAATCTTTAATTTTTTATGTAATAATGTATCTGGAATGTCGATATATGTATGATAAGAAAACAACCGTTCATTGTGTGCACATACATTCCGGTACAGCGTTAAGACCTTCAAATACTTTATCATTTCATTTTTCTTAACATTTCCAAAATCCTGGCAAACTGTTCCCTGTATATTCTGAGGTAAAAATTCAAACATTTTGGATATCTGACCAAAAGTAAGTGTATTCATAATCACCCATAATGGAATATTATGATATTTATTACGCTGATAAACAAGGTATTCATGATCCCTATTTTGTTTCGCCATCATATCAAGCATCTTAATTAATTTTGCGATTCCATTTTTATTTTTTGAAAGATTGTTATAATTGTTAGGATTGAGATATTCTTCCTGACGCTCCCCATGCTTTTTACAGAAATGATAAGAAATGGACGAACGCATTCTTCTTTCTACACGGCATAAATATTTAAAAAAGAGTCCACGCAGTTCTTCATCAAATTCATAAAGAGATACGATATCTTCAAAACGTGCTTCGTTAATATATTTACGAGTATGAATATCAATAAATGGATGTTTATATCCACCAATCAATGCATAATAACTGATATTTTGCAGAGCTTCTACCGCGAAATCAGAATCTACAATAATCAGATTTTTTTCACTTTTCAGTTTTTCAATCTGTGTAGTATATGTAATAAATGGTTTGCTCATATGTACCTCTCAGCAAAATATTTTCAGATAAAGAAAAAGGAGAGGGGCCTCGGCACCCTCCCCCGATCGCAGGCTTCACGAGTTTCTGCAATCTGATCACTAAAGATAATATAACCGATATAACTTGGAAAGTCAATCAGAAATTATCCTTGCGTTAAATTATATTCAATCAGGATTTTTTTATACCCACTTGTTTACAAGTATGCAAATTTCAATTATTATGGTGGTAAGATTATTTGAGGTGGTAAATTTCGTTGCAACCACGCACCCTATAGGTTAAAAGAGATGCAGGAGCCGCGACGCCTGCCAAATAATCTCTTTCATCTATAAAATGCTCTGTTCCCGGCGGATAGGGCTTTTATTCATGAATAAATTGATCCCACGGTTCATATCCATTCATGTAAGAAAATTCTTCTTCAGTTCTGAATCCTTCCAGTAATGCCTTCTTCATTTCTTTGGCATACGGATTTTCAGTATCCCGGAATTTCATGTGCTGATATAATTTTGATTCTCGAAAATCACCCATGGTATCTACGTTCTCCAAGAGTTGCTTTGCCATCTGAAAAGTGCCTTTCACATCTTTTTCGGCAACAACAACATTTAACATTGCTGCGCATTCATGATATTTTCCCATGTCAAATACATTGGCTAAAATACTCATTTTTTTTGCCAGATATTTTGCATATTCATGATTCTTTTCTTCAAGAGCTTGGGTGATCATGGTACCAAAAGTCAGATTTAATGTAGTATACGTTGAAAAGACTACATCTTCAAGTTTTTCATATGCATCTTCTGTTTTTCCCTGCTTCATATATAATTGTCCCATTTTTACTTTTTTCACAGGATCATAGTCGGAAAAATAACGTAGATATTTTTCTGCCATAGCATAATCCTTTTTCCTTAAATAAAAGCCAAACAGGGAATCTGCTGCATGGTGCTGGATTTTTTCCTCTTCGTCATTCAAGGCTATTTCATACCAGGCATTGATTTGTTCATCGTACTTATCTGGAGTATCACATTCACCAATAATTCTTCGGGAATCGAGCATTACTGCGATCTGCCAGATAAGCAAGTTGCAGTTTGGGTATTTTTTTATGGTATTTACAGCCCACTGATATGTTTTTTCGTAACCTTCCTCTGAAAACATTTTGTCCATCTTCTGAATAAATTCTCCGATTTCAAAATCTGTCAATTTTTCTTGAAAAGACAACAGGGTATCCAGAGAAATATGCAACAATCTTGCAATTGGTGACAACAATTCAATGTCTGGCTTAGAGTTGCCATTTTCCCATTTATTTACTGCTGGAGTTGTAACACCAAGCCTGTTTGCCATCTCTTCCTGGGTGTATCCGGCTTCTTTTCTGTATTTTTTTATCACACTACCAATATTCATTTAAATTCTCTCCTAACAGATTTTCCAAAAGCTTTTGTAACTAAATCATAACAGCATTCGAGATATAGCACAATTGAATTGTTGTTAATTATCTTTCAGATTTTTTAACTGCCGGGAAAATAACCTACTGCTCTACATTTACCTGTAGCTCTCGGCATTCAGCGATGGAAGGTATCCCGCAAAGGAGATTCCTGAAAGAGCAGAACTGAGTTTGAATAATAGCATGGCGATGCTGTTATTTAAACGATGCCACATTTGAAGAAAGGTATATTTCTACCAATGATCATCTGATCTTTTCTCCGGCACACTGTTATCAAAAATATATTTTGCCAATTCCTGTACCATTGTAAGTCCCTTATCGTTCAGATCTGTTGTCTGCCCCATATAAAAAGCAACGGCATTTGCCACATCATCACTTGTAATATCAGAAGCTGGCTTATCAGACAATGCATCTCGGATTGTCTTTATGGCTTCGGCTGTAGCAACAGTATTTGTAAGTTCTTTGTTCTGCATACTGGATTTTATATCACGCAATATGGATACAAACTGATTCTTGATTTTTTCAATATCTGCTTCATTCAATCCTAATTTCTGCCAATTTAAAAACTGTTTATCTTTTATAATTTCTTTTCGTTTTGCCGGTTCTGCATTCATTAAATCCGTCAACTGATCTACTGCAAAATCAACCACCTGGTTTCGAGCCATGACTCCCTCGATAATGGTACCATCAAAGAAATTGCGAATCATAATACACAGTCGTGGAAAGTGCTCATGTTCTAACAGGCAGTTTAAAATATTTATATCTATTCTTCCGGTAATTAACCTCTTTACAGGTTCTTCAGAAAGTCCTAATTCTGAAATATCATAACTTTTTGGTGTGGTAATCTGTGTAATTCCAAGCAGATAATCTGTGGAAACATGAAAAAATCTGGCTGCATCTATCACGATACTTATATTAGGATTTTTTGTTTCACCACTTTCGATATGGCTGATCTGTGAGTGTGTCACATGAAGCTCCTCAGCCAGTTGTTTTTGGCTCATGCTACGGTCTTTGCGTAAATTACTTAACCGATAAAGAAATTACTGATCTACTGGAAAATACAAACTTTTTCAATGCGGGTAAAAATACGGATAAAGCAGTTGAACTTTTGCAGAAGTTTTTCCCTGCAATGGAGAATTTTCAGACACAGATTCGAAAGTACGATCAGACAATTCGCTCCTTAAAGTCAGATAAATCATCTTTGCAAAAACAGACAGAGAATTTATCCAGACAGGTAAAAGAAGCAAAATCCAGTAGTATGCGAAAAAAATGGATGATGCCAGACTCAGGGCGGATTATGAAAATCTGCAACATCTGGTAAAACGTATTCCACCGGAAATACTGGAATTGGCAAAAAGAGGTCAGTTAAGCCATTCAGACCGTGAACGATAAAATTATTTTAAAGTGGACAGACACGAAAACTGTCCACTTTTTATATGATAATGATAGAAAATTTAACAGAACGAGGATGTGATAGCCTTGTGTAAACCAACGTATTATCTCTGGCGCAGCGACTTCTCCTCACAGGAAGAATTTGAAGCTGAACGTAAGAAATATACGGATAGTGGTTTCCGGGTTGTCACATTTCTGGATGGAAACTCGGATGCCGATATTCACAATGGTATCAAAGCAATGGTTAGAAATCACTGGAATGATATATCATGATTTCAACAAACTGGAATTTATATAATTATCTCTCTAACTTTCCCCATTTTATAGGCTTTCCCGCCTGTC